>Ga0209800_10004303_pt1 | contig 10605 bp, 9 predicted proteins | sample Higcelweek8metaG_FD_187174 | JGI IMG/M metagenome (GOLD analysis project Ga0209800, IMG submission 187174) | Freshwater pond sediment microbial communities from the University of Edinburgh, under environmental carbon perturbations - High... | ecosystem: Environmental > Aquatic > Freshwater >... | reverse complement strand
GCGGCTGCGACCGAGGGCTTGAGGACCGTTTTTTTTTGCGCGCCCGTACCATCCGGATGCACCTTCACGATGCTGGAGTCCAGGCTGATGGTCTCGATGCGTATCTGCATGAGTCGCTGGCGCTGCAGCTGTTCGAAAACGCGATCGAGCACGCCGGCTTTGCTCCAGCGCATCATACGGGTGTAGACGGTGTGCCAGTTGCCATAGCGTTCGGGCAGTGCGCGCCATTTACAGCCGTTGGCGGCTACATGCAGGATGGCGTTGAGTACTTGCAGGTTGCCCAGGCGTACATTGCCGCGCTGGCGCGGCAACAAGCCTTCGATTTGTTTGAATTGCTCGGCGGTCAGTTGCATGGCACTCGGTCTCAACACCATTTGCTGCATTCTAGCAAATAGTGTTAACAGGCCCTAGCACTACAGTTACGTATTTTGCCGGTGTCCGACTTGATGAAGTTGCCCGGCGTCCAGCTCAAGTTCCGCACCTTGCCGAACACCGGGCAAGAAGAACCGCCTCTGGCGCAAGCGGAGCGGCGCGCTGCCTTTCATGCGGTTGGCGAACAGACTCCGCTCAATTGCCTTGCACCGATTCATGGATGGTATCGAGTACCGCGCGTAATTCCTTGACGTCGACCTGGCCGGGGGCTGAAGCCTGGCCAATCTTGCCGACGGTGATCGATTGGCCGAACACTTCGCCGGACAAGCGGGAAATGACGCCCGGGCTGGCCATGGACATGGTCATCAGCGGGCGATCGGTATAGCGGCTGCGCATCTGCCAGGTGGCATCTTCCAGCTTCAGGACATCGCCCGGGTCATGGGGCATTACGGCGATCTTGAGCACATCCGCACCCAACTCCTGCTGGCGCCGCAGGCGGGACACCATTTCCTCGGTCGGCGGGGTTTTGTGGAAGTCGTGGCTGGACATGATCACCTTGACCCCAGCCTTGTGCGCTTCGTCTACCAGACGCTTGACCACTTTCTCGTCGCGAAACATCTCCACGTCGAGCAGATCGGCAAACCCGGCCTCGATAAGAGCCGAGTAGAGGTTGCCGTAATCCTCGTCCTTGATGGGTTTTGGGCCGCCTTCGGCTCCGGTGCGGAAGGTAAGGATCACGGGTTTGCCATGTACGGCTTCGGCAACCTGCTTGCCGAGCCTGGCAACCTCCGCGGCATCGTAGGCGAAGTCCAGATAATCGATACGGTATTCGATGATATCGGCATCCTTGTTACTGCCTACCTGCCTGGCCTGATCCAATACTTGGGCCACCGTCGAACCCGTGGTCGGCACGGCGATCTTGGGAGCACCTTCGCCAATGACGACATTTCTGATCGTAATGCTGTGCACCGATTTGATGGCGGATGCCGTTTCCGTTTTAGCTGACGGAGTATCCGTCGCCGCAGAAACTGCGTCAGCCAGTAAGGACTGACCGGCCAGCAGGGCTAGCGTGGAGAAAATAAGATGCCGTTTCATATAAATCCTATTGTTTATTGTTTTTGGAGGGAACCAGGTACAGTCGTGAGCGGTTTGCCGACCCGATTGAGGCTGACTTCATTGGTGTATCCGGCCTCATCGCCGCCATCGCCGGGCTTGCGTACACCTGCCCGAGTTGTCCGTGACTTCGGCTCAGGCGGTAAAGCCGAACAGGCGCTTGGGGGTTTCCCAAAGAATCTTCTGGCGGTCACTGGCATTCGGGAACATCTCGCCGAAGTTTGTCAGCACGGTGCCCAACTCCATGTTCTGACGCGCGCGCAAGAATGGCCAGTCGGTGCCCCAAACACAGTTTTCAGCAGTGAATGCCTCCAGTAGCGCCAGTTGATATGGCTGGGCATCGGTATAGGGGTAACTCTCCCTGGAGTATTGCGACAGCCCGGAGAGTTTGACGAAGGTACGTCCGTTGCCGGCCAGGGACAGCAGCGCCTGGAAGGCCGGCTGCTGCAAGCCGGCACCGACATCGGGCCGGCCGGAGTGGTCGATCAGCACACGGGGCCGCGTGCGTTGCAGCAAGGGCAGCAGCGCAAGCAGCTGATCGTCCTTCACCTGGATCTGGGCATACAGGTCCAGCTCGGCTAAGCGCTCCATCAGGGCGTCGATCTTCAGGAAGCGCTCGGGGCCAAGCAGCACGGCATTGAGCGCCACACCGACTACGCCCTGCACCTTGTACTGCGCGAGCGTCTCGCTGGAGACGTCGTTCGGCACCACGACCACGCCCTTATGGCGGCCCTTGTTGCGGGCCAGAGTGTCCAGTAGACAACTGTTGTCGTAGGCATAAGCAGAGGTCGGCTGCACGATCACTGAATGGCAAATGCCATAGGCCTGCATGACCTGCTCGTAATACGCCGCAGGACCCAGCTCATTCCCTGCCGGATGGTAGGTAGAGTCAGCGGGATAGGGGTAATTGACCGGGTCGATCACATGATGGTGGCAATCGATCTTGGGTTGCGAGAATAAACTGAGCAGTTGGGAATCCATGACTGTGCCTGGCGACTGATCGGCGCCTTCTTTGTCCGCGCTCTGCGTGCTGCTGCGTGATGCAGCCTGGCTCAGGATCGGCATGCTTAGCGCGGCGCTGGCAGTCAGCACAACGGAACCTTTTTTGAGCAGCGAGCGGCGGGACAAGCCGGTGTAATCAAGAATCGTCGTCATGCTTAAACCCTTATTTTATTAGTATGTGCGACTTCGCTTATCCATGGTGTGCTGTATATGCCCGAACGGCCATGGCACGTATCGATGCAAATCGACAGTCGTTCGCCAGAGCAGATCCTCAACAGCATCAGACGGGACTTGCGCGGCTTCGAAAGAGTCGATTACCGCCAGGAACCACCGTTATGGAAGTGGACTCGACCTTAAAGCAAACGCCTCTTGGGCGTCGTCCGGGAAATACTTAAGCAGGTATCGTTTTTTTTTATAGGGTCTTGGCAGTCACACCTGCTTGTACGGCGCAACCCGGTCAGCATGGTTCCAGCAGATCAGCACGGTCCTGGGCAATCTCAAGACCCGCTTGGCCAGGCGTTACCCTGCCTTCAACTTCCGCAAGTAATCAGAAGGCCTGTTGTTTTTTGCCACCTTGACGGACGGTTCGGAGAGCTACCGTTCAGCTTCCCTCGAACTGCGGCGGACGCTTTTCCCTGAGTGCGCGCAGGCCTTCCTGGAAATCTGCCGACGCCGTGCAGCGCCGCACGTCCGCCTCGACAGCCGTGCGCTCCAGCGTGCCGCGGGCGACCGCGTTCAGATGGCGCTTCATTCCGGCCACCGCCAGTGGCGCCAGCGCCGCGAGGTTTGCAGCCAGCGCCTCGCTGCCTTCGGCCAGCCGCTCGGGGCTGTCGTAGCCATGGGTGAGCAAGCCAGTCTCCAGCATGCCCCGCGCATCGAGCTTCTCGCAGGCGAGGATCAGCCGCTTGGCGGCGTTCAGCCCGAGGCGCGACACGTAGCGCTCGAACAGCCCGGCATAGAGGTGCAAGCCGAAGCGCGCCGCCGGCATGAGCATTTCCGCCGCCGGGCCGCCGAGGCGGAAATCGCAGGCCAGCAGGATGTCCGTGGCGCCGCCGAAAACCCCGCCCTGCACCTCCGCGACGGTCAACGGACGGAGGTTCTCCAGAGCGTCGGCCACGGCCTCGAAGCGCCCGCCGTCGCCGGCCGCGGCCAGGTCGTCGAAGCTGTAGCCGGCGCAGAAATGCCGTCCCGACGAGCGTAGCAGCACGACCCGCACCCGCAGATCGGCCTCGATGCGCGCGAAATGCTCCAGCAGCGCCGTCAGATCGGCCTCTTCCAGGCGGTTGGCCTTGTCCGGCCGCTGCAGGCGCACGGTCGCCAGGGTGCCGGAAATTTCCAGTGAAGGGGGGATGCCGCTCATGAGTCACTCCTGACTGAACCGAATCGATCCCAACCATTTTCGAGCCACGACGGCCCGGCCTCAACCCGTCGATGGTCGCCCTTTAATCGGCCGCCCGGCTTGCCGTGCGGCCGTTCTTGAGCGAACGTCCGCACCAGGACAGTCGCCAGCCATCGCCCGGAGCCCCGCCATGAATTCCGCCGCCCGCCTCAAGGACTACCAGAGCACCCGCCTGCAGGCGATGCGCTCGCTGTTCGAGATCGTCGAGCAGTCCAGCGAGGGCACGGTGATCGTCGACCGCGACGCACGCATCGTCTGGATCAACGAACGCTACGCCCGGCGCTTCGGTTTCGCCGACCCGGCGCTGGCCCTCGGCCAGCCGGTGGAGAACGTGATCCCCGGCAGCCTGCTGCGCGAGGTGGCGCATACCGGCCAGCCGATCCTGCTGGACATGCTCGACACCCCGAAGGACCCGCTGGTGGTCATGCGCCTGCCGATCCGCGACGAGGACGGCAGCCTGATCGGCGCCATCGGCTTCGCCCTGTTCGACGAGCTGAAGACCCTCTCGCCGCTGGTCAGCCACTACCTGAGCCTGCAGGAAGAGCTGGCCTCGACCCGCTCCCTGCTGCAGGCGCGCCAGGCCCGCTACAGCTTCGCCCAGTTCATCGGCACCAGCGCCCCGGCCCTGGAGGTCAAGCGCCGCGCCCGCCGCGGCGCGGCCAGCGAGGCGCCGGTGCTGCTGCTCGGCGAGACCGGCACCGGCAAGGAGCTTTTGGCCCACGCCATCCATGCCGCCTCGCCGCGCGCCCGCAAGCCCTTCGTCAGCCTGAACATGGCGGCCATCCCCGAGACCCTGCTGGAGGCCGAATTCTTCGGCACGGCGCCGGGCGCCTTCACCGGCGCCAGTCGCAAGGCGCGGCCCGGCAAGTTCCAGATCGCCCAGGGCGGCACTCTGTTCCTCGACGAGATCGGCGACATGCCCTTGCACCTGCAGAGCAAGCTCCTGCGGGTGCTGCAGGAGAAGGAGTTCGAGCCGGTCGGCTCCAACGAGATCCTGTTCAGCGACGTGCGCCTGATCGCCGCCACCTCCTGCGATCTGGAGGCGGCGGTGCGCCGCGGCAGCTTCCGCGCCGACCTCTACTACCGCCTGAACGTGCTGCCGATCCGCCTGCCGCCGCTGCGCGAGCGCCCGGACGACCTGCCGGCACTGTGCGAGACCATCCTCGGACAGTTCGGCGGCGGCCACTGGCTGACGCCCGAAGCCCTCGCCCGGCTCGCCCGCCACGACTGGCCGGGCAACGTCCGCGAGCTGCGCAACCTGCTGGAGCGCACCACCCTGCTCAACGACGGAATGCGGCTGGACGAAGGCATGCTGGCCGCCGCCCTGGGACCGCAGCAGCCCCTAGCCCCGACCTCGCCTGCCGCCGGCGAAAGCTACCGGCAGGCCATGCAGCGCTTCGAGCGCGAGCTGCTGGAGAACGCCCTGGCGAGCGCCGGCAATGCCCTGGAGGCCGCGCAGCACCTGGGGCTCAGCCGCTCCACGCTGTACCGCCGGCTGGCCTCCCTGGGCATCCCATCCCGATAACGGGAAATCATCCCAAAAATGGGAACTCCCCCTTTCCAGGTTCAATCGGCCCTCTAGCCCGACAGGTCGCCACGCTATTCCCAATTTTGGGAACAAGGCACCGGGCAACGACCGGCGCCACGAAAAAAATCCTTGCGAATCAACGATCTGAATAAATGGCACGGAATTCGCCATTAAGAACTTCGCGGTTCTCCGCAACCCAACAAGAACAATACCCTGCCGTGACGCGTCCTTCCCGCGAAAGCCATTGACGGCTTCCCGCTCGCCGCCGGCAGGCTCAAGGAGATGTCCAATGAGCGTCATCGTCGCCCTCGCGGCCCTGGCCCTGCTCATGCTGGCCGCCTATCGCGGCTACAGCGTGATCCTCTTCGCCCCCATCGCTGCCCTCGGCGCCGTGCTGCTGACCGACCCCGGTGCGGTAGCCCCGACCTTCAGCGGGGTGTTCATGGAGAAGATGGTCGGCTTCATCAAACTGTACTTCCCGGTGTTCCTGCTCGGTGCGGTATTCGGCAAGCTGATCGAGCTGTCCGGCTTCTCCCGCTCGATCGTCAGCGCAGCGATCCGCCTGCTCGGCACCCGCCAGGCCATGCTGGTGATCGTGCTGGTCTGCGCCCTGCTCACCTACGGCGGGGTTTCGCTGTTCGTGGTGGTGTTCGCGGTCTATCCGTTCGCCGCCGAGATGTTCCGCCAGAGCGACATCCCCAAGCGACTGATCCCCGCGACCATCGCCCTCGGCGCCTTCAGCTTCACCATGGACGCGCTGCCCGGCACCCCGCAGATCCAGAACATCATCCCCAGTTCCTTCTTCGGCACCAACGCCTGGGCCGCGCCCTGGCTGGGGCTGATCGGCGCGTTGTTCGTCCTCGCGGCCGGCCTGCTCTACCTGCAGCGCCAGCTGCGCAAGGCCCGCGCTGCCGGCGAGGGCTACGGCAGCGAGCTGCGCAACGAGCCGGAGACCGCCGAGAACCTCGCCCTGCCCAACCCCTGGCTGGCGCTCTCCCCGCTGCTGCTGGTGGGCGTCGCCAACCTGCTGTTCACCCGCTGGATTCCCGCGCTGTACGGCAAAACCCACAGCCTGCAGCTGGCCGGCATGGCCGCGCCGGTGCAGACCGACGTGACCAAGATCACCGCCATCTGGGCGGTGGAGGCCGCGCTGCTGCTGGGTATCCTGCTGGTACTGGTGAGCAGCTTCCGCATCGTGCGCAGCAAGCTGGCCGAAGGCAGCAAGACCGCCGTCGGCGGCTCGCTGCTGGCGGCGATGAACACCGCCTCGGAATACGGCTTCGGCGCGGTGATCGCCGCGCTGCCGGGCTTTCTGGTGCTCGCCGACGCGCTGAAGAGCATCCCCAACCCGCTGGTCAACGAGGCGATCACCGTCACCCTGCTGGCCGGCATCACCGGCTCCGCCTCGGGCGGCATGAGCATCGCCCTGGCGGCCATGTCCAATACCTTCATCGCCGCGGCCAACGCCGCGCAGATCCCCCTGGAAGTGCTGCACCGGGTCGCCGCGATGGCCAGCGGCGGCATGGACACCCTGCCGCACAACGGTGCGGTAATCACCCTGCTGGCCGTCACCGGCCTGACCCACCGCGAGGCCTACAAGGACATCTTCGGCATCACCCTGATCAAGACCCTGGCGGTGTTCGTGGTGATCGGCACCTTCTACGCCACCGGCCTGGTCTGACAACCCTAGGAGAACAGCCATGACAACTCTCAACGGCAAGACTGCCCTGGTCACCGGCTCCACCAGCGGCATCGGCTTGGGCATCGCTCACAGCCTCGCCGCTGCCGGCGCCAACCTGGTGCTCAACGGCTTCGGCGAAGTCGCGCAAGCGTTGGAGGCGGTGCGCCGGCACGGCGGCGAGGTGCGCTACCACCCGGCGGACATGAGCCGGCCCGAGCAGATCGCCGAACTGGTCGCCTTCGCCGAAAGCGAGTTCGGCGCCGTCGACATCCTCGTCAACAACGCCGGCATCCAGCATGTGGCGCCGGTCGAGGAGTTCCCGCCGGAGCGCTGGGACAGCATCCTCGCCATCAACCTCTCATCGGCCTTCCACACCACCCGCCTGGCCCTGCCGGGTATGCGCCGGCGCGGCTGGGGACGGATCGTCAACATCGCCTCGGTGCACGGGCTGGTCGGCTCGGCGCAGAAATCCGCCTACGTCGCCGCCAAGCATGGCCTGCTCGGTCTGACCAAGGTGGTCGCCCTGGAAACTGCGCAGACCGCCATCACCTGCAACGCGGTCTGCCCCGGCTGGGTGCTGACGCCGCTGGTGCAGCAGCAGATCGACGCCCGCGCCCAAGCCAGCGGCGATGCCGCCGGCGCCCGTCGCGAGCTGCTGGCCGAGAAGCAACCGTCGCTGAAGTTCGTCACCCCGCAGCAGCTTGGCGAGCTGGTGCTGTTCCTCTGCAGCGAGGCCGCCAGCCAGGTGCGCGGCGCGGCCTGGAACATGGACGGCGGCTGGGCGGCGCAGTGATGACGACAGCGGCCTGATACGCCCCCGCAACGGCCCCAACGACAACCAGAAGAGGTATCCCATGAACAAGCTCTATCCCAGCGCCCACGCGGCCCTCGACGGGCTGGTGGCGGACGGCATGACCCTCGCCGTCGGCGGCTTCGGCCTGTGCGGCATCCCCGAGGCGCTGATCGCCGCCCTGCGCGACTCTGGCAAGAAGGACCTCACCGCAATCAGCAACAACGCCGGCGTCGACGGCTTCGGCCTCGGCCTGCTGCTCGCCACCCGGCAGATCCGCAAGATGATTTCCTCCTATGTTGGCGAGAACAAGGAATTCGAGCGCCAGTACCTGGCCGGCGAGTTGGAGCTGGAGTTCACCCCCCAGGGCACCCTGGCCGAGAAGCTGCGCGCCGGCGGCGCCGGCATCCCCGCCTTCTATACCAAGACCGGCTACGGCACCCTGGTCGCCGAAGGCAAGGAAACCCGCCAGTTTGATGGCCAGTGGTACGTCATGGAAACCGCGCTGACCGCCGACGTGGCGCTAATCAAGGCGTGGAAAGCCGACCAGGCCGGCAACCTGCTGTTTCGCAAGAGCGCGCGCAACTTCAACCCGCTGGCGGCGATGGCCGGGCGGGTCTGCGTGGCCGAGGTCGAGGAGATCGTCCCGACCGGCGCGCTCGACCCCGACCAGATCCACCTGCCGGGGATCTACGTGCAACGCCTGGTGCACAACCCCAGCCCGGAAAAACGCATCGAACAACGTACCCTGCGGAGCGCCTGACCATGGCCTGGACTCGTGAACAAATGGCGCAGCGCGCCGCCCGGGAGCTGCAGGACGGCTTCTACGTCAACCTCGGCATCGGCCTGCCGACCCTGGTCGCCAACTACATCCCCGAGGGCATGGAAGTCTGGCTGCAGAGCGAGAACGGCCTGCTCGGCATCGGCCCCTTCCCCACCGAGGAGGAGGTCGACCCGGACCTGATCAACGCCGGCAAGCAGACCGTCACCACCCTGCCCGGCAGCAGCTTCTTCGACAGCGCGACGAGCTTCGCGATGATCCGCGGCGGCCACATCAACCTGTCGATCCTCGGCGCCATGCAGGTCTCCGAACACGGCGACCTGGCCAACTGGATGATCCCCGGCAAGATGGTCAAGGGCATGGGCGGGGCCATGGACCTGGTCGCCGGAGTCAAGCGCGTGGTGGTGCTGATGGAGCACTGCGCCAAAGGCGGCGCGCACAAGCTCCTCGCGCGCTGCGAGCTGCCGCTGACCGGCGTCGGGGTGGTCGACCGGATCATCACCGATCTCGCCGTGCTCGACGTCACCGAGCAGGGCCTGAAGCTGGTCGAGCTGGCCGAAGGGGTGACCTTCGAGCAGTTGCAGGAAGCCACCGGCTGCCCGGTCCAGCCCTGACGGGTCGTGAAAAGACGGTGGCGTACCGGCTCCCCAGTCCCTTCCGGTATGGGCGCGTGACCATCCCGCCCCATATCGCTTGCGCGGTTGCCTGTAGGCGCCGCGCTTTTTTATTCCGGAGCGCTTCGCCAGCGAGGCGCCCACGCAGCCGGGCAGCAGAGGCGCCTGTCCTACAGAAGCGACCTCAGCCACGCCAGCCCTTCGCGACCGAGGCCGCTCCCCCACAAGCCCCTGTGCAGCGACGCTGCCCAGGGGCTAGCCTTGGCCACGGAACCTGCCCGATCACAACAACAAAGAAGGATCTCTCCATGCGTACCCTGACCACCCTACTCGGCAACAGCCAGAAGCTCGACGGCGGCGCCATGTTCGGCAACGCCCCGCGCGCCCTGTGGGAGCGCTGGATGCCGGCCGACGAACTGCACCGCATCGACCTTGGCTGCCGCGCCCTGCTGGTGCGCGAGGACGGGCGCAACATCCTGGTGGAAACCGGCATCGGCGCCTTCTTCAGCCCCGAGCTGAAGGAGCGCTACGGCGTGCAGGAAAGTCGCCACGTGCTGCTCGATAGCTTGGCCGCGCAGGGCCTGTCCGACGCCGACATCGACGTGGTGGTGCTCACCCACCTGCACTTCGACCATGCCGGCGGCCTGCTCGCCCCCTGGGAAGAAGGCCAGCAGCCGTGCCTGCTGTTCCCCAATGCGCGCTTCATCACCGGCCGCCGCCAGTGGCAGCGCGCCCTCCAGCCCCACGCCCGCGACCGAGCCTCCTACATTCCCGAGCTACTCGACGACGGCCAGACCTCCGAAACGCTCGGCCCGGACTGGCGCTTCCACGTCAGCGACGGCCACACTCCCGGCCAGTTGCTGCCCGAGGTGGCGATGCCCGGCGGTCCGGTGCTGTTCGCCGGCGACCTAGTCCCCGGCGCGCCCTGGGTACACCTGCCGATCACCATGGGCTACGACCGCTTCCCGGAAGGCCTGATCGACGAAAAGACCGCCCTGCTCGAAGACCTGCAGGCTAGGGGCGGCCGCCTGGTGTTCACCCACGACCCGAAGGTCGCCATGGGCCGCCTGACCCGCGACGCCAAGAACCGCTTCGGTCTCGCCGACAACCAGAACGAGGTGGTGCAATTAGCGGAGTGAGGAAATGAACTCAGCCCAATTTCCCAGAGCACCTTGATTGATCACTCTGATTCACCCGGCCAAGCAAAAACCCCCGAGCCGTGTCCGGCTCGGGGGTCTGCAATAGGCGCTTGACGATGACCTACTCTCGCATGGGGAAACCCCACACTACCATCGGCGATGCGTCGTTTCACTGCTGAGTTCGGG
>Ga0209800_10004302_pt1 | contig 10609 bp, 9 predicted proteins | sample Higcelweek8metaG_FD_187174 | JGI IMG/M metagenome (GOLD analysis project Ga0209800, IMG submission 187174) | Freshwater pond sediment microbial communities from the University of Edinburgh, under environmental carbon perturbations - High... | ecosystem: Environmental > Aquatic > Freshwater >... | reverse complement strand
TGCCGCCCGAGCCCCTGCCCGGGGAGAAGCCCCAGCAGGTGCTGCGCGTGAGCCTGGTGACCACGCACCCGCCGCTGGCCGAGGTGCCGCGCCTGGTCACGCGGGAGCGCATCCTCCGGTCGCTCAGGCACACGGCGGATTTCGTGGCCCGGCTGGGCTTAAGCGGCCCCATCGGCGTGTGCGGGCTGAACCCGCATGCCGGGGAGTCCGGGCGCATCGGCCGCGAGGACGAGGAGATCGTGGGCCCGGCGGTGCGCGAGGCCAGGGCAGCGGGCCTGAACGTTGACGGGCCCATCCCGGCGGACACGCTGTTTCATTTCGCCGCGCACGGGCGCTACGCCGCCGTTGTCGCCATGTACCACGACCAGGGCCTCGGGCCGCTGAAGCTCTTGCACTTCGGCGAGGCCGTGAACGTGACCCTCGGCCTGCCCATCATCCGCACCTCGCCGGACCACGGCACGGGCTACGACCTTGTAGGCACGGGCAAGGCCAGGCTCACGAGCTTCAACGCGGCGCTGGATTTGGCGCGGCGGCTTGTGGGTGGAGACGCAGGGCCGGGGCAGGGCCGGGGCGAGGACACTGTAATGGATCGGAGAGATTGATGGTCAGCCGCAGGCAGGAATTCAAGGCGCTCGGCAAGTGGATGTGCCAGCTCCGCCCCATCGGGAAAGAGTACAAATTCAAGGTGATCGCCGGGAAGGGCAAGGAGATCGAGATCGGCGTCACGGGCCTGGAGAGCGGCTGCGCGTCCGTGGGCATCACGCCTGTGCCGCTGGTTTACAGCGAGAAGCACCTCTTCAAGCTGATCTCCCTCTTTGACGAAAAGAAGATCACGCTGGATGAAGTGATCCGCTTGCGGAAGCTTGTGCATGCGCAGGCGGAGAGTGGGAAGAAGTAGCGCTGGGGGATGAGGTTCGTGGTGGCGATGGGCGTGGTGTGGAGGCAGTGGGGTTGTTACGCCGCATTTTTTGTCAGCAGCGAAATTACTACTCTCTTTAGGTTGTGTCGTTTTGTGTAAAGGTGAGGTTAATTGGGAATTCGTTCGGAATATCAGGTGACATGTCTTCAAAACTCCAATTACCTAGCCTGCTAGTTTGAGTGAAGTGGTTCCAAAATTCTGCATAGTTAGCTTCGATGCAGTAATCGCGTTCAGAGCTATCGAACGTAGGAACTATGTAAACAAATACAAGACATGTGAAGTGAAACTCGCCAACAACGAGTGGTAATGATTTGTTTTTAATTTTTCTTTTGTATACAAAAAGTTTTGGAAACTTGCTGAAATGTGCATAACTAATAATTTTAGCAATTCTCGGGAGCAGGTCTGCGTGTTTATTATAACGAATCCATTCGATAGTTTTTTTAAAACGACCAAGAGACTTTGTGTCTAGCGTACCAATGGCGTACTTGCATAGAGATCTGTATATATTCTGAAGTGATATGTTTGCACCGTATTTAAGGTTAACATTTGATAGTAAGTCGTTTTCTGAAAAAGGTGCTTCTTCTTTTACTTTAATTGCAACGTTACCGTTTTCGTTATAAATTGAAAAATTGGGCCCAGTTAATACTGGCGTCCCGCTACGGCATTTTACGCCGTAGATTGTCCTAAAAAACGAGAGATAATGTATGATGTCAGTGTCGATCGTTTTTCCGAAGTATGTGTTACAGCTATCGCATTCGTCTTTGCATACCAGCTGTTTATTCCCTAGACCTTCTGGGATAAGATGTGATTTTGTTCTGAATGTTACATCGGGCAGAGTCTGATAACAATATCTGCATCTTCTTAGGTCACCACTACCAGAATCAAAAATGCGTGCTCTGTCACCAATGTATGTTGTTACATCATATGTGTCAAATATACGGAATAAATCTTCTCCGTTTTCGCATTGTTCTGTGACGTTGTTGATTGTGTGCAACTCGTGTTCAATTTGAACTCTGCTCTTGTCTGTTAGCTGTTTATCGGTCAGAAAAATTGCGATGTATTCTCCATTTATAGTTTTCTCTAACGCATTGATTATTCTTATAATCCGTATATTCTTCTTTGCATGATCATTCAGGACAGAAATTGCCTCTTCCCTGATTTTGTCTGTAATTTTAATGTAGTTTACTATTTCTATTGATTTATTGGTGATGCTTTTGATGCAGGCAAACGCCCTGAGAATGCGAACGATTTCATCGACGATGCCTTGATCATCGGGAGCCCCCCCAAGGTAACGCCACTTCTGTGATATCAATATACTGACATAGATCTGCATACTATCAACCTCTTTGGTGGTTCTCTACCCCCTCAACACCTCCATCAAATACTGCCCATAATCATTCTTGAGCATGCAGCAGGCCAGCTTCTCCAGCCCGGCCGCGTCGATGTACCCCATGCGGTAGGCGATCTCCTCCACGCAGGCGATGCGCAGGCTCTGGTTCTCCTGGACCATCTGCACGAAGTTGGCCGCGCGCAGGAGCGACTCGTGCGTGCCCATGTCCAGCCAGGCCCAGCCGCGCCCGCACAGCTCCACCTTCAGGTCCCCGCGCTGGAGATACGCGTTGTTCACGTCCGTGATTTCGAGTTCTCCGCGCGGCGAGGGCTTGAGCGAGCGTGCGATCCCCACCACGTCGTTGTCGTAGAAGTACAGCCCGGTCACCGCGTAGCGCGACTTCGGAACGCGCGGCTTCTCCTCGATGCTCAGGACGTTCTGCTCCTCGTCGAACTCGACAACGCCGAAGCGCTCCGGGTCCCGCACGGGGTAGGCGAAGATGGTGCCGCCCCTGGTCAGCGCGGCGGCGCGTTGCAGCACGCCGGACAGGCCCTGGGCGTAGAAGATGTTGTCGCCCAGCACCAGGCACACGCTGTCGTCCCCGATGAAGTCCGCGCCCAGGACGAAAGCCTGCGCCAGGCCGTCCGGGCTGGGCTGGGCCACGTAGGAGAAGTTCAGCCCCAGGTCCGAGCCGTCGCCCAGCATCTCGCGGAAGCGCGGCAGGTCGCTGGGGGTGGAGATGATCAGGATGTCACGGATGCCCGCCAGCATGAGCGTGGACAGCGGGTAGTAGATCATGGGCTTGTCATACACGGGCAACAGCTGCTTGCTGATGACCCTCGTCAACGGGTGCAGCCGCGTGCCAGATCCGCCCGCCAGAATGATGCCCTTCATGTGGCCTCTCCCTCGTGTTTCTACGGCTGGCGCGGTTTACATCGCGCGTCCGGGTTGCTACTCTCCCGTCTCGATATCCTGATTCCTGCGGCCCTGGCAACCGCCCAGACCGCCCAGACCGCGTCGGCCGTCAATTTCCGCTGGCAATTTCGCCCGCGAACGCTTTTGGCCCGCGCAGGGAGCCCCCCATGTTCGTCTTCCGTTCCGGCCCGCCGCTGCTCCTGCTGTTCCTCGTGATTGTGGTCTTCTTCGGGCTGTTCGTGTTCCTGCCCATGAGCATCCTGGCCACGGCCTTCGGCAAGCTGGGGCTCACGGGCTTCCAGGGCATGGTGGTCTTCCTCGCGACCATCATGGGCAGCAGCGTCAACATTCCGTTGCACAAGAGCACGCGCCTTGTGCGGGGAATTGCAGCTCCGGCCAGCCGTTTGTTCCGCATGCAGCGTTCCCGCCCCGGCCAGATGGGCTTTGGCCAAATGAATTTCGGCCAGGCCCCGGACGACGACCTGGTGCTCACCGAGCAGGTGGTGGCGGTGAACGTGGGCGGCTGCATCGTGCCCTGCCTGCTCTCGGCCTGGTTCTTGTGGCAGCTTGGCGTGAGCGGCATGCTGGGCGGCTGGCTGGTCCTGTGCGTGGTCATCTCGGCCCTGGCCTGCTACCTCCTGGCGCGGCCCACGCCGGGCATCGGCATCGCCGTGCCGGTGCTGCTGCCGCCGGCAGTTGCCGCGCTCACGGCCATTCTGCTCGCGCCCGACCTGTCCGGCCTGGCCGGGCACGCCTCCGTGGCCCCGCGCGCGGCCTACATGGCCGGAACGCTCGGCACCCTCATCGGCGCGGACATCATGCACCTGCTCAATCGCCGCACCTGGGCCATGCTTGATGCGCCGGTTTTGTCCATCGGCGGGGCGGGAACATTCGACGGCATCTTTCTTGCTGGAATCATAGCCGTTCTCCTGGCCTAGGAAAAAGGTGCCCCCATGAGCGAGATCACCCTGCGGTTTTCGAAACATACCGGCCAGACCCCTGGCCAGCGCTTCCTGCTCTTTTGCGGCCAGGCGCTCCAGCCCGGCGTGCCCTGCGCCCATGCGGACCAGCCCCTGGCCTTCAAGCCGGGGCACGTGCTGCACGGCGACCAGGAGGAGCACCGCGTGCTGGGGCGGATCTGGTGGCCGGGCCAGGCCCAGATGCCCGACGCCGCCTGCTGGCTCATGGAGACGCTGGTTCCGGCCCCGGTGGGCCTGGAGGATGAGCGTCGGCTCCTGGCCTCGCGTGAGGGCTTCGCCCTGGCCTGGATCACCCTGTCCGACAAGGGTGCGGCCGGGCAGCGCGTGGATTCCTCCGGCCCGTTGGTGGAGGAACTTGTGCGCGCGGCCATGCCTGTGTCCCTGGCGCGGGGCTTCGTGCTGCCGGACGAGGAGCGCGGCATCCGGGCGCTTCTGACGCAGCTGGCCCTGCAGGACGGCTTTGACCTCATCTGCACCACGGGCGGCACGGGCGTGGCCCCGCGCGACGTCACCCCGGAGGCGACCCTGGCCGTCATCGAGAAGCGCCTGCCGGGCTTCGAGCGGGCCATGACCATGACCAGCTTGGCCAAGACCCCGCATGGGGCGGTTTCGCGCGCGGTGTGCGGCACCCTCGGCGGGGCGGTCATCGTGAACCTTCCGGGCAGCCCCAAGGCCGTGCGCGAATGCCTGGGCGCGCTCGTTCCGGCCCTGGCCCACACCATCGAGAAGCTCCAGGGCGACCCTTCGGATTGCGCGGCCGCGTAGCCTTTCCGCATCTTGCGGTTTGCGCGGCCCTGGTGTATAAACACTTGTTTGAAAGCTGCCGATACAGCAACAGGCGTGAAATTGCCTGTCACTTACATACCGCCACGAGGAAAAAGAGCATGCGCACCAAAGCCCTCCAATATTTTGCAGCCCTTGGCCTGTCGTTGTGCCTGGCCAGCCCGGTGCTGGCCCAGGACCAGACTCCGGCCGCCGCTCCGGTCGCCGTTCCGGCCGCCGCTCCGGTCGTTGACCAGGCCCAGGAGAATATCCCGATGCTGGGCCAGTCCCAGCCCCAGTCCTCTTCCATTCCGGTTCCCAAAAGCCTGGACCTGAAGCAGAGCGTGGAGCGCGGCCTGGTGGCCAACCCGACCATCGTCGGGGCGCGCGCGCAGTTGCAGGGCTCGGACTACATGGTCAACTCCTCCATGGCGGATTTCTTCCCCACGGCCACGGCCTCGTACGGCTTCACCCGCTATGGCGAGCAGCCCAAGACCGTTGCCGGGGTTAATGCCGGGGACCAGACCACCTGGACCGGGCGCCTGAACATCAACCAGCCCGTGTTTGTCGGGTTCAAGCTCTTGAAGACGTACCAGAAGGCGCGCCTGGCCAAGGAGCAGAACGACGCCAACCTGACCCAGGCCGAGCTGTCCCTCATCAGCGCCATCCAGACCAATTTCCTGGCCCACCTCAAGGCCCGCATGGATGTGAAGAGCGCCCAGGACTCTGTGGAGCGCCTCCAGTCGCAGCTCAAGGTCACCCAGGCCTTCTTCGATGTGGGCCTGAAGCCCAAGCTCGATGTGCTCCAGGCCGAGGTGGACCTGGCCACGGCTCAGCAGAACCTGCTCAAGGCCAAGAACTCCCACGACACCACCCGGGCCAAGCTCAACTCCCTGCTGAACCTGCCCCTGGAGGCCCCGGTGGACTATGTGGGCGAGCTCGCCTACTCCCCCTTCGCCCTGGACCTGAACGAGTGCCTGAACCGGGCCTTCAAGACCCGGCCCGACATCCTCATGGGCATCAAGAGCGTGCAGATCGCCGAGAAGGACGCGGGCATCACGGCCAGCGATTTCTATCCGCAGGTCTCGGCGGACGTGGACTTCTACAAGAAGGGCGACCAGCCTGGCCTCTCCGGCAGCCCGAACATGTCGAACACCGGCAAGTCCTACATGACCGTGGGCGCCAACGCCTCCTGGACCTTCTTTCAGTGGGGCAGCACCTTCTTCAAGTACAAGAGCGCGGACGAGACCGTGAACAAGGTCCGTGCGGCCCTGGACAACACCCGCCTCGGCGCGGGCTATGAGATCAAGCAGGGCATGCTCTCCCAGCGCGAGGCCGCCGACCGCATCGGCGTGGCCAAGAAGAGCGTGGACGCGGCCCGCGAGGCCTATCGCATGGCCCTGGCGCGTTACCAGGCCCAGGTCGGCACCAACACCGACGTGCTGATCGCCCAGTCCACCCTGAGCACCAGCGAGGCCCAGCTCTCCCAGGCCCTTTCGGATTACCAGACGGCCATTTCGAGCCTGTACGTGTCCATGGGTGAAAAGAACCCCGAACTCTCCACCACCAAGTAGGCGGGGCGTGGGGTTTCTGACTTCCTACCGCCGGCCTGTGGAGCCGCAGTCCCTGGAGGGGCTGCGTTGCCCGGCGTGCGGGGGAGCCTTGTTTGTCAGCCGGGCCTGACGGGAGGTCTCCCTGCGCTGCAAGGTTTGTGGCGCCACACATCCCGTCCGTGACTTCTCCCGGCAGCTCGACGAGGACCTTGAAGAGGAGCTTGCCTTTGTGCCCCTGGACCGCCTGTGAGTTCTCCCCCCACCGGGGCCTGAGCCTCTCGGTCACACGCGTCTGTTCTGTTCTGCGGTCTTTATTCTGGGCGCGGTCCTTCGGGGCCGCGCTTTTCATCATGTTGGCGCTGGCGCCCGCGCTGGCTCAGGCCCAGAACGAGTGGTCGCCCCTGGTGCGGCGGCTGGAGGCCGACGGCTTTGACCGCAACGGCATGCAGGCCCTCTTTGCGCGGCCCGAGGTGCGTTTCGACCCCAAGGTCATGGCGCGCAAGATGAATGCCCTGCTTGACGCCAAGCTCTCCCAGGACCAGCCCAAGGTCGAGACCGTGGTCCCGGAGATCTACGTCAGCTATCTGAATCCCTTTCTCCTCCTGCAGGCCAAGAGCTTTTTGGAGGAGCACAAGGCCGCCCTGCGCGAGGCGCACCTGCGTTACCACGTGCCGGAGGACATCCTGGTGGCCCTGCTGCTGGTGGAGACCAAGCTTGGCCGCAACATCGGCACCAAGGGCGCGCTGACGACCCTGGCCAGCATGGCGCTGGCAGGAGATTTCGCCCTGGTGGCCCCGCTCATCGAGCGCCGCGACATTCCGCCCAAGCTGGCCCTGTGGCTGCGCTGGCGCACGGCCCAGAAGTCCGCCTGGGCCTACAAGGAGCTCAAGGCCCTGCTGGTCTACGCCAAGGCCGCAGGCTTCGACCCGGCCAGCATCCCCGGTTCGGTCTACGGGGCCATAGGCATCTGCCAGTTCATGCCCACCAATGCCGTGCGCTACGGCGCGGATCTGGACGGGGACGGCCGGGTGGATCTGTTCAACGCCGCCGACGCCCTGCTCAGCACTGCGCGGTTCCTCAACGCCAACGGCTGGAAGGCGGACCTCCCCCGTGAGCGGCAGCAGGCCGTGCTGTACCGCTACAACCATTCCCATGTGTATACGCGCACCATCATGGTCGTGGCCGACATCCTGCGCGACGCGGCCAGCGGTTCGGCACCTGGCGCCGAATAGGTGCTGGCCCGGCACCACGCACCGGCGACACGCACCGATGGGCTGTCCTGGGATGGCCCGCGCCCAAGTCCCGTCTAATCCAGGAAGCCTTCGTAGAGGGTCAGGGTGCGCTGCAAAAAGTCGCGCCCCGAGAGTTGCGAGAGGGTGAGGTCCTGGGCGCGCAGGAGCTCCTTGCGGTAGCCCGGCTCGTCCATGGCCTTGGCGATGAGCCGGGTCATGGCGTCCACGTCGCCCGGCTCGAACAGGGCCTCCGGGGGCAGCAGGTCGGGCATGACGCCCACGCTGGAGGAGAGCAGCGGACGCTCCACGGCCATGATCTCCAGGGCCGCCCGGGCGATGGTCTCGGACCACAGCGAGGACACGATGCCGATATCGGCGGCGGAGAGGCAGGCGGCCACGTCGTCGCGCCTGCCGGTGATGCGCACGAAGCGCTCCAGCTTGAACTCGTTCACCCAGCCCTGGACCTCGTCCTGGCCGGTGGCGCTGCCGAAGCCCAGGAGCAAGAGCCGGAGCTTGCGGTAGCCCTGCTTGTGGATCAGCCGGGCCACGGCCTCAAGGGTCTCGCGCTGGCCCTTGACCTGGTCGAAGCGGCCCACCAGGGCCAGCACGGTCTCGCGCTCCGTGTAGCCGAACTCGGCGCGCACGCGCTCCCGGCCCGCGGGATCGAAGCGGAAGCGCTCGCGGTCCACGCCCCCGTGGATCAGCCAGACTTTTTTCTCCGGGGTGCGCATGGCCTTGAGGAAATGCCGGGCCATGTGCGAGTTGGTCACCACCACGGCGTCGGCCACGCGGGCGTGCAGCCAGCGGTTCAGGAAGTCGGCCCTGGGCGGGCGCTGGTCGCCGCGCGTGCGCACCAGGCTGAAGGCAAAGCCCAGCGCCTTCAAGAGCCCCCAGAGGAAGAAGCCCTCGCCCCGGTGGCAGTTGACCACCTGCGGGCGCTCGGCGCGCAGCAGCGCGACCAGGCGCGCCAGGGTGGCGGCCAGGCGCAGGGGGTTGGCGCTGTTCAGATCCATGGGGCGCGCGTCAAGCCCCCATTCCAGGGCCTTGGCGTGGGTGTCCGTGCCCGCCTGGGTCAGGACCACCACGGTGTGCCCGGCCTCCTGGAGCAGGCGGCTTAAATACAGTCCGTACCAGGCTGTGGCGTTGAACCAGCGGACGTTGACGACCTGGAAAATGACCATGCTGGGCCTTATGCTCTGCGGCGGGGATGCCGATCAGTGGATATGAACAGAGAAAGCACCCCGGCTTCAGCCGAAGATCTCGCGCTTGGCCACGGCCTCGCTCTTGATGCGGTCGAGCAGGTCGGAGAGCGCGGCCTTGACGTTTTCGCGGATGTCTCCGGCCACAATGATGAACAGCACGTCGTCGCCCGGATGCTTGACGCCGCCCTCGGCCTGGGCAATGGCCCGGAAGATGCCGGGACGCTTCTGGAATTCCTCGCACAGGGCCTGGATCTTTGCGTGGTCCGGGGTGATCTCCACGGCGGTGACGTTCCTGTGGTCCTTGCGCGACCAGCCGCGGATCACCCCGTTGTGCACCAGGATCATGCCCACATTTTCGGAAAATCCTGGTGTTTTCTTGAGTTCTGCGATGGCCTGGCTTATGTCCATGAGTGACCTCCGGTAGATATTGCACCTGGAGAAGAAATGTATACTCTTTCGACGCTGTTGGAAAGACTGCCGACCGTCTCCCAGGCGCGGCTCATCAGCTCCGGCTATGGGCTGTGGATGGTCTGGTCCGGCTCGTTCAACAACGCTGTGGGCCACACCCTGCGCGACCACGGCCTGGTCCAGGTGGCGGAGGACCCCTGCCAGAGCTTCTGGATCTCCTTCACGCCCGAGGTATTCCGCGCCCTGGCCAAGCTGCAGCTCTGGTCCAAGCTGAACCCCCTGCCGCTGTTTTGCCAGGTGGTGCCCATCACCGCCCTGGTGGGCTACGACCTGAACCTCTCCGTGTCCGTCTCGCGCGACATCACCCGCCAGCAGGCCGGTGTGGCCGAGGACCTGGAAACGCTGGTGCATCCCAAGTTCATCGAGTCCGTGAAGAACGTCAACGGCCTGTCGCTGGGCTCCATGATCACCATGCAGGGCCTGTCCAGCTCCGGCTGGATGCCGCTGGTGGCCGACCAGGGGCTGGACTACGAATCGCCCATGACCTGGTACAGCGTCATCCGGCCGTTGGGGCGCCTGGGCGAGCGCGAGGCCATCGCCGGGTGGCGCGCCTTCTTCGCCGAGGTCCAGGGCATGTTCCAGCGCCTGGGCATCCGCTACCTGGCGGACGACGCCCTGGGCTTCGTCATCTTCCCGCTGGAGAGCTACCGCCAGCTGCGCATGTACTGCGTGGAGATCTCGACCCTCTTAAACGAGCTGAAGGCCAGCCAGCGGGCCTACTGGCCCTGCGTCTTCGCCATCATGGAGCAGAAGGGCATGAGCTTCTCCATGGACCTGCCTAACCGCTTCAGCCTGGACTGGAACCGGCTGACCCCGGACTTTCTGCACATGCACTACCGCGACGCCTTCACCCTGCTCGGCGACTTCAAGGTCAACGAGATCAGCTACGGCGGCGACCAGGAGAACCTGGACTCCTGGTGCAACGTGAGCTTCCGGGGAGAGGAGGGGCAGGGCGCCCAGGCCTCCATCGAGGTGCCCCTGCCGCGCCGCTGGCTGGCCGGAACGGCCAAGGAGTGCTTCTACTGCGGGCTGAAGAACCACGCCCCGGCCCAGTGCCCGGGCCGGACCATGCCGCCCTTTCGGGCCGATGTCTGGCGCGAGATGGGCTACGTGAACCTGGACGACATGGGCAAGACCTTCAAGGCCCTGGACGAGCCCACGGACGCGGTGCGCTTCGTGCAGCAGGTCGGCGCGCTCATCAAGGGCGCGAGCAACGCCGAGTCCACGCTCCTGCGGGCCATGTTCTCC
>Ga0209800_10004301_pt1 | contig 10609 bp, 7 predicted proteins | sample Higcelweek8metaG_FD_187174 | JGI IMG/M metagenome (GOLD analysis project Ga0209800, IMG submission 187174) | Freshwater pond sediment microbial communities from the University of Edinburgh, under environmental carbon perturbations - High... | ecosystem: Environmental > Aquatic > Freshwater >... | reverse complement strand
TTTAACCGATGGACCGATTACCGCATGGATGCCAGAAATCCACGTACACAAAACCGCGAAATTCCGGCTGGCATCATAAAACCCGCACAGGCTCTCATGCTTACAATAGTTTCGGCTGTTGCGTTTATTATTCTGGCAGGACTTATCAATGAAATCTGTTTGTGGCTGAGCCCCGTTGCATTGCTGGTGATACTTGGCTACAGCTACACCAAACGTTTTACCGCACTGGCACATCTGGTGCTGGGCATCGGGCTGGGCATCGCACCGGCAGCCACTTTTATTGCTGCCACCGGTACGTTCGACAGCGGACTTTTATTATTATGTTTTGGCGTGATGCTCTGGACCGCAGGCTTCGACATCATTTACGCATTGCAGGATGTGGAATTCGACCGCAACGAAAAACTGCATTCCATTCCTGCAACAATCGGATATAAAAACTCGTTGCTATTGTCGGCCGCATTCCACGCCATTTCCGTGACACTGATATTTTTATTCTGGTTTTATATTTACGGAAATAATATTTCGCTCACCGGTGTTGTTTTATTTTCACTGTTACTCATATATCAACACATTGACGTGCACCGACATGGTTTGAAAAAAATCAACCTCGCTTTCGGAACCATGAACGGAGTCGCATCGCTTGTTTACGGAGCGGGATATTTGATTGCGTTTCTGTTGAATTAGCATACGGAATTTTCAAACTGCGGTAAACAATCGGAAGAAATTTACGATCTTCTGATAAAACCATCAAGACATCACATGCTTCAATAACGGTGGAACCTTTGGGCGTTACAAAGCGTTCTCCGCGCCGAATCATGGCAACAATGGATGTAGCAGGAAAACGAATATCGACAATGCGTTTTCCGACAGCATAACTCCCTTCGGGAATAATAATTTCTTCCAGCGCCGATTTGTCTTCATCATCGAGTAAACGATCAATGGCTGTTTGCTGACGCATCGAACGCGGCACAGTTACTTTCAGCCAGCGTGCCACCAAAGGCAGTGTTGTTCCCTGAATCAAGACCGAGGTGATGGAAATAAAAAACACCACATTGAAAATCACACCCGATTTATCGACACCCGCAAGCAACGGATAGGTAGCAAATACGATGGGTACAGCGCCACGCAACCCCACCCATGAAATAAAAAACTTTTCGCGCGCCGGAATACGAAAGGGCAATAGACTCACGAAAACCGCAATGGGCCTTGCAACCAGAATAAGAAATCCTGCAATGAGTAATCCGATTCCGATAAACGGAATAATATGCGAAGGATAAACCAGCAATCCAAGTGTAAGAAATAATATAATCTGCATCAGCCATGCAGTGGCATCAAACATTTTCAGGATGCTACGTTTGTGCATGAGTTTCTGATTCCCGAGATACACTGCGCAAATGTACACTGCCAGAAACCCGTTGCCTTCGATAAGATCGGTTGCATAAAACGAAATATACACCAGCGATAACAACAATATCGGATACAATCCTTCGTAGGATAAACGTATGTGATTGATGATTTGTTTTCCGACGTAGCCAAATCCAAATCCGGCAACTGCACCCACAGCCATGTGTGCAAAGAAATTCTGAATGACAATACCAAAATTTCCGGAACTGTCCAGTGTCAGTTCAAGCAAGGCAATTACAAGTACAAAAGCCATCGGATCGTTGCTGCCACTTTCTAGCTCCAACGTTGGACGCAGTCCGGTTTTCAGTGCAATATTTTTTTCTCGTAAAATTGAAAAAACAGCGGCTGCATCGGTCGAAGAAACAATGGCGCCCAGCAACAATGCTTCAAAAATAGTAAAATCAGTAATCTGCCACACAAAAAGTCCAAGGATTGCGGTCGTAAGCATAACACCCACAGTCGACAACAGAATTCCGCGCCCGAGAACAGGTTTTACGCGGCTCCAGTCGGTATCGAGACCCGAAGAAAACAAGATCACACACAGACTGATGACACCGATAAACTGAGCAATCTGCGGATCATTAAACTGAATGCCGCCAAACCCTTCACTCCCTGCAAGCATCCCTACGCCCAGAAAAAACACCAGCATGGGTAAACCCGATCGCGAAGAATTGCGACTGACGATAATGCTTATAAAAAGCAGTATCGCGCCAATCAGCATGAAATTTTCAATGGTCAGTATCATGTGTCTGCGTGCTGTGCTTACAAAAATAAGCATTTTTTTCTTTTAAAAAAAACACGCTATCCTGCTGTATCTAATGAGAACCGCATTCATTTGTTTTTCGATTCAGCGATAAAATAACGCATTTCAAAATGCAAAAATGCTGAAATGCAGATTTTATCTTAATATCGTAAGTGACCGACACTTCAAATTAATCCTATATCTATTACTGCAACACGCTTTCAAAAGTGCAACATCCTCATATTCGTTTATATATCGCACATGCAGACATATATCTCTTCAGAAACGCTCATTAAATAACGTTTTACATCTACATAAGGCATTTGTTACCTTTTAAGTAAATTGGCTGTCTTAAAAGCTGAAAACCTGATAGCGCTTAGGTACGAAAATATGAAAAAACTGTTTCTTCTTTTTACATTGTTGCTTGTTTGCGGATATATGTCGGCTCAACAGGAAAATTACGGCACCCGCCTGGGCATGGGTATTGAAAAAAAACTACACAACTGGACATTTGCTGCTGAAGGCGAATTGCGCACTATTTATTATGTCCGGCTCATCAGTCGCGGAAGTTTGCAGTTAAGTACTGATTATAAAATTGCAAAACCGCTGACAGTCGGCGCCGGCTACGAGTTTATGAATTACCTCGATGTAAAATACAAAGACTATCAGTTGCGCCATCGTGCGTATGCACACGCTACCGGGAAAGTGGAATGGAAGCGATTTACTTTTTCGCTCCGGGAAAAAATTCAATTCACCACAAAAGATGAAAGTGATCGCATTAAACCAAACGGAAAAATCGACACCTATGCAATAAATCCTGCATGGCTGAGTCGCACGCGATTGAAAATTTCGTACGATATCAACAATGCACCGGTGGCGACGTATCTTGCTTTCGAAGCCAATTACCAACTGAATAATCCCGACGGCAACATGATGGATAATTACAAACTCACACTGGGAGCCACGTACAAGCTGGATAAAAAACACAGCTTCGATTTCTATCTGCTCGGGAATAAGGATATAAGCCTGATTGCAGATGAAGAACAATCAAAGTTTGCACTGGGAATTTCCTACACTTTCAAACTGGATGAAAAAAAACAAACGAAATAAAATCATGAATAGAAAATTTTTATACGGAGTAATGACGCTGCTGTTAATGGCGTTTGCAGCCTGTAATCCCGATGAAGTCATTGATGATCCGGTCGATCCTAACAATCCAAACGGAACCGATACCACCGAATTTGCTACGTCCACTTCGGAAGAGGATGCCGATTACACCTGGAACACAGCACATGAAAACACCATTTATCTGAATGGAAGTTCTATCAGTTCAACATCGACAACCGTGACCATTGCAGGCACAACAGCCACCATAACCGGCTGCGGAAACTACCGGATTACCGGCACACTCGACAATGGCCAGATCCGTGTAAACAACACCGATGGCGGTATTGTGCGTCTGATTATGGACAATGTAACCGCAACGAGTTCCACCACAGCGCCACTGTTTATTGCACAAGGTAAAAAGACCGTCGTTATTCTGCCTGCCGGAACATCGAGTACGTTTTCAGATGCAGCAGCGCACGACACATTGCTTGATGGCTCCAATTCTGCGATATACAGCAGCGATTTCCTTTCGTTTTACGGCGATGGCAATCTAACAGTACATGGAAATTATGCCGATGGCATCAACGGAAAAGATGAATTAATCATCAAAAGTGGCAATATCACTGTCACTGCTGTTGATGATGGCATCCGCGGAAAAGATTTTGTGTTGGTTCATGGTGGTGTTGTAAACGTAACTGCAACAAACGGAGACGGCATTACATCGAACGATGCAACGGTTGGCGCCTTAGGATTTATTAATGTTGACGGCGGTTCCGTCACCGTAAATTCAAAAGGCGATGCGCTGAGCGCAACAGGCAACATCAATATTTATAACGGAACATTTAATCTGACATCGGGCGGAGGCAGCACGGCGACTCCTTCTACAACGGTTTCCGGGAAAGCCATCAAAGGCGATGATTATGTCAATATTGCCGGCGGCACCCTTGTCATCAGCGCTTCGGACGATGCCATCAATTCAAACAACATTATCAATATCAGTGGCGGAAGCATTACTGCAACCACCAAATCTGACGGATTATGTGCCACCAATAATGTGATCACCAGCGGCGGCACCATCAACATCACTTCGGGCGGTGGAAGCTCGGTTACAGCCAGCACCACCGTTTCTTCGAAAGGTATAAAATCGCCAACCGCTGTACATTTGTACGACGGCAATATTACACTGAATTGTGCCGACGACTGTATTCATTCCGACAACGCCGTATACATTGCAGGCGGCACCATTACAGCACAATCGAACGATGACGGCATTCATGCCGAAGACAGTATTGTTTTCAATGGCGGAACTACGACTATTACAAAATCGTACGAAGGCGTCGAAGCAAAATATGTGGTTATGAATAACGGATCAGCATATGTGACAGCCACCAACGATGGCTTTAATGTTACCGCAGGAACCGTTAGCGGCGGCACCGAGTCGAACGACGGAAGCCAGCTTACAATCAATGGAGGCTACATCAACACCAATGTGACCAGCGGTGATGGCATCGATGGAAACGGAAATATAACGTTGACCAATGGCGTGGTGGTAGCACACGGACCCAACGGTGCACCTGAAGTTCCGCTCGATTACAACGGCACATTTAATATTTCCGGTGGGCTTGTGGTAGCATCGGCACCCAGCACTCAAATGCTCGAAGGCCTGAGTACAACCTCAACACAGAAGTCAGTGAAAATAACTTTCAGTGCTTCGAATGCAGCCAACACCGTGTTCCATGTTCAGGATGCTTCGGGAAATAGTCTGGTGACATTTAAGCCCGGCAGAGCATATATCGCTATGATTTTTTCATCGCCACTGCTGGTTTCCGGAACAACCTACTCCATCTACACAGGCGGCAGCTGCACCGGTACGAACGACAACGGTTACTACAACGGCGGTACCTATTCGGGCGGCACCCTGCGCAAAACATTTACCTGCACCAGCACGGTGACGAGTGTAACGGTGAACTGATGCTGCTCAACGCACAACGCATAGGGCATGCGGCATGAGGTACCGCCTTCGTCGTGATAAACTCCGGGCTTGCGGCGCAATGCTCAAAGCACAGGGGCACCCAACATTTTGTGATCGGCGTAGTCTTTATAAACCGCGTTGTAGGGCTGAGTCTGGAGACTCAGCCCTGAAAATTATTTTTTCAGACTACGCCGAACACAAGACTATTGAGGTGCAGACACGGAATCGTTGGGTGCTATCGCTCTCATCCCCTGACGATTCCAGGTCAGCAATGCTGCGTATTTAACCTTTTCAAGCTGACGCTAAAATGTCAGGGGCACCCAACATTTTATGATCGGCGTAGTCTTTATAAACCGCTTTGTAGGGCTGAGTCAATGTTGCGACGGTTCCATGTTCCGGCCTGCGTAAGAACCCTCGAAGAGTTTGGAACTCTTCGAGGGTTTATTGAGGCCGGAACGATGGAATGTCGCAACAACAGCACGGCATTCCGCCAGTGGGTACACAATAACAAATAATTTATTTGGCAGAATAAAATACTGATTAAATTTGCAACAACCAATACTGTTTTTTATGATGCGAAAAATATTCCTGCTGCTCTTTATTGTATTTACTGTTCATGTATCTAAAGCCCAATGTCCGGGCTGTGTTACCGATACCACTTGCACACACAATCCTGTAAAACCAACCATTTGTCCGAATGTGTTACCGGATGGTTATGCCATGCAACCATACGAAGCCGATCTGTCGTTTTTTCTGCCTGCGCAGTTTCAGGACTCCGCCACCGGATTCAACGTTACGCTGAATGAACTCCATGTAACGGGTGTTGTAGGTATGCCATATGGATTGCAGTTTCAATCGAGCTCGGCCACCAATATTTTTTATCCGTCTTCCAATCCGCCGGCTTCAGAGCGAGGCTGTGCGCGCTTTTGCGGCACTCCACTGATTCCCGGAAACTACATCGTTACTGTTTATGTAACTGCGTATGTAACCGTTCTCGGCATGAATCAAACGTCGGATGATGCTTTTGAAATTCCGGTTACCATCCTGCCAAATCCATCGAGCAATGCAGGTTTTACCATCAGCAATCCAATGGGCTGCGCACCGCTCAGCACGCAGTTTACAGCACAACATGCCAGCAACGGAAACCCTGCATATTCATACGCATGGGATTTCGGAAACGGCAACCAGAGCTCGCTTGAGACCCCTCCTGCACAAAGCTACACCACGCCCGGAAATTATATTGTAACACTGCAAACTACCATCGATACTTTTGCATACACAATTTCATCGGTGCACATTGTCAATTCCGACTGCGACGACCCCTTCGATGATCCTGACTATTACATAAAAATCCGTCGCAACAGCACCGAAATATTCAACAACAGCGGCTCGTTTGTATCGAACAACACCAGTCCAACTTTTAATTTTACGCCCATCATTCTTGAAGATTCAACTTACTACATTAATGTTTGGGAAAACGATGACTTTATGGGCGGCGGACAGGCAGGCGATGATGAATGCGGCACCGTGTCATTCAATGGTCACGCAGCCGGCCCGCACACACTCACCAGCGGATCGCTTGCCATTACTTTCGCCATCGATCACGCGGTACTTCAATTCGACGATGTCGACACTATTGTAGTTTACCCATTGCCTCAAATACTTTCGTACAGCGCCTTTCCGGATGACACTGCCTGCGTATCCGATTCCATCAGGCTGTCCGTAAGCGGTGGCGACGCATGGCAATGGTATCAGAACGGAGCTGCCATCATCAATGCCGATGAACAGGATTATTTTCCTGCCACTTCCGGCGACTATCATGTAGCAGTGTCAAACAGCTTCGGATGCCAGATTCAATCGAATGTACTTGCTGTAAAAATCAATCCCAACCCACCCTATCCATCTTTTTATCCCTCCGGGAATCAGCTTATAACCACTCTTACTGGCTATTCTTATCAATGGTATTTCGAAGGAGCGCCCGTTGCAGGCGCCACAACAACAAGCATCGAGGTAGATCAAACCGGTTATTATTCGCTCGAACTTACTACTGTAAGCGGCTGTTCAAGCATGTCTTCGCAGTTTTATGCCATGGTGCAATCGATTTCGGAAATCGATTTTTCGCCCTTGTCTGTTTTCCCGAATCCTGTACAAAACAGCTTGCAGGTTCAGCCTGCACCGCGCGATGCAGCATGGATGATTTTCGATGTCACCGGACGAATGATCATCTCCGGCAAACTGGACGGCGATGTTATCGATGCATCGGATCTGCGAAGTGGCGTGTATCTGATACGCGTCGTTACCCGCGATGCAGAGTATTCAAGCCGCTTTGTGAAAGAATAGAAAAGGCGCAACGCTCAAGGCACAGAGCACAACGCTTCAGGAGTCATCAAGTTCCTAAAGTTTATAAAGTTCATAAAGGTGCCGTTGAGGACTTGGAGCTAAATGTACGCTTGTAGCGTGATTAACTCCACGCACAACGCCAGCAGCTTAATGCTTAACGCTTAATGCTTAAAAAATTCGTAGATTCTCAGATCATTAAGCTTTAAATTTTTAAGCTTTAAGCAACGAAATTTAGCAACGCACATCCGCCGCCGCCCCGCCGCGGCGGGGACGCTATCGGTATGGAATTGCAGTACTGACGCTTGCGATCAGCACTTTCAGACGCACAGGGCACCCAACATTTTGTCGTTCGCCAGACTTGTATTGCGAAGAGGTGCGGACACGGAATCGTTGGGGGCTATCGCTCTCATCCCCTGACGATTCCAGGTCAGCAAGGCTGCGTATTTAACCTTTTCAAGCTGACGCTAAAATGTCAGGGGCACCCAACACTTTGTGATCGGCTTTTAGTCTTCTTTGATATTCAGCCAAAGCAAACCAGCATCAAAGCCGCGCTGCAAAACAGTTTTTTGAGTGAGCTGTTTTTTTAAACCCAATTTTGAGCAATTCACCAAACGAAATCGCCAAATGTTTACCGCTTCACATCTTCTTCAATAATAATGACCTTTGTATCCGAAGTAGTATCACGATTAGGGTGCTTATAATCAATCTTTCTTTTGACAGCAGCTTTATTAAAAGCATGTTCAAGCTGTAATAGATCACTACCTGTAAACAATTCATAGCTTACAATTTTGAATTCAAAATCAGCGCTGTTTATTTTTGGTTCAATAAACCCGGCAGAAAATAAGTCCATAGCAGCTTTCTTAAACTCTTTATCGGTGCAGCAGTTAAAGTACAGAGGCTTGAGCTTACAGTATTGCGCAAAATCCGGATTTTTACAAAGTGTTGAATCGTACACACCCTGAGCATCCAAATACTCAGAATACAAAATTTGTTTTTCCTTATCCAGGTACAATTCATAATACGTTGAGTCTTTTCCTGTAATCTGCCATACCGTTGGCGGATCGGAACATATCTTCTGGCGGTTTTGACAGGCCGTGAAACAACAAACTGCATATATAGCAGCAAAGATTAGGATTTTACTTTTTTTGAACATATAGACCTCCCATAGAAGCATTGAATATTTTGAACATTTCCAATTGTTTTGGATCTGAAATATCAAATTTCACAGATATTCCAGAATCTCTTGTTCCATCTTTTTCTGTTGAATATGAAGAAACTACAATCCTTATATCACCGTTAAGTTCAGAGGGTTGCGTATATATTATTGTTCGTGTATTTTCATCCTTATCTTTATATGAAATACCAAGATTGCTATTGTTATAACATCTGACTTCCATAACAAGATTAGTACCCGGATTCTGAACTACTACACTCGGACATGTTAATGATCCATATGCACTCACACCAAATGAATACATCCTTTCATAATATGGTGAATTTTTCAAACTGTTAAAATCAACTAAATTATCTATTAATACAGGTTTCCAAATTTTTGTAGAATTATCATTCACCCATTTGAATGTGTTTTTAATTTGATCTCTATGGTTTGCTTTCGAAAAATTAATTTTAGAAGGATAAGCAGTACCCGTTGATGTTCCTCCACCACCGCCTCCGCCAGTCCCAGGCCCACTTGCAGCATTACCTCCCAGAGGCGCTCCACCTCCACCTCCACCGCCGCCAGATGTTCCGTAATTATAAAACCCACCCCAACTACTTAATGGATCGTCAAATGGATCATCCATTAAAACACTAGCTCCACGTTTAATTTTCAACTTTAGAATATACCACCAATGCGCAAAGCCAGGCCCATTGCCGCTTATAAGATACCCGCTCGGATCCACATATTTCAACGGATTATTCAAACAATATGAATAGCGGTCGAAATTCTGCCCGTTGTATGGATTCTGGATATACGGATCGGGGCTCAGAAAACGGCCTGTAACGGGGTCATACACGCGGCCATTCATATTTATGAGCGCATATTTATCTAAGTGTTCATGACCGGTAAAGCCGTGGCGGGTGTTGGTGGCCGTGGGCACACTGGTGTAGGTCCAGTTGGTTGGGTTACGGCGGCCCGCACAGGAGCCAGCCCCGGCGCGCGCGTTCACATAACCATACGTTACCACGCCGCCGCTAAACCCGCCGCCCACATAAGCTCCACAAATTTCATTCGCTGATGTCATGGGGTGAAGTTATGAAAAGCATCTATAACCGCGCTCACGATCATTGTTTTACAATAATTTTATTCTTCTTTAATTGCAATTTGATAATCGCGTCGTTCATAATAATCATTTAAAAGCGAATCGAGGGTGTGTTCAACTTTTACATTTTCAGGATCATTCAGAAAACATGCATAAGCTTGCTGAATTTCAGGATAATCCGGAAACGCCATTTCTGTATATTTTTCATTTGGAATTAATAAAGCAAGACTCCCAAATAAATACACTGGTAAAAAATGCACCCACACATTTTTCAGTGAGGTTCGAAGCGCCGGATGGAAAAATAATTCGGCAAAAAAAACCAGAAATAACAAACCAATAAGTCCGAATATAATAGTCAAATTAGCATCAACAAACAATCTGAATCTTAATTGAATTCCGATCAAAGTAATACAAAAAAGAAGGCCATAGAACGCAGCAATAATATATTCTTCGCTTCTTATACAGCGATAGCTGTCTGCAGCAAACATTTTTCGTATTCCGGTGAAAAATTTAAAACCAAACAATGCATAAAAAATACTGAGCAATGTTGCAAATAATGTGATCAGAATTATTCCAAGAGGAAATGCGAAAAAACGCAAAACTATTCCACATGAAAACAACAACCAAAAAATAATCAAAGACGTTCTCATGATCATGTATTTTTAAAAATCACATATTTCACTTCAACTCCGGCAGCTTTGTAGCCTTCCAAAATTTGTTCTGCCAATACGTAGTTCATGCTCCGCGCACGCATTGAAAACGATATCTTTTCACCAGAAACGG
>Ga0209800_10004297_pt1 | contig 10612 bp, 8 predicted proteins | sample Higcelweek8metaG_FD_187174 | JGI IMG/M metagenome (GOLD analysis project Ga0209800, IMG submission 187174) | Freshwater pond sediment microbial communities from the University of Edinburgh, under environmental carbon perturbations - High... | ecosystem: Environmental > Aquatic > Freshwater >... | reverse complement strand
GATGAATTTGTTTTCAATTGGCTGATCTTCTGGAACACCAAGTTTTGCCATCATTGATTTTATGCGGTCTGAACCGAATATACGCATTAAGTCATCTTCTAGTGATACATAGAATTGAGTAGCACCTGGGTCTCCCTGACGACCAGAACGACCTCGTAGCTGATTATCTATACGACGAGCTTCATGACGTTCTGTTCCAATAACAAATAAACCACCGAGAGCCTTAACTTCATCATATTTCTCCTTATCATAAGGAACACCCCCCAATTTAATATCAACTCCACGCCCAGCCATGTTGGTTGCTACTGTCACAGCACTTTGTCGTCCAGCGTTAGCAATAATTTCTCCTTCCCGTTCATGGTTCTTGGCATTCAAAATTGTGTGTGGAATTCCAGCTTGAGTAAGATAAGCTGAAAGAAGTTCGTTCTTCTCAATAGAAACGGTACCAATAAGTACTGGCTGACCTTTATCATAAAGCTCCTTAGTTTTTTGGGCTACAGCTAATAATTTGGCTTTTTCCGTTTGGTAAATTAAATCATTAAAGTCTTTTCTGTTTATAGGACGATGTGTAGGAACAACAATTACATTTAATCCATAAACTTTTAAGAATTCTTCTTTAGAAGTATCAGCCGTTCCTGTCATACCAGAAAGCTTTTTATAAAATCTGAAATAGTTCTGGAAAGTAATAGATGCAACAGCAACTGTCTCTTTTTCAATCTTTACACCTTCTTTAGCTTCTATAGCTTGGTGTAAGCCTTCACTCCATCGTCTACCTGGCTGTAATCGTCCAGTAAAAGAGTCAACAATAATAACCTCCCCGTCTTTAACGACATAGTCTTTGTTATTCTCATATAAAGCACGTGCCTTAACAGCTGTCTCTAGGTGGTGAACATATTTAATACCTTTTTCTGTATATATATTCCCTATCCCAAGTAAATCCTCAGCAAGAGTTATTCCATGTTCAGTTAAAGAGATAGCACGAAGTTTTTCATCAACAACATAATCTTCTTCAGGTTTTAATTTTTTTGCAATATCAGAAAAAGTATAATAAAGATCTTCACTGTCTTCTGCTTGTGAAGAAATAATTAAAGGCGTACGAGATTCATCTATCAAGATAGAGTCAACCTCATCGACAACAGCGTAGTAAGGTTCTCTTTGAACTACATTATTAATATTCGTTGCTAAATTATCTCGTAAGTAATCAAAACCAAATTCATTATTAGTACCATAAGTTATATCACAAGCATAAGCTTCAGCTCGAGTACAAGGTCGTAAAAATTCATACTGAACTTTGAAAGATCCTAACTTGCTATCTTCCACCTCTTCCTCCTTACTTTGGTGAGCTGGGTCGAAAATATAAGAAGTATTTTGGGAATTAATAACTCCCACACTTACTCCAAGCAATGCAAATACTGGACCCATCCAAACCGCGTCACGTCGAGAAAGATAATCGTTAACTGTGACAACATGAACTCCAAGACCTGTGAGAGAATTTAAATACGTCGGTAATGTTGCAACTGCAGTTTTACCTTCACCTGTTCTCATCTCTGTAACATTTCCTTTATGCAATGCTATACCTCCGATAAGTTGAACATCATAAGAGCGTTCGTTACGCATACGAAACGAAGCTTCACGAACCATTGCAAAAGCTTCAGGTAATAAATCGTCCAGGTCTGTTCCCTCTTTTATTTTTGCTTTTAGTTCTTCAGTTCTTGTTTTAAAACGAGCATCATCAAATTTCTTGATTTCTGGTTCAAGTTTGTTTATTTCATCAACGAGAGGCTTCCATTTCTTTATTAGTCTATCGCTCTCTGTTCCTATTATATTCTTCAATATATTCATATATTTGACCATTCTAACACAAAAAGAAAATCCCCGATAGAGAGGGGATTTTCTTAATTGAAGCAAGGAATTATTTCTTTCCTTTCTTTGCTTTTTTAGCTTTCTTAGCTACTTTCTTTGCTTTCTTTTTTGCTGCCATATATTTTTAAAAAAATTATTTTTAAAGGATGTGTGACTTCACGACCTTACAAAATATTTTTATAAAAAATAATTTGTAAAAAAATTTATCACACTCACATATATATTATCTAACAAAAGTTAAGATACCGCAATACTTTTTCGCAAAAAAGTGTGGATAACTTTTTTGTTTCAATTTTCGAAATAAAGTGATAAAAATTTTTTAGAAAAAATTATTTTATCTTTTATAAGAAAAAAATAACTACTACTAAAAAATAATTCTATATTAATATAAAATGTGGCAATAAAAATAGATCATAAAATATCCTTAATATATATAGATATAAATGAAAAACACCCTGCTTTGGACAAGGTGTTTCTCATTTAATTGGTTTGTATCTATAAGCCGAATTCTGTTCTCACCTCATCGGCGAGTAATAGATATTTATCTAGGATATACATTACTATATACCTCAAGCGATTCTCCCCGTGAGATAATAGATCTAAAAATTGATATCAACTTCATTATTGTGTAAAAAATATAAAATTAACCTATTTCTAAATTTATTATCTCACGGGGCACGATCTTGCACACATGTAAGGATTTAGCCGTTTCACTCTTCAATTTCTTTTTTTAAAAAATTATATGAAGATTCATCCATTGCTGGATGCTATTCTCTTTCGAGTTGATAGCGTCACTGCTCGCACCTCTACAATTGCTTGCGATGGGTATTACCCACTACACTTCCCAAAATTACTTCTGGGTGTGTGTTCGGACTTTCCTCCCCCTATATCTTTAAGGGATACAAAGAGCATCTATCCAATACAAACCTTCATCCATTATAACAGAAATATAAAGACTTGACAATACCATCATATTTTGATATACTATCCCTAGTGAGTTAATAGCTCCATCGTCAGTTAATTATTATTTTTTCTGACAACAATTGCGAACGAAGACCCCGACCTTGTGTCGGGGTTTTTGTATTTCTAAGCAAATAATATATAATGAATGTGAGCAAAGCCGTTGTGTGTTTAAGCCAGCGGCTGCGCTCACATCGCAATTGTATGTTGGAGTTTAGCACCCGCTGGCTCAAGCACACAAAACAAAAAATCACCACATTTCTGTGGTGATTTTTTGTTTTGAATATTAATAAGTAAAAAATATAAATCTATAGATTTCTTTCTATTGTCCCGTTCTATTGGGTCTTTCCCTCATGTCATCATGTTTTTATGTCTTTCTCATGCTTAGACAATTATGTGCTCAATTGAGGCACATAATATCGACTCAATAAGACCATCTCCCTTTATAAATAAAGAAAGAGATCGGTTTCAAATTGAATTATTCCACGAACAGCTTCCGCTACCCGTGCCTTGTTACGACTTATTCCCTGTTACCGAGCTTACTGTAGGCCCTCCTTATGGAGAGATTTCGAGCACTCCCGGCTCCCTTGAATTGACGGGCGGTGAGTACAAGACTTGAGAACGTATTCACCGCGGTATGTCTGACCCGCGATTACTAGTAATTCCAACTTCATGGGGTCGAGTTGCAGCCCCCAATCCGAACTGGCGCAATTTTTATTAGGATTCGCTCAGGGTTACCCCGTCGCTGCCCGTTGTAATTGCGATTGTATTATGTGTGTAGCCCAAGGTATCAAAGGGACATGCTGACCTGGCGTCATCCTCTCCTTCCTCCCCGACCGAAAAGAACAATTACGAATTACTGATTACTAATTACTAATTAAAATGCATTTGCATCTAATTGGTAATTGGTAATTGGTAATTATTAATTACACTCTTGGGTCGGGGCAGTCTCGTGTGACACTTATAACACACGACGAGGGTTGCGTTCGTTACCCCACTTAAGGGAACAATTCAAACCACGAACTGACGACGGCCATGCATCACCTGTCTACTAGTCTTGCGAGGGCTCTAGTTTCTTAGAGCTTTCACGTAGATTTCTAACCTTGGTAAGGTTCTTCGTTTATCGTCGAATTAAACCACATAATCCACTACTTGTGCAAGTCCCCGTCTATTCCTTTGAGTTTTAGCCTTGCGGCCGTACTTCCCAGGCGGATCTCTTAACGCGTTAGCTACGTCTCTCAGAGGGTCGATACTCCGAAAGACTAGAGATCATAGTTTAGGGCGTGGACTACTGGGGTATCTAATCCCATTCGCTACCCACGCTTTCGTGCTTGAGTGTCAGATATGTGCCAGTATAGTGCCTTCGCTTTTGATGTTCCCCATGATATCAACGGATTTCACCCCTACACCATGAGTTCCCTATACCCCTCACACTCTCTAGTTGTGCCGTTTCGTTCGCGAATCTCAGGTTAAGCCTGAGGCTTTGACAAACGACTAACACTACCACCTACGCACCCTTTACGCCCAATAATTCCGGATAACGCTCGGGGCTCTCGTATTACCGCTCCTGCTGGCACGAGATTAGGAGCCCCTTATTCATGAGGTACCGTCAATAAACTTCTTCCCTCATAAAAGATCTTTACACTTCGAAAAGTTTCATCAATCACGCGGCGTCGCTCCGTCAGACTTTCGTCCATTGCGGAAGATTCTCGACTGCAGCCACCCGTAGGTGTATGGGCCGTGTCTCAGTCCCATCGGTGGGGGTCAGCCTCTCAGCTCCCCTAAGCGTCATAGCCTTGGTAGTCCATTACACTACCAACTAGCTGATACTTCACAGGCCTTTCCCTAAGCGAAAAACTTTACTCCGGAGAGACTATCGCGTATTAGCTCACCTTTCGGTGAGTTGTTCGCGACTTAGGGGGAAGTTCCTATGTATTACTACCTCGTTCGCCACTAACTTTAAACGACCTTTGACTTGATATAATCGCATCGCTGGAAATAAAAAGTTCGTTCGACTTGCATGCCTTATCCACGCCGCCAGCGTTCATCCTGAGCTAGGATCAAACTCTACTAAAAAATAGAACGGAACAAAAGAAAAAATTCTATATATTCCCTGCCCGAAATGCTACGCATTATGCGTTGCAGGCGGGCATTTACTGGTTTCATCCCGCACCATGCGGGATTAACTTACTTACTCGCTTCGTTACAGACTCAAAAGTCTGTGCGAGTTTAACTTGCTTGATTTATGTTTTTTTACCTATTAATTTTTCAAAGAAATTAAAACAGCCCGAATAAACAGACTGTGAAATCCATTATATACATATAAAAAAAGAAGTCAAGTATCTAAAAGGTGGGTGGATATTAATAAAAACCCTATAATATAGGGTTTTTATAGAAAGCTATCGGTCATAGTCAAAGGGACGATCCAGACGTTTATCATCAGGCTTTAATGGTCCTTTTTTCTTACTTACACTCATGGGTTTTTCTTTGCTTTTAATACCTTTTTTATTAAACCTACCATAGAGATCTTCCCCTGGGTCTTCTTTTTCTTCATACAATTCATCCAATATACTTTTCTTTTGTTCAGATCCTTCTAGAGATTTTTCATTACTATCAGAAACAGGCTGATTGCTTTCACTATTCTCAAAATTTATATTGAGTTGCCCGTCTTTTTCTTTCTTTTCAAAATTAAATTTTTCCATACTATGTTATTATATAATTTTTTTTACGGTTTACAAAACTCATTTTTTCTGTAATAATTACAAGACCTGTTATACAGGATTGTTTAAAAATGTTTGCCCTGTTAGCTGTTTTGGTAGGCCCAGAATTCTGTTACCAAATATGTTATACAGGATTGTTTAAAAATGTTTGCCCTGTTAGCTCAGCTGGTAGAGCAGCTCCCTCTTAAGGAGATGGTCGGGGGTTCGATTCCCTCACGGGGCACAATTATAAAAATGGAAAGGACAGTCCTTTCCATTTTTATAATTGTGCCATATTTATGACCTATTATTTTCTTAACAATTTTACAAATTCATCCGTTAAGTTTTTTATTGAAGCATCATCGTAAAGAGTAAGAGTAAAAACTGGTCTCTTTAGTTTTAGAAACTCTTTTTTAATCTTTTCTATTTTCTTTGGGTCATCTATTAGATCTGTCTTAGTTAAAATTATTATTTCATCTTTTTCTAAAAGGGTTTTGTCATAAGTACCTAATTCATTACGAATTTGTTTATAAACTTCCATTGGTTTTTCATTTTCAAGTGAAACCAAATGAGCAAGCATTTTCGTTCTTTTAATATGTCTTAAAAATTTTATTCCCAAGCCCTTACCTTCTGAAGCACCCTCTATAAGTCCTGGAATATCTGCTATTGTAAATTCAAATAACGCTCCTAGATTTGGATCTAACGTTGTGAATTGATAACTACCAATCTTAGCTGAAGCATTTGTAATTGAATTCAAAAGTGATGATTTACCAGCATTAGGTAATCCAACAAGTCCTACATCAGCAAAAAGTTCAAGTTCTATCTTGAAATTACCTTCCTCTCCTTTTTTACCTTTTGTTGCTTTAGTTGGAGTTGTATTCGTTGAAGTTTTAAATTGTTCATTTCCATAACCCCCAACTCCACCTTTAAGTAATAATTCTTTCTGCCCAACTTTATCTAGAGAAACAGATCCACCGCTTTCTATATTTGTAATAATAGAGCCAACAGGAAATTCAATTATCAAATCTTTACCAGCTTTACCGTGTTTACTTCCACCCATTCCATCGCATCCATCATTTCCAACAAATTCTTTTTTATGTTTATACCTAGAGAGCAATTGGATATCGGAAACAGCAACAGCATAAATATCACCACCCTTCCCTCCATCTCCTCCGTTAGGACCACCTTTATCTATAAATTTTTCTTGGCGCCAACGAACAACCCCGTCTCCACCACGGCCTGCTTCTGCGTAAAATTTTATTTCATCTATAAACATAATTGTATGAGCACAAAATTAAATTATTTTGTGCAAAGTCTAATAACTTTACGCTAATAATGCCTTTTCTGCAAGTTTTATTGCTCCTTCTTTAGAAATAGTCTCAGCTAGAAAACCATTTTGATGACAAAAAATAATGTCTTCAACTCCAGAAATTTCTCTCAATTTTTTCTCATCACCAAGTATTCCTCTCCAGCTTTCTGGCATAGATTTTCGACTTTCCATTGTCTCTGGAGACTTTTTTATAGCTTCAATTTTCCAAACACTACTATGACCACTTGGGTATATTAAATATATAGGTTCTGACATTTTTGAGAGAGTTGTCTGAAATAAATATCTAGGATAGTTCTTATCTAAAATAATTATTCTTTTATCTAAAGTACTATTATAAACTTCCATTATGTTTGACTCACCTTCTAGATCATCCTTGGCAATCTTTATTTCCCTTTTCAATAAAGTAACAGCTTTTTTAACTTGCTTCTCAAAAATCTTATCTATTTTATTATTATTTTCTTTCCATGTTGGGATTTCTGATAAAAATATCGCATCTACCGAATAAGGAAAGACATCTTGAAATACAGGTTTTGAAATAACTATCCCGTTATCAACTGAATCTATTGGCTGAGCAATCTTACAATCAATTCTTTTCGCAATTTCTTTACTTCCACAAATTTGTTCTCCATAGGCCTCCCAGACAAGTCCAAATGAGGCATAAGGAATACCATTTTCTCTTATCCCTGCTCCACCTTTTTGGTGATGATCAAATCTATTAAGCTTAGAATCATTAATACCAGAAACATCATATACATAGTCCCCTTTTGAAATTACTTCCTTGTCTCTGGTGCGAATAATTTTTATATTTCCCTTATTTAAAATCGACAAAGCTGCTGTCGCAAATAAATCGTCAACATGAAAGGTTCCATTGTGTGTCACTAATATTTTTTTCTTTTTAAATGGGGACATATTTATTTTAATTCTTCTTTATTAATATTAATTTCAAACAATCCAACGACAAAAGCAATAATTTTCTCTAAAACAAAGAAGGCTAGGAAAAAGATAAGTATTATGCCAAGGAAATTACGGACATCGCGACTTATGGACAAAGCAGTATAACTGAAAAAGTAACCTAGGGAAAGCATGACTATTGACCAAGCGATGAGTGATAAAATTTCTGCTTTTATAAAAGTCTTCATCTTTATCTTTCTATAACCAGAAAAGATAAGCGTAAACCAATACATTCCTAAAATTAAGAATCTGGATAGAAAGATCGAAATAAACGGCTTATTAGTGAAATTTGGAAGGAAATGATGTATATGGTTTTCTGTACTTGATACTATCTTATTATCTGAATGATTATTTTGTAAATAATAACCAAAACTATATCCAATAACTGATTTAATTCCCCCACCAATAAAGATGACCAAAAGAGCCATTGGAATATTTATAGAACCGAGGTGAGCAAATATTCCAGCTAAAATAACGACAATCTCTCCTTCCAAAATAACACCCAGACAAATTAATATATACAGAGTTTCTGCATTATCCGCTGCGAAATGTTTAATGTAGCCAATCGAGAGCATACTATAAATCGTAGTGGAATACCTTTTTCAAAAACCAATTAAGGATTGAAACAAGTAATGCCCCCACAAAGGCTGCAGAAAATGTTGTGACCTCAAAACCTTTTATCAAAGTTCCTAAATACCAAAACAAAAGACCGTTTATAACCAAAGAAAATAATCCAAGAGTTATTACATTTATTGGAAGAGTTAATATATTGACGATAGGCTTGATAAACATATTAAACAAAGTCAGACATGCTCCAACAATAAGTGCTACATACAAAGGCTCAACGGTTATCCCATCAATAATGAAAGTGGTTGTTAGAACTGCGATTGAAATAAGAATCCAATGTAAAATTATACGCATCCCGTTAGAAACAGGTCTCGGTCAATTCTGTAGACATCTCAAACCTGTTTAAAAAATTAATCTAATAAATATACTCTATATTCTCTGTCCCACCTGAATCCGTGACCGCGGTTTCTAACGGGACGCATAAAAAATTATTTAAATAACTCATCAACGATAGCTTTAACTAAAGCTCCATCAGTTTTCCCTTTAAGTTCTTTCATTAATGAAGCCATAAACATCCCCTTTTTGGTTGGGTCTATAGTTTCAAGTTCAGCGATCTTTGATTTAATAAATTCTTCTATCTCACCTCTTTCCATCAATTTTGGCAAAAACTCGTTTATGATATTTAATTGATTTGTTTCTTCTTCTACTAAATCCATTCGTCCTCCTTTAGTAAATTGCTCTATTGAATCTTTGCGCTGCTTTGAAAGTCTCGTCATCACAGTAATCACTTCCTCATCAGTAAGAAAATCTTGTGGAGTTCTACTCGTTGCAACCAATTCATTTGTAAAAGCGGTGACAAGTCCACGCATAACTTCCAAGCGAACTTTATCTCCTGCCTTCATTGCATCCTTTATATTATTTTTGATTTGTTCATGTAATGACATATGTTTATATTGTATCAAACAAAGAGAAATAAGTAAAAATCCTTTAAAGGGTTTATTATTAATAGCAGAATAGTCATTTTGGTTGTAAAACAATTAATATGTTAAAATATAAACATGTCTAAACAAATTATATTTTTTGATACAGAAACAACTGGCAATACAGAAAAGGATTACCTCTGCCAGATAGCTTACAGGACTAACAGTGAAAACTTTACTGGTTTATATAAACCCCCTATCAAGATTCCTCCTGAAGCTTCGGCTGTTCATCACATCACAAACAAAATGGTAGCTGACAAAAGAACCTTCACTGAAAGTTCTGATTATAAAACGATTAAAAAACTTTTTGAAGATACAAATAACGTTGTTATTGCTCATAATGCACAATTTGATTTAGCTGTTATCAAAAAAGAAAATATCCTGCCAAAAAATTTCATTTGTACTCTACGATTGGCTAGATATTTAGATCCAGAAGGAAAGATTGAGAGATACAATCTACAATATTTACGTTACCTACTTGAAATAGAAATAGAAGCCACAGCCCATGATGCCCTTGGAGACGTTTTAGTGTTGGAAAAACTTTTTGAAAGACTAAAGAAGAAAATGATAGAAAATGAAAATCTCAACGAAGAAAAAGCTATAGAAAAAATGATAGAAGTATCTTCCCACCCTTCCCTCTTGAAACATATAAATTTTGGAAAATATAATGGAAAAGAAGTAGCTGAAATAGCTCGTATAGATTCTGGTTATCTTGAATGGCTTTTAAATCAAAAGCTTGAAAGTGACCAAGTTGATGAGGACTGGATATATACTCTCAAGCACCATTTAGGGAAATTAATTTAATTTGTGTTAAAATAGACTTATGGAAATATTAACAATTGTTTTTCTCGGAATACTTATTGCTTTAGTAATAGGATTATTTTTCTTTTTAAAAAGACCTCCTACAGAAAAACCTGATGGTTCTGCTCAATTATTACTTCAACATATAAATGAACTTTCAAGAACAATAGATCAGAAGCTTGGCGAATCACAAAAAGAGATCAATCAGTCAATGAGATATCAGTCTACCGAAACTTCACGAATTATTGCTGATATTACAGAAAAAATTACTCGACTAGATGAGACCAACAAACAAGTCGTATCTTTTGCCGACCAATTAAAGAACTTGCAAGATATTCTGAAAAATCCAAAACAACGTGGAGTTTTGGGAGAATATTATCTAGAAACATTACTCAAGAATGTTATGCCTCCAGGAAGTTATCAGATGCAATATCCTTTTCCAGATGGAAATATCGTTGATG
>Ga0209800_10004290_pt1 | contig 10624 bp, 9 predicted proteins | sample Higcelweek8metaG_FD_187174 | JGI IMG/M metagenome (GOLD analysis project Ga0209800, IMG submission 187174) | Freshwater pond sediment microbial communities from the University of Edinburgh, under environmental carbon perturbations - High... | ecosystem: Environmental > Aquatic > Freshwater >... | reverse complement strand
GGAGTTTTTAAAAGTAAAACAAGATGAAAAAAATATTTATTATTACAGGAATACTCGTTTTTACCTCTTTTCTGTTGACCAGTTGCGGTGGTGGTGCTACAAACATTAAAGTTTCTAAGCTTGAAGACGCCTGCGAACATGTAGACGCCCTGATTAGCTGCCACGAAGCAGTCCTGAATATTGTTGATGAAAAAGACGACATCTATGATCTAAGCATGGATGAACTGGATGAGCTTGGCTATCTTGGTAAAAAAGTAGACATGATTGAGCGACATGCCAGTAAAGTAAAAATTGACCGCAAAGACATGAAAGAATGCGACAATTGGGAAGAACTGGAAGATTTGAAAGAACAACTCGATAAAATTGGTGAGGAAGAATAGTTTAACCGCGCTGGATTCCTGAAAATTGTCCAAAAAGTCGTTCCATAAATTATCCTGAAAGTGAATTCTTTCGGAAAAATGGAACGACTTTTTTTATTATTAAAACAACGGTGTCGACTTTAACAACGGAGTTGTAATTTCGCAAAAAGATTAAGAATAGTAAGCGTGTCAGAATTCTCCCTCTCCCGAAAACAGCGCCAGGAAAAGCTTCTGGAAGTATCGGATGCGTTGCTGAAAATCGGCAATGCACATAATTTCATTGTAAACAACCGCGATTTTATTGCAACAGTAATTCCAGCCGACTTCATTGAATTGTTTGATGACTTAATTTGCCGTGGACATCGGATCGAAGAGCTGAAGCCATTTTCGAACAAGCTGCTGAATATTTTTCACATTCCGCTCAACGAATACAAAGGGCTGGAGCTGCCGCAGGACTCGTTTTTATATGCCTTGAAGAAAAGCAACGATGCCATGGTACTGGTACTTGACGAAATCAGAATCGTGTTTAAATTGTTTTCGGCCGATGAAGATAATATCTCTGCAAAGGCTGATATGGCGCGTCTTTTCGAAAAGTTATCGTTGTTTGCCAGCCACTATGTGATAAAAGAAAATGTATTGTTTCCGGTCATCGAAAAAGCCTGGCCCGACTACCGTTGCATTCAGCTGATGTGGTCGTTTCACGATGATATTCGTCGAAATATAAAACTCATTATAGACCAGTTGCAGAGCGGCATTCAGGATATGGCCGATTTCAAGTATAAAGTCTGTGATGTGTTTTTCAACATGATGACCATTCGTTTCCGCGAGGAGAAAATTCTCTTTCCGCAATTGCTGGCAACCATCAGCAGCGACGAGCTCGAAGCCATGAACCATGCGGGTTTCGAAATAGGCTATCCGTATTTTCAACCGCAACTTTCAAAAGAGAAAAACAGTAGCAAATCAATTCCTTCGTATATGACAGACCTCGGAACCGGCGCCCTGACAGCCGAACAGCTGATTCTGCTTTTCAATCATCTTCCGGTTGACATTACTTTTGTGGATGAAAACGATCGCGTACAATTTTTCTCATCGCCCAAAGACCGCATATTTCCTCGTACTACAGTCATTATTGGTCGCGAGGTGAAGAATTGTCATCCGCCGGAAAGTGTGCATGTAGTTGAAAAAATTGTGGAGTCTTTTCGCTCCGGCACCAAAGACAAGGCGCAGTTCTGGATTCAGATGAAAGGGCGCTTTATCTTGATTCAGTATTTTGCGCTGCGCGATAATATTGGTGCGTATAAAGGTGTGCTCGAGGTCAGCCATGACGCCACCGAAATCCGCAGCCTGAGCGGCGAGAAGCGCTTGCTGGAGTGGGAATAAATAAAACGGAATCATGAAAAAAGTATTATTGTTATTGGCAAATGGCGTTGAATTTTTTGAAGCTAATTTTCAGCTTGCCTGAGACCTTATTGCGCCAGAATAGACTTGGACGGCAAAGGTTTGTCTTTTCTAAATATTTGTACATTTGCTTGCGGTATGAAAAACAGATTAATGAAACACGGTAAAACAAGGCTGATTGGTTTGCTTGTAATAAGCAGTTTTATATGCTTGTTTTTCTTTTTAGGCATGAACACGGTTTTTTTTAATGGACCGGCCGGAATTCATATCATGCGGCAGACAGACAGTATGTCGTTTGCATCGCAATATTACAATAACGGTTTTCATTTTTTCGAGCCACAGCTTTTTAATCTGAAAAATATTGATGGGAAAGCGGCCTGCGAATTTCCGCTTCTTTACTACATTACAGCTTTGTTGTATCTGGTTTTTGGAAAGAATTTTATAATTCTGAAGCTACTGAATCTGATTATTTTATATTTCGGTGTTTTCAATGTATTCAGACTGGCATATGGTATTCTAAAAGACTATTTCTATGCTGCCCTGATTGCCCTTTTTCTCTTTACGTCTACAGTTTTTAATTTCTATTCGTTTAATTATTTGCCTGATATCACGGCGCTGGGACTTGTTTTTTCCGGCTGGTATTATTTGTACCGATATCTGTGCAATGGTTTGCGCGCGTATTTGATAACTGCTTTTGTTTTATTTCTGCTTGGTAGTTTGATAAAGGTGACCTATATGATTAATCCTTTGTCAATAATGGCTTTAGCAGCACTCTCCATGCTAAAAAGGAATGCTAAAATGTTTTCAGGCGAGCAGAGCAAAAAAATTATTTGGTATGGCATTGCCTCTGTTTTTATAGTAGTATTTTGGAATATGTATGCTCTATGGTATAATGATGCAAACGATTCATATTCTTTCAATACCACGATTCTTCCTATCTGGGAGGAGTCTAAAGAAACAATTGTTGTTATTTGGGATCATATGCGACATTATTGGCATTGCAATTATTTCTATCAGTCGTCCTTTCATTTGCTGTTTTGCGTTGCCGCTTTTCAGATAATAATGATCCGCAAAGCAAGTTCACGCTTAGCTTTGCTCCTGGGTATTCTTTTTCTTGGGAGTGCTTCTTATTGGATGCTTTTTTATCATCAGTTTCAGGATCACGATTATTATTTTTTGGCCTTCTTCCCGTTTTTTGTTTTATTGCTTGTGTCCGGCATTAGAACTCTGCAAAACCTAACTTCACGCAGGGTTATTCACATTGCACTTAAAATCATAATGTTAGTTATTGTAATTGCAGGAATTAATTATTCCAGGATGAAACTGTCGCAACGATATCATCCAATTGCTGATAAATTCTCAAAAACCAGTATAATTATTCAGAATAACAAACATAAAATTCAGGCTCTTAATATTCCGGCGGACGCAAAGTTTGTTGTGGCACCTGATCCCTGTCAGAACAGCGGATTGTTTTTTCTCGACAGGATGGGCTGGACGCTGGATTCTTTAAGTGATGTAACATCAGATATAATTAATTTCTATTCAAAAAATGGTGCAACGTATTTATTGCTAGCTACAAACGATTCGTTATGTTTGTCAGTTGGAGCCGAATGCGGTGATCCGATACTTATTGAAAACGAATTTTCAGTTTTCAGCTTAAAAGAAAAGTAAGTGTTTCATTCAATCATTTGTAATTTCATCCATTTAACATGAAATATTACACCTATATTTCCAGTAAAATATTCGTAATATCAGAATTTTCTTTCGCCTGAAAACAAAGCCTGTACAAGCTTCTGGAACTATTTTGCTCTGATATAAACGTCAAAGTGCAATTCTGGATTCAAATGAAAGGTCAATTCATCTTGATTAAGTACTTTGCGCTGTGTGATAAGAACGGCGCCTACAAAGGCGTGCTCGCAGTCAGCCACGACGCTACCGAAATCCGTAGCCTGAGCGGTGAGAAACGATTGCCGGAGTGGAAATAATTTTAATTTTGCATGATGAAAAAAGTATTGTTGTTATTGGCCAATGGCTTTGAAATTTTCGAAGCGAGTGCGTTTATTGATGTGATCGGTTGGAATCTGATAGAAGGCGATGGCAGTACAAAGCTGTATTCATGCGGCTTGCAGAAAGAGCTCCAAAGCACGTTTGATCAGCGTTTCACTGTTGATTTTCTGATTGATGAAATCGATGTCGATGCGTACGATGCGCTTGCCATTCCGGGCGGATTCGAAGAATTTGGTTTTTACGAAGATGCCTTTGATGAAAAGTTTCTCGGACTGATTCAGCAGTTCAGAGATAAGAAAAAGATCATCGCATCAATCTGTGTAGGCGCACTGCCACTTGCAAAGAGCGGAATACTCCGAAACCGCTGCGCCACTACCTACAACATAAATCCGTTGCGCCAACAGATGCTGCAAGGCTTTGATGCAAAAGTATTGAACGAGCCGGTGGTGGAAGATGACAACATGATTACATCGTGGAACCCATCCACCGCAATCCCTGTTGCCTTGCGGCTCCTCGAAATGCTGACATCGAAGGAAAATGCAGGGCGGGTGAGTGCGTTGATGGGTTTTTGAGAAATACGACAACATATTCCGCAATCTGCTTCGCATAAAAAAACCAAATGCATAATAAAATATTTCATTGGTGTTTTTGTAAGTGCTATATTTGTGTGGCTTCTTTAGGGTCGTTTGAATCATGCCATGAGAAACATTCTTCAAATATGCTGTTTTTTTCTGTCGTTGACTTTATGCGGCCAGAACCAGAATAAGCAATTTTGCGTTGACCCAACAATGCAAAAGCCGTTGAATGATTCAGAAAACACCATGTATTGTTCAAGCTTTATTCAGGCCTGGATTGAGCTGTGCAATATGCATGATGGAACGATAATGCTTGATTCGAATTCCGTTTTGCTGGAACAACTTAACGCAGTTAAAGTAAACAACTCAATTTCTGAAGATTTTCTGGTAGCGAAGGCAGGATATATCAAAGATTCGATCATTGCGGACATTAACCGGGAGCTGGAACAAAAATTTCAAATCAGCAAATCTTTCGGCGATGGTTACAACAAAACAGATATTATTTCCTACGCGTATCTGAAGAAGCAAATTGAGTTTTACTACCGGCTTCAGGATGAATTTGGTAAGGAAAAACTGGTCTTTAATGGGTCGGATACCGTTGATTTTTTCGGACTCCGGTATCCGGCAACCAATTCGGTCAACAAAAGCAAGCTCATCATTCACAACTATAAAAGCAACGATGATTTCATTCTGGAAATTAAAACGAAGGATAACAAAGATCAGGTAATCATTGCTAAAATGCAGCCTGAATCAACACTTGCTGCATCTTATAGTTCAATAATGCAGCGTGTGAAATTAAACGACACGAGCTTTATTGAAGAAGGGGAGATGCTTAAAATCCCTTACATATCATTTTCGATTGAAGAGAATTTCAGGGAATTAAAAAACAGAAAGCTAGTGAATCCGGGATTCACAGGATACACAATCCGCGAAGCAAAGCAGGTCATTAACTTTTCAATGAATGGGAAAGGAGTATCGCTTGAATCGGAAGGAGAAGTAAGAGCACTTTTTGCCATCGTCGAAAATTCACCCAGGCAATTTGTTTTTGATAAGCCTTTTTTTATCATTCTCAAAGAGAAAGATAAAAGCGAACCGTATTTTTGCATGTACATGGCCAATGCGGCATTTATGACAAAACGGTGATTGGATTTTCAGTATTTTAGTTTGATGGTGAAATCACACAAAACAACAACAAAGACAATGAATGCAAAACTACTTTTCTCATTTATACTGACACTGTCTTTGATGCAGCTGATGGCGCAAAACGCACGGGTTTGGGCGACCTACTACGGAGGAACAATTTACGATGTTGGCAACTGTGTCGTGACCGATGCTTCCGGCAATATTTACTTTGCAGGTTATACAAGCAGCACGGCGGGAATTGCATCCGGCGGCTTTCAGAACACGTATGGCGGCGGAACGTACGATGCCTTCCTTGTGAAGTTGGATGCCTCTGGAAATCGGCTCTGGGCTACGTATTTCGGTAATAACAACACTGATCATGCATATAGCATTGCAATCGATCATACAGGAAATGTGTATCTGGCCGGTGGAACATCGAGCAATTCGGGAATTGCATCCGGAGGATTTCAAAGCACGTATGGCGGCGGCAGTTATGACGCTTTACTTGCAAAGTTTGATGCTTCCGGTAATCGGCTCTGGGCAACGTATTACGGAGGATCTGGTTGGGAAGAGGCGTACGGTGTTTCAACCGATACAGCGGGCAATGTTTACATCACCGGTTTTACAAATAGTACCACCGGAATTGCATCCGCAGGATTCCAGAATTCGTATGGCGGCGGAACCTACGACTCCTTTCTTGTGAAGTTTGATGCTGCCGGAAACAGAATCTGGGCGACTTACTATGGCGGAGCCGGCGATGAAGGATATGACGGCAACAGCGTTTGTACCGATCATTCCGGCAACATATATCTGACAGGATGGACTTCGAGCGCAACAGGCATTGCTTCGGGTGGATTTCAAAACACTTCCGGAGGTGGAACGGATGCTTATCTTGCAAAGTTCAACACAGCCGGTAACCGGATCTGGGCTACCTACTATGGTGGAACAGGAGATGAAGGGGGTATTACAAATATTTTGTTCGGCAAAAATGTCGCAACAGATTCTTCCGGAAATGTGTATTTGTCAGGAACAACTGCAAGCACGTCGGGAATAGCATTCAATGGCTTTCAGGACACTTACGGCGGCGGAACCTATGACTGCTATCTTTCAAAATTTGACAGCGTGGGAAATCGTCTTTGGGCTACTTACTATGGAGGTGCAGGTGATGAAAGAGGATGGGGAGTAGCCACGGATGCATCGGGCAATGCTTATTTGACCGGAAGAACAAACAGCACGGCGGGCATTGCTTCAGGCGGTTTTCAAAACACCAACTCCGGAAATTACGATGTCTTTCTTGCAACATTTTCTTCGGCCGGCAATCGGCTTTGCGCAACCTATTATGGTGGAACAAACGGCGAGTGGGCATACAGTCCAGCCATAGATGCTTCGGGAAATATTTATCTGCCGGGATTTACCTACAGCACATCAGGCATTGCTTCCGGCGGGTTTCAAAATACGTTTGCCGGTGGAACCTATGACGCATATCTGGTTAAGTTTACTTCTCCCTTCAGTTCAGCAACAGGCACCGATGTGCAAACCGCCTGCAATTCGTTCACGTGGATCGATGGAAATGCATACACATCCAGCAACAATACCGCTACATACAACATCGTTGGTGGTGCTGCCAATGGTAGCGATAGTCTTGTGACATTGAACCTGACCATTATCCATTCAACCTCAGGCACGGATGTGCAAACTGTCTGCAATTCTTTTACGTGGATCGATGGAAATACATACACAGCCAGCAATAACACCGCAACGTATAACATTGCTGGTGGCGCAGCCAATGGATGCGACAGCCTTGTGACGCTGAACCTGACCATTCTCAATTCATCAACCGGCACCGATGTGCAAACCGCCTGCAATTCTTTTACGTGGATAAATGGAAATACATACACAGCCAGCAATAACACCGCAACGTATAACAATGCTGGTGGTGCGGCCAACGGATGCGACAGTCTTGTTACGCTGAACCTGACCATCAACAATGTTTCAGATATAAGCACAACAACAGCAGGAATCACTATCTCCGCCAACAATACAATGGCCGGTTATCAGTGGCTGGATTGCAATAATGGCTATGCCGTTATTTCCGGTGCTACCGGTCAATCATACACGCCGTCAGCCAATGGAAGCTATGCTGTCGAGCTTGTGCAAAACGGATGTACGGATACTTCAGCCTGTGTTGATATTAATTCGGTCGGTATTATTGAAAACACATTCATCGGTCAGATTACTGTTTACCCGAACCCAACCAACGGACATCTGAACATTGTTTCCGCAACCGGATTCAGTGATGCATTGCTGACAGTACGCAATGTTATGGGACAAGTAGTTTATCGAAAAAATCATACAACAACCAATCATCTTGACCTGATATTGGATGGAGCGGCCGGTGTTTATTTTGTTGAGATCGTTAACGGTGAAAAAAGTGCTGTACTGAAAGTGATAAAAGAGTAAAATTCCTTCCAAATTCTCTTTTGGATATGTAAACATTTTTCCGCCACCTACCAACCAGTCCCGTAAAATCCAAAAAAATCCAAGAGAATAATAAAATATTTTCATAGGTGTTTTTGTAAGTATTATATTTGTATTGCGACTGAAAGACGTTTGTTGAAATCTAAAACAATGCCCTATGCTTTTTGTTGAAACAGATTTGGAAAAGATTAAACAACTTGCCGAAAGGAATGAGAACAGGAATATTCGTTTCCGGACTTTTCTGAAAGGCAAAGACAGTAAAAAACTGGATTCAATTGTACACAGATTGAACAAAGAGATATCAAGCCAGATTGATTGTGATCAGTGTGGCAATTGTTGTATGAAAATGGTACCGGGTGTCGGCGATAAAGAGATAGATGTTTTTTCAAAAATCGAAAACGTTTCGCGGGATGTTTTCATTGAAAAATATACAGAGATTGATGAATACGGCGGTAACCGGATTTTAAAAGGCATTCCATGCAGATATCTCAAGGATAAAAAATGTTCAGTTTCCGATGACAGGCCGGATGTCTGCAAATCATTTCCCCATCTTCATAAGCCGCATTTCAACTCAAGGACATTGAATATGCTTCATTTGTATGAGATTTGTCCGATTGTGTTTAATGTGTTTGAACGGCTGAAAGATGAATACAGATTTAAATAACATCTGAGATAAAACAACAACTTCAGCAATCGACCCGTCCTTCCATTGTCTGGAATGCAATGGAATTCGCCGCGGCGAAATGGAAGAGCCGGCTGTGCCCAAAGCGTTGTTTTTGAGTCTTGCTCCAAACATCAGAAACGCTGATTTTAATTACCACGAATTCGGGGTAATTAACAGGGAAGCTGGTGTGAAAAGATTTATAATGTCTGTTGGATAATGGATTGCCAGATCAAATGCAATCGGGCTGATTGTGAAAGCAGGGCGCTTTTGTTGTGCTTATGTCTTTCCACTCTCAATTCTGCACCGCATTGGTGGCGGCGCCTTTGCGGAGTTTCATTGTCGCTTTTTCTTTATTGAAAACCGGGTGTTTAAATCTTTTTTATTCCGGAAATTAAGTGTTACATTTGTTGGAAAACAAAAAAATAATGGCTAAAGAAACAGCAATAAAACTATTTAATGACAAGCAGATAAGAACGATCTGGAATGATGATCAGGAAAAATGGTATTTTTCTGTTGTTGACGTGGTGGGCGTTTTGACAGACAGCCCTAATCCTAATAATTATTGGAAGGTTCTAAAACACAGATTGGCAAAGGAGGGGAGCGAGTTGGTTACAAATTGTAACCAACTGAAAATGTTATCTGCAGATGGCAAATATTATAAAACCGATGTTGCTGATACTGAGCAGCTTTTCAGATTGATTCAAAGCATTCCGTCTCCTAAAGTAGAGCCCTTTAAGATGTGGTTGGCACAGGTTGGCCGAGAACGAATTGATGAAATTGAAGATCCGGAAATTGGAATCGACCGTTTGATGGAAACCTATTTGAGAAAGGGATATTCAACGGCATGGATAAATCAGCGTTTAAAAAGCATTGAGGTTCGGAAGGAACTGACAGATGAATGGGACAAAAGTGGAGTTGAGAATGGACAGGAATATGCAATTCTTACTGATGATATAACCAAAGCCTGGAGCGGGTTTACAACAAAACAATACAAGAAGTTCAAAAACCTGAAACGGGAAAATCTGCGCGACAACATGACCAATCTGGAGTTGGTTCTTAATATGCTTGCAGAAGCCACAACTACTGAAATTTCAAAGGAAAAGAAGCCAAATGGTTTCAGTGAAAGCCAGAAAATTGCACGTCAGGGTGGCGTAATTGCTGGTAAAACAAGAAAGGAAATTGAGAAGAAAACAGGAAAAAAGGTTGTATCAGGTAAAAACGCAAAACAGCTTGCCGCCGACAATAATGCTAAACCGGAATAAATTCGTTTGTCCTTTTACCTCACTTTTCCACCACCCACTCAGCAATCTGCACCGCGAAAAAAATTCAACAGCTTAATAAAAAACTTTTCATTGGTGTTTTTGTAAGTAATACATTTGTGTTGACAGGAAATGTCCTGTTTCTCTGAAATAGTGCTTCAAAAGCTTGATAAAGTGCTGAAAAACCCGTATATTTGCCTTGTTTCTGAATTGAACAACAATGTATAAAACATTAGACATAGACCGAAAAAACCTGACATTAATGGGTGTGAAATTTTCCGATCTAAAAACATTGGAAAGTACGGCAAATGCTATTGGCACAAATATGTTTGAGGGTTTTGAACCAACCAGAGAATTGATACAGTTGTATGTAGATTGGAAAAATGGCTGTATTTCAGAAACAGACTTTCTGGCGAAGTTATATGCCATTTATGGAAAATAACTATCAGTACATTGACCCGGATTACGCATATACTAATAAAAGCATATATGACCGGTATTTGCATGGTACAATAAATAGTGATGTAAAAATATTGATGGAATTGATTTTAGAACAGATTATAAACCAATAGAACCAGCCACCGCAAGCAAGGTTTTTTACAAATTTACAGCACCTTTCCACTCACCCACTTAACATTCTGCACCGCATTGGTGGCGGCGCCTTTGCGGAGTTTCATTGTCGCTTTTTCTTTATTGAAAACCGGGTGTTTAAATCTTTTTTATTCCGGAAATTAAGTGTTACATTTGTTGGAAAACAAAAAA
>Ga0209800_10004289_pt1 | contig 10626 bp, 8 predicted proteins | sample Higcelweek8metaG_FD_187174 | JGI IMG/M metagenome (GOLD analysis project Ga0209800, IMG submission 187174) | Freshwater pond sediment microbial communities from the University of Edinburgh, under environmental carbon perturbations - High... | ecosystem: Environmental > Aquatic > Freshwater >... | reverse complement strand
GGAGCAGTTCCACCACTTGGATTTGCTGTGATAGATCCATCTGAAAGTCCACAATGTGCGTTAATTATATTAATAGTGCTTACCGTTAATACAGTTGGTTCCGTGATCGTTGCATTTCCAACTACAGTACAACCAGCCATTGTTACAGATACACTATGAACTCCATCACAGAGTCCAGTTGCTGTTGCAGTAATCTGACCATTATCCCATAAATATGTAAATGGTCCGGCGCCGACTGGTGTAACTGTGGCAGATCCATCGCAAGTATTAAAGCATGAGGCTTGATTAACCACTGATGTCGTAATTGAAAATGGGACTCCAGCATCATTTATAGTTACTGAATTCTGAGCAGTACATCCAGCTCCATCAGTAACTGTGACTGTATATGTTCCAGCAGCTGCAGTAATTAAACTAGTAATTGGTCCATTACTCCAATTGTATGATGGAGGAGGTGTATGTCCAGAAACAACAACAGAAGCAGTCCCGTTAGCCATACCGCAGGTTGAGTTTGTAGCTGACATTGTTAATACCATTGCAGGCGGTGCCGTAATCGTAAAGTTTTCTACAGTGAAACAAGCAGCATTAGAACCATCAGCAACAGTTACCGTATATGCGCCTCCGCACAAACCACCTGTCGACTGATTATTTGGTGTTGTACCACCTGAATAATTGTATGAATAAGTTGCACATCCAACTGCATTTACAGTAGCTGTACCATTGCAACCTCCAGAACATGATGGAGGAGTTGTTACAACACTTGCTGTTGGAATATTCCCAGTATTAGAAATTACCGTACTTGCAGTTCCAGTACATGAATTAGCATTTGTCACTGTCACTGAATAACCACCAGGACATAAACTGCCAATATTTTGTGTGACTGCACCAGTGGACCATAAGTAGGATGAAAAAGCAACTGAAGTAGTCGCTGCTCCATTACATAATCCGCAAGTTGCATTGGTAGGTGTAATAACTGGACTAGGTTGTGCATACACCTGAATATTTTGGTTTGATGACAGTACACAGCCTCCAGATGTGACCTGCAAAGTAACAGTATAGGTTCCTGGAGCTGCCCAAGTCACTCCTGAAGGATTCTGTGCAGTAGATGTTGCTGGAGTTCCTCCGGCAAATGTCCATAAATATGTCTCACCAGGTACAACAGCACCAGTATGTGTAAAGTTAAATGAGTGCCCAGTGAAACATTGATTTCCATTATATGTAAATGCTGGATCAGGAACTGTAACTGCATTTAAATTAACTGTACCGGTTGCAGTACAGCCTATTGCATCAGTAATATTTACGGTGTAACTACCTCCAGACAAACCAGTGAAATTATACGATCCAACACCATTTTGAGTTGAAGCCCCTAGCTGAATATTGTAATTTGGAACTCCACCTGTGCCAGTAATTAGGGCTGCTCCGTCATTTCCACCTCCTGCACATGTCGGATGAGTAATACTCGCATTATATCCGACTGCACTTGGCTCCACCAACACAACCGTCTCAACAAATTCGCACTGCCCTAATGCATCTGTAATTGTTAAAGAATAACTGCCAGGTATTAAGCCTGTTGGATTATAGGTTCCTGGAGGAATTGGTTCTGCTCCAGTCCAGTTGATTGTATATGGTGCAGTACCTCCTATTGGTGCTGTAGCGTTAATAGTTCCGTTGGCAGCACCATTACATGAAATATTTGTACTAGTAACGGTGGATTCTATGCCATTTATTGTAAAGTTAAGAGATTGCTGTGTGTTAAAGTTGTTACAAATGTCATTAACACCACCATTTATAACAGTTAAAGTGTAATTACCATCATTTGCTAAATAATCCGATAATTCCAAAGTCCACAAATCATCATAAAATGTACCTGCATAGGTTGAAGCTGCAGCTGCTTCGCAAACAGCACTCCATGTGTCAGAAATATTATATGTTCCTTCTGGACCTGTCAGAATAAAATCGGAAGGTTGAACGCTTCCGCACCATAATCTTTCAGAAAATTGAATTGTTAATGATGATTGTCCGCAAACAGGTGGATAAACAATATAATCCATCGTTGGGCCTGTATTATCAACAATAGTTGCTGATCCCCCAAAATTAATTGAGTATCCACTCGTTGATGCAGAGAAGTTGCTAACACATACTACATAAGTCTCGCCAGCTGTTACTGATAGTGAACTATTCCAATTACTACAACCATTTGGTCCTTCACAAGTAGTGCCTCCTCCACCTACACCGGTACTCCCAGTTGTCCCGCAATAGTTGCAGATTTCAGGTTGGTTTGCAGCTATAGTATAATTTATAAGATCAAAGCAGTCAACTCCCCCGTTTAAACTAAAAACAGCCCAGTCATAATCATCACTTCCCGAAACCGGAGCAATGGTAAAATTAACAGTTCCAGTTGTTTGAGCTACAAATGTCCACCACATATTATTATCTTCACCTGTTACCAGACAATTTGGACAATTCCATGTTGCTACTGACATTCCGAATTGAGCATTGAAATCGTACAAATCGTAATAATTTCCTTGCCCTGATGCAGAAATCGGAAATGAGTTATTTAAGTTACACAAAGGTAAAGCCCCTAAACAGTCAGCACTAGTTGGTGCTGGCAATCTACGATACGCCAAAACCCCAGCATTTACAAAGTTTGTACTACAATTGTACTGGTAAACAGCAATTCGGTATGTGCCAGCAGCAGGTGCTGTAAATACTACTTCAGATCCCAATCCACAATGGTCGTCGTTGTAAAAACCAGCAACCGGGACACCTGCATTAGTATAAATCTCTATTTGTGTATCGATGGAATTTGATCCACCCCCGTCACAAAATGAGAAAACAAATGTTTCGCCTGGATATGTAGCAACAAAAGTGTAATATCGATAACTGTTTACACTTATCGTTTGCCAGAGATTGGTTGGAGATAATGCTCCAGCACTGGTTGCGCCGCCACAAACAGCAAAAGCTTTATTGTTTATTCCAAACAATAAAGCTGTAAAAATCGCAAAAAATAAAAATTTTCGCATAATATGTCGGGGTTTTTAATTTATACTTATTCTACTTTCTCTTTCTTTAAATTTTAAACGTTTAACCGTTATTTATCTATATTTTTTTCTTCAAGGTCTTTTAGCATTTTGTTGTATTCCTCAGGATTTTCCTGTATCCACTTATCCTTTGAAACGTCATAATTTGCATCGTCAATTTCCTTGTTTCCAGTTTTTTGATATTTTGGAAAGCCCATAGCAGAAATAGTCCAGCCAGGACTACCTAAAACTGCAATAGCCTCAGGAGAAGGTTCACTATTTGGAATGTAACCATCTATGCTAACTGTACTGAAATCAAAATCAACATTGTGAGCCAATAAAATATTACGTACATATTCCGGAGTTACAAACTCATTAATATAAAGTTGAAATCTGTCCTTGCCTTCACCTGATTTGAAATATCTACCATTATTAATATTGTTGTCACTTAAAAGATCGCTTAGTATCTCCTGAGCATGTTCGGGGCTCGTAATACTTTGTACGTGAAAATAAACAGTGAAACCTCCATCTGCTATCTTTTTCTGTGTAAACTCCATTTTTCCCTGTTGTGCGAAAATCGAAATTGCAGAAATACTCAGCAAACAAATCAATACTATAATCCTTTTCATAGTTTTTATATTTAATTCCTAATTAAATTAACTCTGCCTTTTTTAGTTTGTAGATTCCCATATTTATCAAGGGTTTTGATTTCCCAAAGATAAAATCCTGGCTTGGCTTCGTCACCAATATTATTTATTCTGCCATTCCACATAAACTCTGGACTGTCAGACTCAAATACAGTGTTACCAGTTCCATCTACAATTAATAATTTGTATGATTCAAATTCCATGTTTTCGCCAATAGGCCCGAAGCTAGAATTTACTCCGTTGCTATTTGGAATGAATGCAGTAGGAACATAAAATACATGTTCAACTACGATATTGACTTTTTCAATCGTTTCTGATTTGCATCCATACTCGTTGATAGCCGTTAATTTAACTAAATACTCACCCGCTTGATTAAAATCGTAACTAACCTCTTTTTCGCTAAATTGTTGATTATCAATGCTCCACAATAATCTCAAATCATCCTTATTATTGCAAGTAAAGTAATATGAATTTTCTGAATTATCAAAATTTATTTTTATCAAACTTGGCTGGTTGATAGAAATTTCATTAAGCTTGACAGTCTTCAGAATAAAATTGTTATAAATCACATTTACCTCTGGGTTATACTTGCCAGCCTCGAGATATGAATATTCTGCATTTTTTCCGTAAACTCTGAAGTTCTCATCTGTATTCCACACAATTTCGCAATTGTCTGGAATGTTAGCAGCACTGAATATTATTTTAGATGGTACACAGGTTTCAATTATTTCAACTTTAAAAATTGAGTTACTCAAATCTGGAATAGGAGAAGCATTTGTTGTTGAACTATTGTCGTTTGTGCTTGAAGTGTTTTTTGTGTTATCTTCAGTGCTGGCAGAATTATTTACGCTATTCTGTGCATTGACATTTTTATCTTCACTAGAAATAGGTTCAGAATCAGAAACTATTTCCTCAGTTTCCGAACTATTAATTGTTTGCTTATTGTTATTACCTAAATTTATTCCTCCATTTATTTCTTTCACATCAGAATTTTCTGACCTATCAGCAGGAGTAATAGTAGTTGTTTTTTCTGTTATCTGAGACTTGGATTTGTTGTCATCAAGATTAAGGCTAAGTAAATATACTCCAGTAACACTCAGTATAACTGCAGTAGCTACAAGAATAGTTTTTGTCATTCCACTCATGCCTGGAGATTTAGGTAAATCCTTCTCCAATCTGATCCAGTCGTTGTGGTCGTAAGGGACCTCAAACTCTGAAAGTATCTTTTTTATGTTTTCCATATCATTCATTGATATTTCCGTATTTCTCAATATACATATTTTTTAATTTGCCTTTTGCTTTTGCCAAATTGGATTTTGATGTTCCAATACTGATATGAAGCATTTCAGCAATTTCCTTATGTGAATACTCTTCAATCACATACAGGTTAAAAACAGTCTTATAAGCAGGTGAAAGTTCCTGAATCAACTCAATAATTTTTTCTGCTCCCGCATTAACCATGTTGATTTTTTCAAGACTTTCTTCCGAGTCATCTGTAATATTTGTCAAACTTGTTTCAGAATCACTAAAACTCATTTTGTTTTTCTTTCGGATACAGTCAATAGTGTTATTTACAATTATTCTTCGTATCCATCCCTCCACCGACCCGGTGTGCTTAAAATACTTAATCTTTTCAAAGACCTTAATGAACCCATCGTGTAAAAAATCTTTCGCCTCGTCCTTATCTCTGGCATATCTCATACACAAACCAAGCATTTTTCCGTAAGTCGCTTTGTAAAGTATCTGTTGACATTCCCGGTCTCCTCTGCCACATCCGTCAACAATCAACTTTACATCCTCCATGTTGCTTAGGTCCATATCCTCGTTTTTCAAATGAATGACGTTATTAATTAAGTTTAGTTGTCTCCTTTTTGTAAAAAATTCTCCGAATTTAAAAAAAATCTTTTTATCCTGAAAAAAATCAATGAAAATTGTGTTTTTTTTTGTTTGAATTGTAAAAGTCTTTACATACATTTGTCGCTTAAGTAAAAAAAAATCAGAAAATGGAATTATCACACATCGAACACATTGGTATTGCTGTAAAATCTATTGATGAAGCAAAAAAGTATTATGAGGAGGTTTTAGGTTTAAAATGTTATGCCGTCGAAGAAGTTAAAGAACAGAAAGTTAAGACAGCATTTTTTAAAATCGGTCAAACAAAAATTGAACTTTTAGAATCTACTGATCCTGAAGGTCCTGTAGGTAAGTTTATTGAGAAAAAAGGAGAAGGGATTCATCATATAGCTTTTGCAACAAAAGGAATTGAGTCAGTATTACAAAAATTCGAAGCAGAAGGCGTAACTTTAATTGATAAGACTCCAAGAAAAGGAGCCGAAGGGTTAGATATCGCTTTTTTACATCCAAAATCAACATTTGGAGTACTTACAGAAATTTGCGAAGACAAGAACAGATAAAATAATACCTAACATTAGACAAACTACAAAATGACAATCGAAGAAAAAATTAAAAAGTTGGTTGATATGCGTGCAGAATCCCGTCTCGGTGGTGGGGTTAAAAGAATTGAAGCACAGCATGCAAAAGGTAAATTAACAGCTCATGAGCGTATAAATTTACTTTTAGACAAGGGTAGTTTTGCGGAACTAGATATGTTTGTTACACATAGACAAACAGATTTCGGCCTTGATAAAGAGCAGTATTTTGGTGACGGTGTTGTTACTGGTTATGGTACAATTGATGGGAGACTTGTATATGTCTACTCTCAGGATTTTACTGTACTTGGTGGTTCGCTATCTGAAACTAATGCAAAAAAGATTTGTAAAGTAATGGACATGGCAATGAAAGCTGGTGCCCCAATGATTGGATTAAACGATAGTGGTGGAGCTAGAATTCAGGAAGGTGTTCTTAGCTTATCTGGTTACGCTGAGATATTCCAGCGCAATATTGAAGCATCAGGTGTTATTCCTCAGTTATCTGCAATTTTAGGTCCTTGTGCTGGTGGTGCAGTATATTCACCTGCTCTTACCGATTTTATTCTAATGGCTGACAATAATAGCTACATGTTTGTTACTGGTCCTAAAGTTACAAAAACAGTTACAGGTGAAGATATTTCGGTTGATGATCTTGGTGGACCAATGGTTCATGCTTCAAAATCTGGAGTTGCTCATTTCGTCTCAGAAACAGAGGAAGAAGCTTTGTATACTTTAAGAAGACTGATTTCTTATTTACCTCAAAACTATTTGGAAAAGACTCCGATTTATCATTGTGAAGATCCAGTTGGAAGAGCTGATGATAGTTTAAATTCTATAATTCCTGACAGTCCTACAAAACCATATAATGTTATTGATGTAATTACTAAAATAATTGACAATGGCGTTTTTGAAGAAGTTCACAAACATTATGCAAAAAATCTAGTTGTAGGTTTCGCTAGATTTAATGGCAAATCTGTTGGTATTGTAGCAAATCAACCATTTTTTCTTGCTGGAGTCCTTGATATCGAAGCTAGTAGAAAAGGTGCTCGTTTTGTAAGATTCTGTGATTGTTTCAATATTCCTATTGTTACTCTTGTCGACGTTCCAGGATTCTTGCCTGGTAGTGCTCAGGAGTACGGAGGTATAATTTCGAACGGAGCTAAACTTATGTTTGCTTATGGTGAAGCAACTGTGCCAAAAGTTACAGTTACTTTGCGTAAATCTTATGGTGGAGCTCATGACGTAATGAGTTGTAAACAACTAAAAGGTGATTTGAATTACGCATGGCCTTCTGCTGAAATTGCTGTTATGGGAGCGTCAGGGGCTATTGAAATTCTAAATGCGAAGGAAATTAGCGCTATAACAGATCCTGAAAAGAAAGCTGAATATATGGCTCAGAAAGAACTTGAGTATCGTGATCGATTCGCTAATCCTTACCAGGCTGCAAAATATGGATTTATTGATGATGTTATTGAACCTCGCAATACTAGATTCAGAATAATTAGAGCTCTCGCATCTCTCGAAACTAAAAAAGAACTTAGACCAAATAGAAAACATAACAATATACCATTATAAACATACATTATGACAATTCTTGCTATAGTTTGGAGTGATACTTTAACTCTGGTTGCAATATGTTTTACTATGGTTTTAGTAATTATGTTTCTATTTGTAGTAATTCTTAAAATTTTTAATGTTTTACTTAAAGTTAAGCATATCGAACCAATTATTAGTGCTGTATCTCAACCTTCGATTACAATTCCTGATTTCGAGATAACTGAAATGGAAAGTGCAGCAATAGCTACTGCTTTATATTTATACTTAGACGTTGAACACGATGACGATTCTTGTATTTTAACAATTAAAAGTATTCACCAGGATTATATCCCCTGGAATAACAACAACATTTTTTAATAGTTTTCAAATGAAAAAATATAATCTTACGATTGAAGATAAAAGTTTTGAGGTGGAAGTTGAAGTTCACCAAAATACTGCTGACGTGGTAGTAAACGGTAAGTCTTATGTGGTAGAAATCGAATTTACTGATTCTGAAAATAATAAAGTAACCAGACCAGCAGTGCCAAAACAATCAGGACCTAAAACTGTAGTTCCTGAACTGCAACCAACAATAGTTGGTATTTCTGATGTAATAAAATCGCCTTTACCTGGAGTTATAATGAATGTTTTAGTAAAAAAAGGTGACATTGTAAAAAGAGGAGATGTTATTATCATTATTGAAGCTATGAAAATGGAAAATAATGTCATGGCTGTTGCTGATGGAACTGTTAAAAATGTCTTTGTTGAATCAGGAAAAACTGTTATGATGGGTGATGATCTTATCGATATAGAAATAGTAAAAAATTAAAATCGTAAAAACATGAAGATTATTAAAAAATTACTACTTCTGATTAGTATTATTACTTTTTCGTATTTTTCTCAATCGGCTTTTGCTGAAAAAAATACGCAAATACCAGATAAACAGAATGTAGAAGTCGAAAATTCTGTTTCTACAGCAAAAACCGATACTGTTTCAGCTGCAAAAGCAGATATTACAAAGCAAAAAGGTTTCAGTGCAAAAGAAAGTATGATCCAATTTATTAATGATACTGGAATCATGATTATGACAAAGCATTGGAAGTCTCTAATAATGATTCTAATTAGTTGTCTTTTGTTGTTTTTGGCAATCGTAAAACAATATGAACCACTTCTAATGCTTCCTATTGCTTTTGGGATGTTACTTTCAAACTTGCCCGGATCTGGAATGTTTAACCCAATATTATTTGATGGAGGTATTATCCATTGGGATATTTTCTTCAAAACTGGAGGGCTACTCGATTATCTTTATCTAGGTGTTAAATTTGGAATTTATCCTTGTCTGATATTTGTTGGTATTGGTGCTATGACCGATTTTGGTCCACTAATTTCAAATCCTAAAAGTTTAATGTTAGGTGCTGCTGCTCAACTTGGTATTTTTATAACTTATATCGCTGCTGTAGCATTAGGATTTTTGCCTACGGAAGCAGGTTCTATTGGAATTATTGGCGGGGCAGATGGTCCAACTGCAATATTTGTCACCACAAGACTTGCGCCTTCACTTCTAGGGCCGATTGCAATTGCAGCCTATTCTTATATGGCTTTAATTCCTGTTATTCAACCGCCAATTATGAATCTGCTTACAACTAAAAAAGAACGTGGAATTGTTATGAAGCAGTTAAGAAATGTTTCTAAAACAGAAAAAATCTTGTTCCCAATAATTATTACAATAGTATCGTCATTACTTGTACCTTCTGCAACTTCTTTAATCGGTTGTTTGATGCTAGGAAATTTGTTGAAAGAATGTGGTGTAACCGAGCGCTTGAGCAAAACTGTACAAAACGAAATGATGAATATTGTAACTGTTTTTCTTGGAATCTCTGTTGGCGCGACTGCAGCTGCTGAGGTATTCCTGAATGTTAGAACAATCGAAATTATTGTTTTAGGTGTTGTAGCTTTTGGATTTAGTACTGCCGGTGGTGTTCTGATTGCAAAAATAATGAACCTATTCTTTAAAGACAAGGTAAATCCACTTATTGGTTCTGCTGGAGTATCTGCTGTGCCAATGGCTGCCCGCGTTTCGCAAATTGAAGGGCAAAAAGCAAATCCAGGAAATTACCTTTTAATGCATGCTATGGGACCTAACGTTGCTGGGGTTATTGGGTCGGCAATTGCTGCAGGTTTATTAATAAGTTTTCTTTCTTAAATAAATTATTTATAAGAAAATGCTCCGAATTTCGGGGCATTTTTTATTTTTACTAATTCAAATTTTAAGTGTAATGATGAAGGCAATGATTTTTGCAGCAGGACTCGGAACCAGATTGGCTCCGTTTACAAATGACAGACCTAAAGCTATGGTAGAGGTCGCCGGAAAACCTATGTTGCAAATGCAGATTGAGAGACTTCGTGACTTCGGCTTTACCTATATTGTTATTAATGTTCATCATTTTGCTGCACAAATTATTGAGTTTGTGAAATCGAATGATTTTGGAGTAGAAATTGAAATTTCTGACGAAAGCGACTGCCTATTAAACACTGGTGGCGGACTGAAAAACGTTAAAAGATTTTTCAACCCTGGAGATGTCTTTATGTTACACAACGTCGACATTTTTTCGGATATCGACCTTAAGTCATTTTATAATTTTCATCAAAATTCCAAAAATCTCGTTAGCCTAGCCGTAAAGCACCGTAAAAGTTCAAATTATCTTCTTTTTGACGAGTCAGCAATGCTTTGCGGGTGGAAGAGCTATAAAAGTAATTCGGAAATAATATCAACTCCAAAAGATAGTTATGACGAAATGGCATTTAGTGGAATTTATATGTTTAATTACGAAATTTTTGATGCATTGGCAAAAGAAGGAGCTTTCTCTATCATTCCTGAATTGCTAGAAATATCAAAAACCCACACTATAGGAGCATGGGTTCATGATAATAACTTTATGTTGGATTTAGGAAAACCTGAGGCAATCACCGAATGCGAAAGTTATCTCAGAAACTTAT
>Ga0209800_10004287_pt1 | contig 10632 bp, 4 predicted proteins | sample Higcelweek8metaG_FD_187174 | JGI IMG/M metagenome (GOLD analysis project Ga0209800, IMG submission 187174) | Freshwater pond sediment microbial communities from the University of Edinburgh, under environmental carbon perturbations - High... | ecosystem: Environmental > Aquatic > Freshwater >... | reverse complement strand
TGCTACATCTGTACCTCCGGTCATTGTTAAATCATATTGTTGTTGCTTTGTAATTGGTTTCAGAAAATCTTGATAGAAATCCACATTCGGATATTTATATTTGTCCGCATTTGAAACTCCATCCACTACATTCTTATAGCCAAGAATAGCTGGATCTGAATACTTTAAATTTTCAGAAGAAATGCCATCCAACGATTGAGCCGTAACATAAAGTCGTGAGTAATCATAAGCATTAAGGATAGCTGGCATTCGTTGAAATTCAGACATACCAACCTGAGCATTGATAATGATATCTCTCTTCTTTATGTTTCCACGTTTAGTTCTGACTAAAACAACACCATTGGCTCCTCTATTTCCATAAATTGCAAGGGCTCCTGCATCTTTTAATACTGAGATAGATTCAATTTCGTTTACATTCAATTGTCCGAATGTTCGTTCCACATCATCTACTAATATTAAAGGAGAATTGTTGCTGTTTGTAGTTTTTAAACCACGTACATAAAACGATGTGCCCAATCCCGTATCGGCCCAACCGGTTGACATCACAATTAGCCCATTCACCAATCCGGCTAAATTGTTCATTGTATTTAAATCTTTTCGTTTGGCAAAATCTTCAGATGAAGTTGTGGAGATGGCTGATGTCAAATAACGCTTATTTTTATTTGAATAAGCAACAGGCACTAAATCCTGCTCGGTATCACCATAATCCAATTCAGTCATTGAGATATTTAGTTCAGAAACGTTTTTCCCAAGTTCTTTAGTTATTGTTTTGTAACCGGAAAGAGAGAAAGAAAGAATATCACCAGCTCCTGCCGGAATTGAGAATTTTCCCGATTCATCAGTGATTGCCGATTTTGTAGATTCCTGAATGATAACATTTACGCCTGAAAGTAAATTACCTTTGCTATCTGTAACAATGCCGCTTAAACTTAACGATGCCGTTTGAGCAAATGACACAATTACAAATAAATTGAGGAATAAATATGCAGTGTGTTTTTTGTATGTCGTAATAAAAGAACAAATCCAGTTCATAATTTTTTCTTTAATAATGTATTTATCTATGTTGATTATTGTTTACCATCCAAGATTCTGTTTTAAATTTGTACTTTTCTCAATTTCAGAATATGGTATAGGATACTTGTGCATATAATCGTAAAACACTCTGTTTTCAATCTTTTTACGTGTTACACTAAAGGTCAGTGGATCAGTTGATGTCCGGTAAATGCGAAGGCCGTAGATGGGCTTGTTAAACACATCAATTCCCTTTTTATATCTAATTACATCCCACCAACGCTGTTCTTCGTACACAAACTCAATGGCTCTTTCGTTCATTAATCGTTCGTGGAATTCTTCTTTTGTGTTTGCAACAACATTTCTCATAGTTGGAAAGGCAGGATTCATTCTGTTACGGATTTTATTTAATGCCATGCGTGCGGTTAATCCATTACCTAATGCATCAACATCGGGTCCATAAGCCTGATTCAGAGCTTCGGCGTACCATAGTATTACATCTGTATATCTGAACCATATCCAGTTCATAATTACAGATGCGGTTTTGCCTTCCCTTAGTTCTTCTGGCCACATTTTTTTACATAGATACCCCGTTGTTGTATAATCCTGAGCATCTTTCATCTCAGTACCACTTATTGAAGGGTTGTTTTTATCAAACCACATCTGAACTTTTCTTTCTTGCCAAAAATCCTGATTACACAATACTGTTTTTTTTAACCGAAGATCACGATTAGTCCACATAAGGGTATCGTCGGTATATCCTGATGCCGGATTTATTATTGGCGAACCATCTGATCTATACCCTAAAATTGGAATACTTCCGTCTTTCATCTCATACATATCAATAAGGTTTTGTGTAGGATAAGTTCCCGCACTCCCTCCATAGCCTTTTGATGCACCAACATCTTTAAAACTTACCCAACCCATTAAAGCCTTGGAGCCATCAAATGAAAATTTACCGTCAACCCGGCTAAATAAGATTTCTTTATTTGTTGGATCGCCATAAAATATGTTTTCATAATGAGCAGAATCAGCTAAAGCATATAAGTTATTGTTGTTTTCGGCTAAAGCAATAACTTCATAGGCTGCTTTTGCTGCAGTGATCCATTTTTGTTGAATTTCGGCAGGAGTGTTGGGTTGTTCATAGAAGTACAGATCGGCATCTCTTGCTCCATTACTTACATCGTACGATTCTGTATTTAAAGGGCTTGCTGCGTATAGAAATACTTTAGCTTTTAGCGCCAAGGCCGCACCTTTTGTGGGCCTTCCAAATTCAGCTGCATCTCTTTTTAAGGGTAAATTAGGATAGGCCTCATCCAAATCCTTTACAATCTTTGATACACAAGAATCAAAGGGCTGCCTTATAAAATTTAAATCGTCTTTTTCCGTTAGCGATTTTGTAATATATGGTACACCACCATACCTTTTTATAAGTTCGAAATAGAAGAAAGCGCGAGAAAATAAAGCTTCTGATTTATAATCATTTATTTTGACCGGGGAAAGACCTGGTACAGAGTCGACTTTTTCGAGAACTACGTTGCACCTACGAATTGCGGCATAACTTCCCGTCCATGGCCATGTTAATTCTACCTGAGCACCGTAAGCATTTGGCGACCAGTTTCCCAAATTGAAGCTTGCATTGGTTCCGGCCACAGCTCTTGACGCTTCTGCTAAATCCGATGCTCCCTCGAACGATGAATAACCAATTCGGCCTAAACCTCCGAAGGATTGACATGCCCAATCGCCTGGCCAATAGTGATAATAAGTGTATATGTCGTCGTGATATTTCTGAAACAATGTTGGGTCGCTAAAAACCTGTTTCCCGGTAAGTGTTGAACTTTCTCTTTTATCAAGTAAATCGTCGCACGACATATAAAATACTGTTGACAGTAATAAGGTATAAAATATGATTTTTTTCATTTTTGGTAGATTTAGAAGGTTATGTTTATTCCCATGTTGTAAATTGCAAGTTGAGGGTAGCTCCAACCGCGGTCTCTATTGCTTCCGTATCCGGGACCCTCTGGGTCAACCTGTTTGACTTTCGATAGTGTTAGTAAATTGTTAGAATTCAGATAAATCCTTAATCTGTTCACTCCCAGTTGTTTCAGTTGTGGTATGGGCAATTCATATCCGATTTCAATGTTTCGTAATTTCAAATAACTGGAATTATACAAGAAAAAACTATTTGTAGTCCAATTAGGACTTGAACTTTGTGAATGTAATCTTGGATAAGTTGCTGTAGCTCTCGTATCTACCAGTTCATTGGTAAATGGATCTGTATAATAAGCCCATCTGTTTAAATGAAAATCTTGCACTTTACCTCCTTCGCAAAACTCATAAAGCATTTCACCAGCTATTCTCATGCTAACATTATAAGCTCCTTGCCACATCATGCTAAAGTCAAAACCTTTATATTCAATTCCATACGAGAAACCAAATGTACCTTCCGGAATATCTGAATGACCTATAGCCACTTTGTCACGATCGTCTACAACGCCATCGCTATTTACGTCGCGATAACGAAAATCGCCAGGTTGAGGAGCTTCACCAACCAATTGTTTTGCATATTCACTTTTTAGAGTCCCGTCGTCGTTAAAGTCGGTAATATCGAAAAATCCGAGAACCTGAAAGCCATAAAATTGACCTATTGTTTGTCCTTCTTCTTTTTGCCATGCTATTTTGTTGGCTGGTTCATCTTTATATAATACTTTATTTTTGGCTACACTCCAGTTTCCGCGTATCCAATACTTAAGGTTTTTGCCAATTTTGTTTGAATATTTGGCCTCCAATTCAAAACCAACGTTTTGAGTTTTACCTATATTTGCCGATGGAGATGTTACTCCTAAATACACTGGAATTGAGGCTTTATCCATTAAGATATCCCATCTGTATTCATAAAATGCATCAAAATTTGTTGTCAGTTTGTTATCGAAAAAATTAGCATCAAGCCCAATGTTAAATTTGTTTGATTTTTCCCATGTTAAATCAGGATTAGCAATTCTGGACAAGGTAACAATATCAACATTTATTGGATCTGTAGTGCCAAAAGCAGGAACTGAAAGTGTAGACCAGCTGTCTCTTCCAGAATATTCTTCGGTGTACATGAAACGGCTTCCACCAATTTTATCATTTCCTACCAAGCCGTACGAAGCTCTTAATTTAAGAAATTCTACTATATCTGTGTATTTCGAGAAAAAATCCTCACTTGAAACTATCCAGCCTACAGCTAATGAAGGGAAGAATCCGAAACGTTTTCCTTTAGCAAAATTTTCAGAACCATTATAGCCGATACTTAACGAAGAATAATATTTCTGGTTATAATCATATAATACTCTCCCTACTAATCCCATAGTTCTATATGGAATATATTGACCACTAAAGGTCTTATCTTCAAAGTTTCCAAGGAGTAATCCGGTTAAATTATGTTTACCAAATTTTCTGGCATAATTCAAGGCACCTTCCATATAGAATTTATCGTAACTATTGGTATCTCCATTGTTGTATTTTATTTCAGTATCCAGACCAGAAACGGTATAACTATTTTCTTCATCCGGCCCGGAGTCCAATCTGTAAACAGCTGTGTTTTTTGTGAATTTCTTTTGTTCCGAGATATAACTATCGTACGAAACAAGTGCTTTTGCAGACAATCCAGGTGTAATTTTATCCAATTTATAGTTCAAACTTACTGTGGATTCAACCACATCCTTTTTATTTTGAGTATAACCGTATCCATTAACCATTAGCCACGGATTTACGTTTGCAGGTCCCACTCCCGGTTTACCGTTTTCCTGAAATACAGGAGTTTCATATGGGGTTGTTCTTGTTAAGGCCGAAAATGCACTTTGAATTTCACCACTTGAATAACCGGTAGCACCCGGTTCATTTGTATCTTCCATACGAGCCGCAATACTTACTGAAAGCATGAGTTGCTTTGACAAATCAATATCTATATTACTACGAAAATTAAACCGATCAAATCTGAAGTTTGTATTGTAATCTTCGTTCATACTTGCATTGAATAGCCCGTCCTGATAAAGATAACCAGCCGACAAAAAATAGCGGGCTGTCTTAGTTCCTCCCTGAATATTCAGGTTGTACTGAGCTTGTGGCGCTGCGTTTTTCAAAACGACTTTATACCAATCTACATCCGGATAATGATATGGATCAGAATGCGTTCTGAATGCTTCCAGTGCATTTGGTTGAAAAGGCAATTTATCAGCGGAGTATCCGTCATTAAGGTATGATTCATTCCTTAGTAATGCGGTTTCGTATGAATTTAGAAAATGAGGTAAATTAACGGGTTGTTGAAATCCATATTGTGCTGAAAGACTGACTACCGGCTTTTTCTCTTTACCACGTTTTGTTGTTATAATCAATACTCCATTGGCGCCCCGAACTCCATAAACAGCAGTTTCGGATGCATCTTTAAGTATCGAAATGGACTCAACTTCATTTGCATCCACTTGAGTGAAATTTTCTCTTTCTACACCATCTACAATAACAAGTGGTTTTGCATTTACCCACGTACTTCTTCCACGTATATATAAAGAAGCATCATCTTTGCCAGGTTGTCCGGAATTTTGAACAGTAGTCAAACCGGTTAACCTCCCGGCCAAAGCGTTGCTCAAATTGGAGGCCGGACTCTGAACAAGTTCTTTAGTATTGACAGTGGAAACAGATCCTACAACACTCATTTTCTTTTGCGACATATAACCTGTAACAACAACCTCCTCCAAATCATTTTTCGATTCTTTCATCGTGATCCGGAAATTTCCAGAACCATTAAATGCCTTTGATATTGAAATATATCCTATATAAGTAAAGTTGAGTGTTCCTTGCTTTTGTTTTGTAACTAATACAAACTTACCATCAAAATCGGTTATTGTACCGTTCGTTCTCAAACCATCAGTTGATTTTTCAACGATGCTTACACCAACCAGTGGCTCTCCTTTTTCGTCTGCAACAATGCCGGTTATTCTATTTTGAGCAAAAGCTGTAACACTAAAAGATAAAATCAGAAATATAAAAATGTGTTTTTTCATATCATATATAATAAATTTGAGGTCGTAATTATCTTCATCGATTATGCAAAAATAGTTGTTGCATAATCATATAAAGGTTCTGTTTTGTATCAAATAAAGGTCAAAATTGTCTCATAGCTTTTTTATGAGTTCTATAATACATATTTTAGTAAGTTCACCTTTTGACAAAGAAGCTTTTGGTTGACACAATATGGTTGTTTTTCACAGTGACAAAATAAAAACCTTCAAATAGAGATGATGCATCCACAATAATCGGAGATAAACCATCATACTCAACATTCTTCGCTGAAAGTTTTCTGCCACTTCCATCAGAAATGATAACTGTTGTAGATTCTGCAACATTAGATTGTAGGTTAACATTTAAGTATTGGTCAACAGGGTTTGGATATAGTTTCATCATATTTTGTTGGATGAATTGGTTGTTAATGCCTGTCGCTGTTGATTTTAGTACGATTGCTGTAACCGATAAAGCCGGAACAGAAACAGTAAAAGAATTAGAACTTACTGTTACAGCGTTTAGTTTCAATGCATTATTTGTATGCGATTTGAAAGTTTCTGTTGTAGGAAGTGAGGACAATTGTAAAGTGGAATAACTTCCGTCACTTACCGAAAAATCATTGAGATTTACGGTTACGCTTCGTGTAGCACTCATGTCACGATTCACAATGATTACCGTCATCGAGTCAGTCTTTTCATTTACAGTAGTATATGCCGACACGGCATTCTCATCCGAAGAAGTACTGGAGACACTGTAATCTTTTGCATACCGACTAAAAAGATGTAAAGTCTCCCACATACCATTCATCCAAGTCCATGGGCTGAAAAGTTCAACGTCATTATTCGCAAATGTGCCCAAGTGTGACGCATAAACAACCGCTGTAGCGCTGGGATTTGACTCAGAAGTGGCAGGGCTCCACTCGCTTATTCCACAGGTAATGCCATGATTAGCACCATAATGTAGCGTTAGCCAATCGCCAATGCGTTTGAAAATATATTCTTTATTTATTTGGGTGTTCCAACTACCGTTTATAGTAAACAGACCGTTTGCTCCCGGGTAAACATATTCTGTATCATAGTACATTCTATGTAATTGCAGCGCATCAACATCTCCATTTTTTGCCCAGGGATAATTATGAAGATCAACAACATCGAGCACTCTAATTCCGGAGGCTTTCTCTTCATCAGCACATCTTTTAATAAAATACTCAAGCCAACTGTAGTATTTCCCATTAATTCTGATAGATTCATTTCCCCACTTGTACCATTGCCATTCGCTTGTGGTAACAGGACCACAAATTTTAATTTCGGGAAACAAAGCACGGGCTTTTTTAGCTATTTCAATATAACGATCCATAAATTCCGATGCAGGTATCAGCGTCTTCATCACGTCATCGTGAGTTCCGTTCCAAATATCCGCTTCGTTGTCCATGCTCCAGTACAGAAACTGGTTTTTGTTCAATTTCAGACTACTTGACCCAAACCAATGATTTAAAATTGCAACAGTTGAATCTGCAGGCCATTCCTGCGTATAAAGTTGAATATCACCATCTTTTACCGCTGTAGATGGATGTTCAGTATCAGTTTCGTTAATTTCACCTCCACCTGCCAAATTCTGACCTACGCCAAACCAATATTTTGAATAGTTGTAAGCCCAATCGTTAAAATTGTTGGCTGTATTTGAGGCTACTCTTCCAATTAGCTGAAATGCATACATTTGCTGCATATCAGGATAAGTAGTAGAAATATTTTTCGCTGATTTATCCCAATCGTTGGCATATACATTATTATACCAATCGGGATGACTTGACATTTTTTTTCTCCAATTGTATTTAGTGGCATTATTACCTCCATTCATACGTGCAAAGCGCAATCCGGCATCTTTATAAAATTGAGCGGGTTTATCAAAAGTATTGTTGCGGCCATAGATATATGGCGATACTTTTTTCTTGTTTACAGTGGCATTTACAGTAATATTTACACCCTGAGCCACTATTACTGAACTGGCAAAACAACTCAGCAGGATGGTAAGGGTATAAATTTTTAGAGTGTGATACTTCATGATTTTTAGACTTATTAGTTGATTTTTAAGTTTATATTTAAAGTTATTGTAATCTGCTACCAATAATTACTATTTATTATCAGGCAGATATGTGAAATAATCAAAATCAGTATATGCTTTCGAAGTTTTGTTTTCCGAAGCAGAGAAGAGGCCTAAATAAATTCCGGTAAAACCTCCCGCAGTTTCTGAGCTTAAATAACGCACATCCATTTTGCCAATATTTTTATACTCATTGCCATCCAGCGAATAAGCAAATGAATAATAATTACTTTCACCTTTTACCTGAAATGCGACTTTCCCGGAAGGTATATCTATTTCTTTAGCAATATGAGTCATTTCACCTAAACGATAGCGGAGTATAATTTTGTTTTTTTCGTTAGCCTCTTTGCGCAAGACCAAGTCGTAATGCGAAATATTATTCATAAAAACAGTGATTCCTGATTCATCTCCATACTGAGCCTTAAACATTTCCAACGATGTGGCTGCGGTAAAATTAAAATGTTCTTGACGACGTGCCACAAAAGTGGGAGAGTCGATATTATCTAACTTTACTGTAGTAGTTTTCAAGCGTAAAAAACCAGGCCTTTCCGATAAAGTATAGTTCTGTTCCTGTGGGTTGCGGAGATAATTCCATTCAAAACCTAATTTTTTTTCAGAAAAATAGGTGTTGTATTGAATCTCTTTCACAGTTTTGAGCGCTAAAGTGGGCACATTCATATCCAAATAAATGATTCCGTTTCCATTGATAACTGGCCACGCATTTGTATCCCAATCTACAGGAGTCAAAAACGTTTCCCGACCCAATAAATGGTGTTGACCCGACTGTGGACGAAAGGCTAAACAGACTATCCACCAGGAGTTATCGTCAGCCTGAACCATATCAGCATGTCCCGTACCTTGAATGAGATTTGATTGAGCGTTTACATTTGAGTGTGTTAAAATTGGGTTGGCGGGATTCGATTCATAAGGTCCATCTATATTTTTGCTTCTGGCAATAGTCACTTTATGCCCGAATTCAGTACCACCCTCTGATATCATTAGATAATACCATCCATCTTTCTTGTAAATATGGGGAGCTTCGGGATAACGCCCTCCTGACCCTGTCCAGATGGCTCTGTTTGAAGTTATTTGTTCGCCGGTCAAAGGATTAATTTCTGATAAATAAATGGTGTTATCAGGATTTACTGTCAGATAGCATTTATCATCTTCAAAGTAAAGCGATGGATCAATACCGGCTTGCTGAAGCCATATGGGGTCTGACCATTCTCCAGCCGGATCTTTCGTGTGTACAATGAAATTTCCTGCGGAAATATTCGTCGTAATCATGTAAAAAATACCCTTATAATAGCGGATGGTAGGAGCATAGATTCCACCTGAAACACTACATTTATCGAGCGATAACTGAGAAGTTCGTGTCAGACAGTGACCAATTTGTTCCCAATTAACCAGATCTTTACTATGAAACAGAGGAACACCGGGAAAGTATTCAAAGCTACTGGTTACCAAATAATAGTCTTCACCTGCTTTGCAAATACTTGGGTCGGGGTGAAAACCTGAAATAATGGGATTTTTATACCCAACGGAATTAGCAGTAAAACAAAATACTACAATAGCTAGCAAAATTAGAAATGATATTCTAATTGACATGTGCATAATGAAATTTGTGATTTATTCAATACTTAAAATACAAGCCCATCTATGAATCAAATTTATTGAAAAACCTCACTTGAAAAAGTTGTTTATCAAATCATAAATGATGCTGTAAAAATACTGTATCGATAATTATCACAGGAGACATTATGTATTGCAATAGGGACGATTATGTGTTATTCGCCATTTAGCGGTTGTTTTAGATTACGCGCAGATACTCTAGGAGAAATACCAAACTCTTCCTTGAAATTCGCAGTAAACCTTTTAGGTGAATTATAACCAACTTCGTAGGCAATTTCTGCAATTTGCATTTGGCTTTTATCCAGTAGTTGACGTCCCCGTTTCATTCTGATGGTTCGTATGAATTCCGCAGGGCCCTTTCCTGTAATAGCCATAAGTTTCTTGTAAAGATGTCCACGACTTAGGCCTAGTGTTTCGCCCAAAGTTTCTACAGAAAAGTTGTAATCACCAATATGTTCTTCAACCACTTTAATCGCTTTCTCGATAAGTTTTTCATCCAGAGATGTAATTGTAATTTCAGTCGGAGAAACATCTATTTTTTGTCTGAATACTTGATGGGCTTTCTCTGTCCACTCTACAAATTTTTGAATGCGCAGTTTGAGAATATCAAAGTTAAATGGCTTTGTAATGTAATCATCAGCTCCTAATTCCAATCCTTCAATTTTATTTTCTTCAGCCGTACGAGCAGTCAACAAAATAACCGGAATATGAGATAGTAAGATATTTGTTTTTATTTTATTACAAAGCTCAGTGCCACTCATGACAGGCATCATGACATCACTCACTACGATAGTTACATCGTTTTTATTCAATCTCTCCAATGCATCTTGACCATTGGAAGCTGTTATT
>Ga0209800_10004286_pt1 | contig 10633 bp, 12 predicted proteins | sample Higcelweek8metaG_FD_187174 | JGI IMG/M metagenome (GOLD analysis project Ga0209800, IMG submission 187174) | Freshwater pond sediment microbial communities from the University of Edinburgh, under environmental carbon perturbations - High... | ecosystem: Environmental > Aquatic > Freshwater >... | reverse complement strand
TAAACGAAAAAATAATTTTCCTGACCATCTTCATGAATGTTGATAAACTGTCTCAACAAGTGAGGCTGTTAAAAAAAACGGTCGGAAATGATTACTCTCTTTCCCTACGCCGGCATTACCCGGATCAGGTTGTAAGGGTATGATCTCAGCCTGTTCTTTTAAGGCACCCCAATTATTGACGATGTAAAATTAATGATTTAACACCGGAAAAGCAAAAAAGTTGAGACCCCGACAGAGTGGCCTCTTATTAGTATATTTGTCACGGAGAAAGAAATATTAACCATGGATGACATTTTAAAGAAGCTCAGGTTCAGGAACCTTGACCGGATTGCAGTACTAAATGCCCCGGGGGAAGTGACAGAGAGGCTGTCGAAGGTACTTGACGGAGTGCAGATCGACACAAAAATAAATGCCCGTTATCTGTATGAGTTTATGCTGGCATTCGTATACGGATCAGCAGAGGTAAAAGAACTTGGGCCGGCCTGCCTCCATAACCTTGGTCACGATGGTATTCTGTGGCTGGCTTATCCAAAAGGAACATCAAAAAAATACACCAGTGACATAAACCGTGATCGCGGCTGGACACCTGTTGCCGAATGGGGATTCGTTCCCGTATCACAGGTTTCAATTGACGCTGACTGGTCTGCCCTCAGGTTCAGAAACATTAAGTACGTTAAATCGAAAAAGTAGCAGCAAAATGGCCAAATTCATACTCTGGGCGCCGCGGATCCTTGCCCTCCTTATTGCAGCCTTTGCAGTACTTATGGCACTAGACAACTTCACCTCCGTGGCTACCGCAGATAAGCAGGTTATCGGATTCTTCATAAGTATTGTTCCAGCCATCGCACTGATTGCAGGAATGATAATTGCGCTCAGGCGAAAGCTTGCCGGCGGGATTGCTATAATTCTGATGGGCATAATAATGTCGGTACTTTTAAAAATTAGTATGAAGTCACTGCCGTTTCTGATACTTTCAACACCTGTAATAGTCACTGGTATCCTCTTTATACTGAGTCATTTTTATGAAAAGACATCGCTGAAAAAATGAGCATAAAGGCACCTGAAATATGAACTTTTCCAGGTACAATAAAACATTCTTACTGCTGCCGGTAATAATTCTCCTGGCTGTCTCCTGCCTAAACCGGAATAATGATAAGCTGTACACCGGAGGGGTCGAATTCCCGGTAGGACCCACCCTGGGAGTCAAGGAGGCAATGGCCGCCCGTGTTGTTCCGCATCCCCGTCAGCTGGCCTGGCAGGAGTTGGAGATGACAGCCTTCATACATTTTACTGTAAACACTTTCACTGACAGGGAATGGGGCGATGGCAACGAGTCTGAAAAGCTGTTCAATCCCTCAGAACTTGATGCCGCACAATGGGTAAAAGTGCTTCATGACGCAGGAATGAAAATGGTAATTCTGACCGCCAAACACCATGACGGGTTCTGTCTCTGGCCGACGAAGACAACAGGTCATTCTGTGGCATCGAGCCCGTGGAAGGAGGGTAAAGGTGATGTGGTGAGGGAATTAAAGGATGCCTGCGATGCAAATGGAATGAAATTCGGCATTTATCTTTCACCATGGGACCGTAATGCAGACTGTTATGGCGACACACCCGCCTACAACAGGTTTTTCATGGAACAGCTCACCGAGTTGCTTACCTGGTACGGTACTGTTGACGAGGTATGGTTTGACGGCGCCAATGGTGAGGGGCCCAACGGAAAGAGACAGGTATACGATTGGGAAGCTTACTATGCGCTTATCAGGAATCTGCAGCCCGAAGCGGTGACTGCAATCATGGGAGAGGATGTAAGATGGGTAGGCACAGAGTCGGGCTACGGACGCGAAACAGAGTGGAGCGTAACAGCCTTCGCCCCCGGCGGATCAGATGCAAGCATGTTAATTAACAAAGAACTTGGTCTGGAAGCGACATCAGCAGACCTTGGCAGCACGGAACTGCTGCAAAGAGCAGGAAGGGTATTCTGGTATCCTGCGGAGGTTGATGTCTCAATACGCCCGGGATGGTTCTGGCATGCTTCAGAAGATTCACTTGTAAAGAGTGTTGAGAAACTGGCAGACATTTATTTCAGCTCAGTAGGAAGGAACGCCGTGCTTCTTCTCAATGTACCGCCTGACAGCCGGGGTCTGATTCACGAGAACGATGTCAGCAGCCTCCGTGGACTCAGAGAATATCTTGACGATATCTTTGACACTGACCTGCTCAAGGGAGCACGCCCGTACGGCCGAGGTGCAGCCAATGCAATTGACGGAGACAGCTCCACATCATGGAGCCCCCCCGGGGCAGCTGTAGCCAGCTTCGTTCCTGCTATATCGGCTACATTCAATGTGGCGATGCTTTGCGAAGACATAAGGCAGGGTCAGAGAGTTGAAAACTTCATCATAGAGGTCCGTACCGGATCAAAGTGGGATACGGTAAGTCAGGGAACAACAATCGGATACAAGAGACTGCTGCGGTTTCCTGCAGTGACTGCCGATGAGATCAGACTTACAGTTACCTCATCACGTGCCAGGCCTAACATTAGCACATTCGGACTTTTCCTTGCACCTGAACTGCCCCAGGAAGGAGACTAGACCTTCCGGATACGTAAAACCGCCCCTAAAACAATGAGCTTGGTACGGTTGTTGTGCTGCAATTTGCAGAACAGTTAATTCAAACGGGTATGAAAAGGATAACAGCAACAGTCATCATACTGCTTATAACACTGGCAGTGATGGCGCAGGGGCAGGTACCTCTGACGAAGGAGGAAAAAAAGATACTGAAAAAGGAACAGAAGAAGCAGGCTGAAAGGATGATGTCAGTGAACACCTCGCAGGCTTTGCATTCATCGCAGTTTATACTGAAGGCTGACCGCGTAAGGGGGAGGGGCGGCTCAATGTTCAACGTCAACCCGAGAATAAATTTCGTATCGGTTCAGGGTGACGAGGTTTATGTGCAGCTTGGATCCGACACAGGCATAGGCTATAACGGCGTTGGCGGGGTGACCCTCAAGGGAAAGGTCACCGATTTTTCAATTGAGCAGGATAAGAAGAACGGTAACTACTATATCCAGATGAACTCACTCGGGACCGGCGGTGCCCTCACAATATCGATGCACGTGAATGCTACAGGGGATATGGCCAATGCAGTAGTACAGACCAACTGGGGCAGCCGTGTTGACTTTATCGGCAAAGTAGTGCCTTCGGGGAGGCTGCAGGTCTACAAAGGCACAGAGTCATACTAAACCGAATGAACCAGACTGAGTTACCCACTTTAAACAATAACATATGAAACCGGTTTCCCTGATCACACTTATTTCTCTCTTTGTAATGTCATCGTGTAATGTTGATCCGCCATATGCCTCCTACCAGAACGTGCCTTTGAATATTACCTCAGTAAGTATTCCTGAGAGTGGCACTGTCAACCAGCCTGTCACTTTTATGGCCGTAACGTCAGCGCCTGACGGATGCTGGATGAAGCTGAGGTTCATTCTGACAAAAAAGGAGGATTTCAAGTATGATCTGTATGCTGTGGGTAACTATGAAAGCTATGGTGTATGTCCTCAGGCAGAGGTGATTAACGATACCCTGCTTACTTTCACACCTGAAGCAGCCGGCGATTATGTAATAATCACGCTTGTTGAACCGCCTTCAACAATTCGACGGGATACAGTCACAGTGACAGCTCCCGGCAGGTAAGAGCCTCTACTTGCCGCTTCTTCTCGCCCTGCTCATCAGCCAGCTGCGTTGCCGCTCCTCCTCTGACCTGTGGAAGATCTCCTTATTTACGTACTTGATGGCCTCAACCGTATAGAGTGCACGGGGATTGTGCTTGTTAATCAGGTCGAGGACCCCTTGGATCATGCTGCGCCGTGCAATAATGTACAGAACAGCTACATCTCCTTCAACGCCTTTTGCATTCACCCAGGTAACGCCATGACCCGTTTCCCTCAGTTCGTCAATAAGGTTTGTAGCATCCTTGCGTGTGATAACCCTTATCATCTCATGACCTATTGCAAGCTTCTCCTCAATCAGCATCCCTATCAGGTTTCCCGAGGCAAAACCGGCGGCATACGCCACGTAGCACACCCAGTTATCAAGGTTCTGCATGATCCTGCTTATTGCAAGCAGCCAGATGAAAACCTCAAAGAATCCTATGAGGGGAGCTACCCTGCGCATTCCCTTGGTTACGAAAATTATTCTCAGGGTTCCAAGGGATACATCTACAATACGTGCAAGGAAAATAAAAAGAGGCAGGATCACGTACGTAAAAAGGTCTGTCTGAATGAATTCCATTATTCCTGAGATGTCGGTTTCGAAGTTGCAAAGTTATGACTATTTTTGAGGCTGCATCGTTTGACAGACGCAGGTCTGTTTTTTCACCAAACCCCGGAAAGAGCCCTTTACATGGCTGGAAAAGAGAGAGAGGATGATCAGACGCAAAATATTACTATCAGCTGCCTTAGTTTTAGTCACAGTCTGTCTGAAAGGACAGATTACGGATTCGACGCTTACAGTTCTGAATGGTTGTGAGAAGACTGATTCGGCACAAACCGTTCTGAATGAAAGGGAGAAGGCTGACTCGACCCTTACAATTCTTTTTGCCGGTGATATAATGGGTCACGATATGCAGATAGCTTCTGCGCGGCACGATTCGACAGGGACCTATTCGTATGACAGCGTCTTTAAATATATCAGACCTGTCATTGAGGATGCTGACTTTGCCGTGGGAAACCTGGAAGTCACCCTTGGCGGTGCACCCTACAAGGGGTACCCCGCCTTCAGCTCTCCGGATGCACTTGCCCTGGCCTGCAAAAATGCCGGATTTGATGCTCTCATGACTGCCAACAATCACAGTGCCGACAGGGGTCCGAAGGGCATCGCCCGTACAGTCAGGGTACTTGACAGTCTTGGCATCCCGCATACCGGGACCTGGACAGGCCCTGAGGCGCGCGACACACTCACTCCCCTGATGCTGTCAGCAAAAGGCATCAGTGTGGCAACGCTCAATTACACCTACGGGACAAACGGAATAGTGGTGCCTCCCCCTAGAGTTGTCTCCTATATTGACACTGTGAGGATAATCAGTGACATAATTACATCAAGGGAAAAAGGGGCAGACCTGGTGGTTGTTTTCATCCACTGGGGAAACGAATATGATTCTGTCCCCTCTCCTCTTCAGAAACTGACTGCAAAGGCTATATTCAATGGCGGTGCTGACATAATTATCGGATCACACCCGCACGTGCTGCAGCCCATGCATGCAACGGCAGACTCAGCCGGTCTCAGTGACCCGGTGGTCTGGTCGATGGGCAACTTCATATCGAACCAGCGAAAACGAAGAAGTGACGGAGGTGCAATGGTCAGGATCGAAGTGAAAAAAGAGGGAGACAAAACATCGATCACCGCCGCGGGATATATCCTGACCTGGGTCTGGTCGCCACTCGAAAACGGCAGACGCAGATTCTATATCCTGCCGTGCAGTGAATTTGAAGGAAACAGGGAATTCTTTCAGTCGTCACCCGCCTATGATGCAATGACACTTTTCATAAAAGACTCACGAAGACTGCTTAACGGATCAAATACCGGGTTCACTGAGTTGATAAATGCCGGGGGGCAGTGGATTCCGCCGGGCAGGTAGACCGTATCACATAATAAATATCTTTGTAAAAAACTTGAATTAATGGAGGGTTCGACTTTACTGCTTGCAGGCACCGCTGTCACAATCGGGTTTGTCCATACACTTGTGGGTCCTGACCATTATCTGCCGTTCATTGTGATGGGTGAAGCACGAAAGTGGACAATCCGTAAGACAATGCTTATCACCTTTTTATGTGGTATAGGGCACGTGTTGAGTTCAATAATTCTGGGATTCATCGGTATTGCTGCGGGCATCTCCCTTTCGAAGCTTGAGATCTTCGAATCGTTCAGGGGCAATATTGCAGCGTGGCTCCTTATTGCATTCGGCCTGGTCTACATGCTGATAAGTATCCGCAGACTTTACAGGAAGAAAAAACATGTGCACGAGCATAACCATACTGACGGCATCCTGCATGTCCATGAACACAGTCACTACTCAGGCCACTCGCACGTTCATCAAAGCGAAAGGAAGAATCTCACGCCATGGATACTTTTTCTGATATTTGTACTCGGACCGTGTGAACCCCTTATTCCCCTGTTAATGTATCCTGCAGCTGAGAATAATTTCAGCGGGGTGATCATTGTCTCTGTTCTCTTTTCAGTGGCTACCATTGGAACCATGATGGCAGTGGTCCTGGCCTTCAGGCTTGGGCTGAGCCATATAAATCTGAAACCGGTGGAGAAGTACGTGAACGTCATTGCAGGCGCCACAATACTGTTTTCAGGACTGGCTATCCAGCTCCTCGGATTATAAGCCGCTGAGAAACAGGCGGTCTGAAAGACAAAAATTATTACTAGTTTTGCCTAAAATTACAACTGATGACATTTGATTACAACACACAGAGAAAAAAGATGGCTTTGCCTGAGTATGGCAGAAATGTTCTCAAGATGATTGAACATATCAAGACAATTAAGGATGAGGAGGAAAGAAACAGGGCGGCCAAAACAATTATACAGATCATGGGGAATCTGAACCCCAATCTCCGGGATGTGACTGACTTCAAACACAAACTCTGGGATCACCTCATAATCATCGGCGATTTTGAACTTGAACTTGATGCACCCTATCCGGCTCCCGACAGGCAGAAACTGGTTGAAAAGCCCAACCAGGTCCCCTATCACAACGGCGAAATAAAATATTCGCACTACGGCCGTATAGTACCGCTGCTTATTGATGCTGCATCAGAAATGGAAGACGGCGAGGAGAAGGATTACCTCGTGACACTGGTGCTGAACCAGATGAAAAAGGATTATCTCACCTGGAACAAGGGCCAGGTTGCCGATGAACTGATAATAAGGGATCTTACCGATATATCGAAGGGAAGACTGAAAGCTCCTGAAAACCTCAGGATGCTTGATGTGAGAGATCTGATTACTCCTCCGAAAGCCAAAGTCCAGACCAGGTACCAGGGCAGACCTCAGGACAAATACAAGGGCAGACCGGGCAATGCCGGGAAAAAGAAATACAAAGCCGGGCACTGATGGGAACATTTGCAGTTACCGGGGGACGACGGCTCCACGGAGAGCTGCATCCCCAGGGTTCCAAGAACGAAGCGCTGCAGATCTTATGTGCCACCCTTCTCACTGAGGAGAAGGTTACAGTTGAAAACATACCTGACATCAGAGATGTAAACAAGCTCATTGAACTGCTTACTGATCTCGGCGTCAGGTCACAAAAGGTAGGTCAGGGAAAATGGACTTTCCAGGCTTCTGATATCAATCCCGATTACCCCTCCACGGATTCCTTCAGGGAACTTAGCAGCAGCCTCAGAGGTTCGGTTATGGTTGTAGGGCCCCTTCTGGCACGTTTTGGCAGGGCGATAATGCCTCAGCCGGGAGGAGACAAGATCGGACGCCGCAGGGTTGACACCCACTTTATCGGATTCAAAAAACTTGGCGCCCGCTTCGAGTATGTTGCCGGGGACAACTGTTACCACGTAAGTGCCAGACATTTAAAGGGTAGTTATATGCACCTTGAAGAGGCCTCTGTCACCGGCACAGCCAATATTATTATGGCTGCGACCCTGGCTTCGGGTCGCACAACAATCTATAATGCAGCCTGCGAACCATATATACAGCAGCTCTGCCGGATGCTTGTATCGATGGGTGCACGCATAACAGGCATTGGTTCAAACCTTGTCACAATTGACGGAGTAACTTCGCTGGGCGGCTGTACTCACCGCATACTGCCTGATATGATCGAAATAGGATCATTCATAGGCATGGCTGCGATGACTGAATCAGAGATCACAGTCAGGAATGTTTCATATGAAAATCTCGGTATCATACCTGACACATTCAAAAGACTGGGTATTAAACTCCTGAGGAAAGACGATGATATTTTTATCCCGGCGCAGAAGCATTACCAGATAGAGACTTTCATCGACGGATCCATTATGACGATCTCCGATGCCATCTGGCCCGGCCTCACACCTGACCTCCTGAGCATCTTCCTGGTCATCGCCACACAGGCCAGAGGCTCGTTGCTGATACACCAGAAAATGTTCGAGAGCAGGCTCTTTTTTGTAGATAAGCTCATCGACATGGGTGCCGGGATAATATTATGTGACCCGCACAGGGCGACAGTGATAGGCAATGACCGAAGGATAAGGCTTCGGGCTACCACAATGTCATCACCTGATATCCGGGCGGGAGTGGCGCTTCTGATAGCCGCAATGTCGGCAGAGGGAACCAGTTATATTCATAACATAGAACAGATTGACAGGGGTTACCAGGAAATAGATAAAAGACTAAACGCAATAGGTGCAGAAATAAAAAGAATATCATGAATATCTCAGCAGTAATTACTTATGACGCTCCGCTACCGGCAGGGCATTATTCCCAGGCAATACTGGCAGACAACATTATATTTGTTTCAGGTCAGCTGCCTGTTGTTCCACTGACAGGAGACAGGGTCACCGGAGACATCAGCGAACAGACATACCAGGCCCTGAACAATGTAAAGAGCATAGTGAAGGCCGCTGGCGGTGACCTGACCACAATAGTCCGTACAACTATCTACACAACCGATGTGAAGAACTGGGAGGAGATCAACAGGGTCTATGCAGACTTCTTCGGTCCCACACAGCCTGCAAGATCGATAATTACAGTTGCCGGACTGCATCACGGTTTCATGATTGAAATCGAAGCCGTAGCCTTCAAACTTTAATTGACACTTTGTCATGTTTGTAATTCTGGCCGGCTATTTGCTAAAAGCCCGGTAGCTATAATTAATTTATCATGGTAAGAAAGAAGAGCCACGAAGAGGGACAGGCCCAGGAAATGTCCGGAGAGAATATGCCTGATAGCCAAGGTTATGCAGATAACTCAACCATCGAAAACGGGACCGATACCGAACAGTTTGAGCAGTCGGGTAAGGCCGCTGCAACAGACGAGATAACTCAGAAACTGACAGAAATGCAGGACAAATACCTGCGCCTTTCTGCGGAATTTGACAACTACCGGAAGCGCACCCTGCGCGAAAAGATTGAGATGACAAAGATGGCAGGTGAATCAGTTCTGCAAAGTATCCTTCCTGTAATAGACGACTTCGACAGGGCCATGGTCTCAATTAATAAGACTGATAACTGCAACGCAGTGAAGGAAGGGATCTCACTTATTTACAGTAAACTGTCAGATTTTCTAAGGCAGAACGGGGTGAAGGAAATGGAGGTGCTGAACACCGCCTTTGACAGTGACACGCAGGAAGCGGTCACCAATGTGCCGGTGACAGATGAATCAATGAAAGGCAAGGTTGTGGATGTAATCCAGAAAGGTTATGTCATGAATGAGAAAGTAATCCGCTTTCCTAAAGTAGTAGTGGGAGAGTGATTTTAACACCATATAACAGAAGATGTCCAAAAGAGACTATTACGAAGTCCTGGGAGTAACCAAGGGAGCCACGAAGGATGAGATCAAGAAGGCCTACCGTAAACAGGCACTGAAGAATCATCCTGACAAGAATCCCGGCAACAAGGAGGCTGAGGAAAAATTCAAGGAGGCTGCGGAGGCATACGAGGTGCTGAGCAATGATGAGAAGAGAGCACGTTATGATCAGTTTGGTCATGCCGGGATGGGGAATAATATGGGTGCTGGTTTCGGCGGCGGAATGACAATGGATGACATTTTCTCTTCCTTCGGTGACATCTTCGGTGATGCTTTCGGCGGAGGATTCAGCTCACGCGGCCGGGGTGGACGCTCACGCCACGTGAACAAAGGAACCAACCTGAGGCTGAAGGTTAAGCTGACTCTCGAGGAATTTGCAAAAGGTGCAGAGAAAAAGGTCAAGGTCTCGAAATATGTTGAATGTAATACCTGCGGCGGTTCCGGAGCTGCAACACCGGCAGATGTGACAACCTGTTCAACCTGCAGGGGCACCGGCCAGACTACCAGGGTCATGAATACGATCCTCGGTCAGATGCAGACCTCCGCTCCGTGTAATGTTTGCGGCGGAGAGGGTAAAGTGATAACGAAAAAATGTCATAAGTGCTACGGCGAAGGGATCACCCAGGCTGAAGAGGTGATACCGCTTAACATACCGGCAGGACTCTCTGCAGGAATGCAACTCTCCGTCACCGGGAAGGGAAATGCTGCCCGCCGCGGCGGAGTCAACGGAGACCTGATAATCGTAATTGACGAAGAACCACATCCCGAGCTTATCAGGGAAGGCAATGACCTGATATACAATCTCTTCATCAGCATTCCCGATGCGATTCTCGGATCCAATGTCGAGATACCCACAATTGAAGGTAAAGTGAGGATCAAAATAGACCCCGGAACCCAGGGAGGCAAGATATTAAGGCTGAGGGGAAAGGGACTTCCCGATGTTAACGGATATGGAAAAGGTGACCTTCTGGTTAATGTCAATGTGTGGATCCCGAAAAACCTTTCAAGGGAAGAACAGAAAACTGTTGAACAGTACAGGAACTCTGCAACGTTCGTTCCGAAACCGGATGCTGACGACAAGGGATTCTTCGACAGGGTCAAGAACTATTTTT
>Ga0209800_10004283_pt1 | contig 10638 bp, 10 predicted proteins | sample Higcelweek8metaG_FD_187174 | JGI IMG/M metagenome (GOLD analysis project Ga0209800, IMG submission 187174) | Freshwater pond sediment microbial communities from the University of Edinburgh, under environmental carbon perturbations - High... | ecosystem: Environmental > Aquatic > Freshwater >... | reverse complement strand
TGTTGAAATAAAAGGCCCCACCTTGCGGCGGGGCCTTTCTCGTCCTGCAAGCCCTTGGGCGGGGCGCGCCTATTCGATCTCGTAGCCGTCGTCGTCGTCGGCGTCCTTCACATTGGCCTCGTCCTCGGCCAGGAGATCGTCGATCTCGCCAGCCATGTCCTCCAGGCGCGTGCCGAAGTTGTCGAAGTCATCGCTGCCTTCGGTCTCCAGGTCGTCAAAGACCTCGCGCAGGAAGTTCGACGCCTTTTCAAGCTTTTTGCGGTAGCTGCTTTTCATGTTTTCACCTCGCGATTCCCATAGGGCGCAGGGCGGCGGAGGTCAAGAGGGCAAATCGCGGCCCCGCTGGGCGAACAAAAGCCCCGTCTCCCGCTTGTGCGTTGGGACGGGGCCGATGCGCCAGGGCGGGAGCGTTTCCGCCCCCGCCCGTTCCTTTCGCGCGCGGCGTTCCCCTGCGCTACTCCTTCTTGACCGGAGCGGCCGGAACCGCGCCTGCGGGAACAGCCGCCGGGGCCGGGGCTGTTCCGGCCTTCACCTCGGCGGTGGGGGATTCAAGCTTGGTCGTGTGCGGGAAGAAGGTGCGGCTCATCCAGATGAACACGAACAGGAGCACAATGCCCAGCCCGATGCTGTAGCCGATCAGCTTCTTTTCGATGGGCAGGAGCGGCTCGTACTCCATGCGCTTCATCTCGGCGACCATCTCCTGCTGCTCATCTTCGGTCATCTTGTGCTTGTCAGGCATAAACCACCTCCGTGGGTTCCGGTTACAGGCCCATCAGCGACGGGCCGGAGATGATGGGGGGCTCCATGCCACTGAAGAATATCCACGAGATCAAGAGCCCGACCCAGATGATGAACCCGAACAGGCAGAGGAAGTACACGGCGGCAAGTTTGCCGAAGCCCTCCGCCCAGAGCTTGCGGAAGTTTGAGATCACCCCGATGGTGAAGAAGGTCATGATGAAGAACATGCCCCGGAAGTTGTCCATCTGTCCGGTGGCTGTCTTGGCCAGCTTCAGCACCTCCTTTGACGACAGGCTGGCCAGGAGCATCAGGACGAAGGTCAGGAAGTAGCCGAAGACGAACTTGGGGAAGCGTTCCCAGATCATGGAGGCCTTGACCTCGCCCTGGCACTCGATCTTGGAGCACCACACCATGGCCAGGACAAAGGCCCAGATGCCGATGAACATGTCGATGAAGATCTTGCTGGTGACCGCCGGCATGGCGATCCAGCCCGGCTCGTAGATGGTCCCGGCCGCAGCGGCCTTGGCCCGCACCAGCGAGTCCACGATGGTGCCGGAGGCGATGGCCGCGCCGTCGGTCTTCACCGCCAGGCCCATCCAGTCGCCCGCCACCATGGGATGCATCCACAAAAGCTCACGCGACATGAACGGCAGGATGATGAGCTCGACCACCGCGAAGATGACCACCAGGGACGAGACCATGATGGAAACCACCGGCCGCGCACGGATGGCCGCGCCCGTGGCGATGGCCGCAGACACGCCGCAGATGGAGATGCCCGAGGCCAGCGGCACGGCCCATTCGCGGTTGAACTTGAACAGGGTGCGGGCCACCAGGTAGACCACGGCCCAGTCGATGAGATAGACCTCGATGGAGGCGCACAGGCCTCGGAACAGGATGGCCTGGCCCATGCCCAGGTGCTCGGCGGCCTTGGCCCCCAGGGCCGCGCCCAGGATGACGATGGCGGTCTTGACATAGAGCTCCGGCCTGGTGGCCTCGCTCATGGCGTCCACCAGGCCGGGGAAGAAGTTGCCCACCACCAGCCCGGCCAGGAGCGCCACGATGAACCCGGCCTCGCCGGTGAGGTTCAACGACCAGGTGATGCCGAACTTGTCGAACTGGTTGTGCGTGGCCGCGATGTAAGCATAATGGCCGAGGATCCAGCAGAAGTAGCTGATCCAGAAGACCAGGGTGAAGCCCACCGCGAATTTTTTGAGATCCGCGTCAAGGGCGCGGGACGTGATGAGCATGCACACGAGGAGGAAAATGTAGGTCAAGAACAGGGAAGCGAACGCGGGCAGGCCCTTGAACGTGGCCGAAGTCGGGGAGAGGGCCTTGCTGATGTCGGTCCAGACGCTGGTCTTGATCGCCCAGCCGAGGACCTCAACCCCGGAAAACGCGAGCAGACCCAGGCAGAAGATGAACAGTCCAAGCCAGAAGGCTATCCAGTCCTCGCTCAACACCTTTTTCTTGATGTCTTCCATGTGCCTTTGCCTCCTTGATTGGGATCACAGCATTGCCGCCAGCCGATCTCTAACCCCAGGCAAACCTCCCTTCCGGACGCGCCGTGCGCGGTGTTGGCCCATTTTGGACGCAACACCGCCCTTCCCGGCATTGGTGACGGTAGAGGATCGCGCCAGCCGCCCTCCGGTTGGGCGCTGGCGTTAAAAATTTGGGAACAGGATACAGCACTACCGGGTGGGAATGTCCAGAGGAATTCTCAGGATCAGAGGGGAGGGTTTTGTAACACGCTAAAAAAGCGTACGAAAGCAACCCGGCCTTGCGGCATGGGCTTGACGGATGGTGCTTGGGCTATTGCCTCGGCGGCAGGATGCCGAGCTTGGCGCGCCCGGCTAGCCCCTGCGGTTGGGCCTGGGGAAAATCTTGGCCTCGTCGCGTTCGGAGTGGCCGTCCAGATGCGTGATCTTGTTGGCCGCGTGCTGGCCCTGGCGGCGCAGGATGTCTGGAAGGTCCGAGCGCTCGAGGAATTTATCGAAGTCCGGGTTCTGGGTGATGCCAGGGCCGAGCACAATGCCGCCCTCGACCTCCGGGTCGACCCGCACGTCGCCCTCGTCGAGCACGACCTCTGCGCCCGTGAGGCGGCTGAGCATGTCGCGCACGAACTGGGCGTAGATCTTCTGCACGTCAGCCACGCCCTCGGCGCCCTTCATGCGGTCGCGAAAGTCCGGCGTCAGCTCGTTTTCTATCTTGGTGTAGGATGTCTCATACCCCATATTTTTCTCCTCGTTGCAGGATGCGGGCTTTTGCCCAGAGTCGAACACTCGGCCTTCTTGGGGCGAAAGTAAAGGGGGCGGGGGCAAGGCCGGGAGCAGGCACAGGGCCAGGGCGAGGAGCAGAGGGCGGTGGTTCGTGGAGAGACTGGGCAAGGGCTGGGGTTGGCAAGAAGTGCCCGACTTGACACCTAGGGGGTGGTCGATAGAATGATGCAGCAAAATAGATTAACAACCGCTAGCCAAGGTGGGGGTTATGAAAGTGAAACGACCGATTGTAGCCTTTATATACGACTTTGACGGGACACTTTCTCCTGGGAATATGCAGGAGTACAACTATATTCCAAATCTTGGGATACAGCCGAAGCAATTTTGGGACGACGTAAGAGCAAAGGCGAGAGAGAATCAAGCAGACGAAATAATAGTATACATGCTTGAGATGTTAGAGCGTGCACGGAATAAAGTTCAAATTCGTAAAACAGACTTTAACTCGTATGGTAAGGAGGTAGGATTCTTTAATGGCGTTGAGGAGTGGTTTTCAAGAATCAATAAATACGCGCGTAAATTTGAATTAACTCCAGAACATTACATTATCTCATCAGGCATCAAAGAGATGATTGCTGGAACTGCTATAGCAAGAGAGTTTAAAGAAATTTTCGCTTCTTCATTTATCTACGAACAACATGGGATCGCAATATCGCCAGGGCTCGCTATTAATTACACAACGAAGACCCAATTTTTGTTTAGAATCAACAAAGGGGCGATGGACATAACTGACAGCAAAACAATAAACGATTTCAAAGAAGACAATGAACGTCCTATCCCATTTAAAAATATGATCTTTCTTGGTGATGGAGATACAGATATCCCCTGCATGAAGCTAGTCAAAGCGCAAGGCGGGCATTCTATCGCAGTCTATCAGCCGAGAAAGAAGGCAAAAAAAGCAAAGGCGACACAACTGCTTAGCGACAGACGCGTAAATTATGTTGCGCCAGCAGACTACTCAGAGGGTGGAACCCTAGAAACCTATGTTCGTGCTGTAATAGAAAAAGTCGCCGCTGATTGCAAAATAGAAAAATTGACGAAAGCATTATGAAAAAAGCCCCCGCCTGATCGTAACGACCGGGCGGGGGCTCTCGTTTCAGTCTCTCGCGTCAACCTTTCGGCTACGCTTCCTCTTCCTCGGTGGCGAACCAGCTCTCGGCCAGGATCGGGCCGTAGTAGATGGCCTCTTCCTCCAGGTCCTCCTCGATGCGCAGGAGCTGGTTGTACTTGGCCAGCCGGTCGGAGCGGCACAAGGACCCGGTCTTGATCTGGCCTGCGTTGACGGCCACGGCCAGGTCGGAGATGAAGGCGTCCTCGGTCTCGCCGCTGCGGTGGCTCACAACCGTGGTGTACGCGGCCTGCTTGGCCATCTCGATGGTGTCCAGCGTCTCGGTCAAGGTGCCGATCTGGTTGAGCTTGATGAGGATGGAGTTGGCCACCCCGCGCTCGATGCCCTCGGCCAGGATGTCCGGGTTGGTGACGAAGACGTCGTCGCCCACGATCTGGATCTCGCCGCCCATGCGGTCGGTCATGGTGATCCAGCCGTCCCAGTCGCCCTCGGCCATGCCGTCCTCGATGGAGACGATGGGGAAGCGCGACACGAGATCGGCGTAGTAGTCCACGATCTCGGGGCCGGTCATGATCTTGTTCTCGCCCTTCAGGCTGTACTTGCCCTTGTCGAAGAACTCGCTGGCGGCGCAGTCCATGGCCAGGGCGATCTCGTAGCCGGGGTTGTAGCCCGCAGCCTCGATGGCGCGGATGATGTACTCCAGCGCCTCGGCGTGGCTCTTCAGGTTCGGGGCGAAGCCGCCCTCGTCGCCCACGCTGGTGACGTGGCCGTCCTTGGCGAGGATGCTTTTCAGCTCGTGGAAGGTCTCCGCGCCCATGCGCAGGGCGTCGGCAAAGGTCTCCGCGCCGAGCGGCAGGATCATGAACTCCTGGATGTCCAGGTTGTTCGGCGCGTGCGCGCCGCCGTTGATGATGTTCATCATGGGCACGGGCAACAGCTTGGCGTTGATGCCGCCGATGTACTGGTACAGCGGCAGGCCCAGGAAGTTGGCCGCGGCGCGCGCATTGGCCATGGACACGCCGAGGATGGCGTTGGCGCCCAGGCGGTTCTTGTTGTCGGTGCCGTCCAGGTCGATGAGGGAGTTGTCCAGCGCCACCTGGCGCAGGCCGTCCATGCCCACCACGGCGTTGGCGATCTCTTCGCGGATGTTGTTCACGGCGATGGACACGCCCTTGCCGCCGTAGCGTTTCTTGTCGCCGTCGCGCAGCTCCAGGGCCTCGCGGGTGCCGGTGGAGGCCCCGGAGGGCACGGCCGCGCGGCCGGTGGCGCCGGACTCGTACGTGACTTCGACTTCGACGGTGGGGTTGCCCCGGGAATCCAGGATTTCGCGTGCCCAGACAGCGACGATGGTGCTCATGTATTCTCCTTCGTTAGTGGCCGTTTCATTGGTGGCCAAAGCGTTGGCGACCAAGGCTTTCATGGCTCTTGCGGCGTTTTGCGTCGGTTCGGACGTAATGCTCTATTGAGAGCCCTACATCATTTCCGTGACGGATTCAAATGCATTCCTGCGACAATTTCCGCTTCAGCGCCCGGTTTTCCAGGCCAGGAACAGGCCGTCGAGGAGCAGGTCCTCGCGCACCTCGTCGATGGCCGGGCAAAGCCTGGCGATGGACGTGGCGAAGCCGCCGGTGGCGATGACGCGGACCTCGCCCGGGGCCGCGCCGAGGGTGGCGGCCAGGCGCGCGGCCAGGCCCTCGACCATGGCCGCGAAGCCGAAGAGCAGTCCCTGGTTCAGGCTCTGGGCCGTGCTGCGGCCTATGTGCAGGCAGGCCCCGGCCTGGCCCTCGGGCTGGTCCAGCTCCAGGGTGATGTGTGGCAGCTTGGCCGTGCCCGTGGCCAGCGCCCGGGCCGAGGACAGCACCCCGGGGCAGATGAGCCCGCCCAGGTACGCGCCGCCCTGCACGCAGTCGAAGGTGGTGGCCGTGCCGAAGTCGACCACGATGAGGGTGTGGGCATTGCTGGCGGCGCGCGCGCCGAAGGCCGTCACCAGCCGGTCCGCGCCGACCTCCTGGGGCCGGGCGTAGCGGTTCTCCAGGGCGAGGGGGATGTCGTCCGGCACGAAGCGAATGCTCTGGCCGGGCTGGCCGAAGAAGCGCGCGGCCGCGCGGGTGAGCACGGGGTTCATGGGCGGCACCACGGAGGAGGCCACGATGTCGATGACCTCGCCGGGGTCCACGCCCTCGGCGCGGCAGATCTCCAGCAGCTTGAGGCCCCATTCGTCGGCGGTGCCGACGTTTCCCGTGGGCGCGGTGGGCAGCGCATAGGTGCTGACAAGCCCGCGCCCGGGCTGGGCCAGGCCGATCTTCACGTTGGTGTTGCCCACGTCGAGCAGAAGCACGGTGTCCATGAGCCATCCTTGTCAGGGGTTGGGAAAAGCGGTGTCAGGGCCAGGGCATGTACGTATTCATTGCCAGCATCCGCCTCCGCGTGTATTGCCGTGGAATAGAAATCCGTCAAGGAGAATGCGCATGGATCTTGCCCGGCTCATCCCGGCGGCCGAGGCCATCCCCTCCCCCTGGGGTTGGCTTGAGGCCCTGTTGCTGCTTACTTTCATCCTGCATATCCTGTTCATGAACCTCACGGTGGGCTCGGCCGTCATCGCGCTCTACGGGCGCGTCACGGGCCATGAGCGCGAGCTGGCGCGCGAGCTGGGCCACCGGCTGCCCACCACCCTGGCCCTGCAGATCAACTTCGGCGTGGCCCCGCTTTTGTTCGTGCAGGTGCTCTACGGCCAGTTCTTGTACACCAGCTCGGTGCTCATGGCCGGGTGGTGGCTCTCGGTCATCGCGGCCGTCATCCTCGGCTACTACTGCCTGTACGTGAGCGACGCCAAGTTCGAGTCCGCGCCCGGGCTCTCGCGCCTAGCCCTGGGGCTCTCCCTGTTCATGCTCCTGTACACCGGCTTTCTCTTGTCCAACAACATGACGCTGATGCTCCGGCTTGAGGCCTGGGGCGCCTATGCCCAGAACCCCTTCGGCAGCTTTCTGAATGTGGCCGACCCGACGCTCTGGGCCCGCTTTGCGCACATGATGCTGGCCGCCCCGGCCGTGGCCGGGCTGTACGCGGCGCTCCTCGGCGTCAAGAAGCGCCGCCCGGACTGGGTGGAGCACGGGCTCAAGTGGTTCACGCGGCTGACCATGGCCCAGTTCCTGGTGGGCGCGTGGCTGCTCATGGCCCTGCCGCGCCCGGTGATGCTGGCCTTCATGGGCCGCGACCGCCTGGCCTCCGCATTTCTGGCCGCCGGGGCGCTGGCCGGCCTGGGCGCGCTGCTGATGGGCGTAAAGAAGCAGCCCGGCGCGGCGGCCTGGCTCCTGGTGCTCTCCGTGGCGCTCATGGCCGCCACCCGCGCCCAGGTGCGCCTGCTGACCCTGGCCCCGTCCTTCACCCCCGCATCGCTCCCGGTGACGTCCGACAACACGCCGCTGTTCCTGTTCGTCCTGGCCCTCGCCTTCGGCCTCGCGGCCATCGCCTACATGCTCCGGGTGTACGCGAAATCAGCAGGGAGGGGCTAGATCATGGAATATCCCATCTGGCACCTGACCACCCTGGGCGGCGGCTTCTGGATCGCGCTCATCGGCACCTTCCACGTGTTCCTGGCCCACTTCGCCGTGGGCGGCGGCCTGTACCTGACGCTCTCGGAGATCTACGCGCGCAGACAGAACAGCCCGGCGCTCTTGGCGCACGTCAAAAAGCACACCCGCTTCTTCCTGCTCATCACCATGGTGGCGGGCGGCGTCACGGGCGTGGGCATCTGGTTCATCATCGGGCTGTTGTCGCCCCAGGCCACGAGCACGTTGATCAAGACCTTCGTCTACGGCTTCGCCACGGAGTGGGTCTTCTTCCTCTGCGAAATCGTGGCCCTGCTGATCTACTACTACGGTTTCGAGCGCCTGAGCCCGCGCGACCACATCCGCATGGGCTGGCTCTACTTCCTCTTCGCCCTGCTCTCGCTCTTGACCATCAACGGCATCGTGGGCTTCATGCTCACCCCGGGCAAGTGGCTGGTCACGCACAACTTCTGGGACGGCTTCTTCAACCCCACCTTCTGGCCCCAGGCCGTGCTGCGCACAGCCATCTCGCTCACCCTGGCCGGGCTGTTCGGCTTTGTCACGGCCACCCGCATCCCGGATGAAAACGGTGACAAGGGCGACGCCCGCGAGCGCATGGTGCGCCTGGCCGCCGCCTGGACGCTCCTGCCGCTCTTCGCCTGCTTCGCCGCGGGCTGGTGGTACATCCAGGTCCTGCCCGAGGCCCAGCAGCAGATGGTGTTGCTGCGCTCGGCGCGCATCACGGGCTTTGTGCGCGACTTCCAGTACTTCGGCGCAGCCGCCGCCATCGGCGCGCTCCTCCTGGCCGTGCGCCTGCCCAGGGCCGTGCGCTTTCCCCTGGCCCTGTGCGTGCTGCTCACCGGCTGGGGGCTCATCGGCAGCTTCGAGTTCGTGCGCGAGGCCGCGCGCAAGCCCTACCTCATCTACGGCCACACCTATTCCAACGGCATCCAGGTGGGCGCGGACAAAGCCGTGGGCGAGGCGGGCTACCTGGCCCAGGCCAAATGGGCGCGCATCAAGGCCGTCACCCCGGAAAACCGCCTGGCCGCAGGCGCGGAGCTCTTCCAGCACCAGTGCGCCAGCTGCCATTCCATCGGCGGCCCCATGAACGACATCAAGCCCTGGGCCGCCACCCTCACCGCCGACGGCCTGGCCGGGCTGCTCGAAGCCCTGAACCTGGCCAACCCGGCCATGCCGCCCTTTGTGGGCAACAAGGCCGAGCGCGAGGCCCTGGCCGCCTACCTCACCGAGGGGCTGCTGGGCATCCCGCCCGTGGCCGAGTCCCCGGTGGTCCTGGCCGAGCTGCCCACGCCCGCCCCGGCCTTTGACCCGCAAAAGGACGAGTACGTGCTCCTGGCCTGGTCGGGCCTGGGCATGCACATGATCGTGGAGTCCCAGGGCGTGTTCTCCCTGCGCCCGGCCCTGGCCGAGCTCTCGGCCCAGCTCATCAGGCGCGGCGACCCGCCGGGCAAGGTCACCGAAGGCGTGGAGCTGACCTGCGCCGTGGAAGGGGCCAAGGAGGGCGGCGGCCAGCCCGTGGACATGAAGCTCCTAGAAGGCCGCGACTGGTTCCAGGCCCCGGCCATCCGCATCAGCCCGCGCGGCGCTTCCGGGGTCTTCAACCCCTACCCGCTGGTGACGGTGGAGGCCCGCGACGCGGCCACCAAGACCGTGCTCGCGCGCACCAAGGCCGTGCTGCCCGTGTCCGACGAAGTGAACTGCGCCTCCTGCCACGGCGGCGCAAAGCCCGGCAGCGATGCCGGAGCAGGCATCGGCCCGGAGACCGGGCAGAACATCCTGCGCATCCACGACCGCATGAACCGCACCAGCCTCGCCTCCCAGGCCAGGGCGGGCAAGGCCGTGGCCTGCACCTCCTGCCACGCCGACCCGCTCACCGGCGCCGAAGGCAAGAACGGGCTTTTGGGCATCTCGGCCGCGCTGCACGGCTTCCACGCCAGCACGCTCAAGGGCCAGGGGGCCGAGGCCTGCGCCCGCTGCCACCCCAGCCGACCCGACGGCGCCACCCGCTTCCTGCGCGGCCTGCACGGCCAGATTCTTGACTGCACCACCTGCCACGGGGCCCTGGAAGATCACGCCGTGGGCCTGCTCAAGCGCGAGCTGGAGACAAACAAGCGCGGGGCCAAGCGCCTGCTCTCCCAGATCACCCCGCAGTCCGGCCCGCAGGACAAGATCCCGCCGCGCACGGCCTGGGCCCAGACCCCGGACTGCCTGGCCTGCCACCAGGAATTCGGCGCGCCAGACCCCAGCCGCGCCTTCGGCAACTGGACCAAGGCCGCCCCGGACCGCTTCAAGAACCGCCTGGACGAGATGGGCGCGCTGTCCTGCCCGGCCTGCCACGGCGCGCAGCACGCGCTCTACCCGGCGGTCAACCCCTACGGGGCCGACCGCGACAACATCCAGCCCCTGCAATACCAGAAGCTGGCCCGGCCCATGGGCGCGCGCGGCAACTGCGCGGTCTGCCACAAGGTGGCCAAGACCGACTCCCTGCACCACCCGAACATGATCCGCAAGCCGTAAGGAGCCCATGATCGCACGCGAATGGAAATGCCTGTGCCCCAGACGGCACCGCGAAGGCTTCCTCCAACACCTGGAACTCACCGGGGTGCGCGAGGCCAAAGCCACACCAGGCTACCTGGGCCACCAGGTCCTGGAACGCCTGTGCGAAACCTGCCCCACGGGCGCCTCCAGCAGCGTCGAGATCGGGCTCGTCACCTACTGGGAATCCTGGCAGGCCGTGCGCGCCTTTGCCGGAGACGACCCCGAACACGCCCTGCTCTACTCCGGCGATGAACGCTTCGAGATCGTGCCGGACAAGCACGTCCGGCATTATGAGGTGCTGGAACAGGAAATGAAGTCGTAACCAGCCAGGGGCGCTGCCCCTGGACCCCGCCGGGGGCCTGAGGCCCCCGGACCCCCCAGTACGCCGAAAGGGCTGTTTCAGGAGGAACCTGAAACAGCCCTTTCGGCTTTGGACGAGTCACGGGAGATT
>Ga0209800_10004278_pt1 | contig 10643 bp, 9 predicted proteins | sample Higcelweek8metaG_FD_187174 | JGI IMG/M metagenome (GOLD analysis project Ga0209800, IMG submission 187174) | Freshwater pond sediment microbial communities from the University of Edinburgh, under environmental carbon perturbations - High... | ecosystem: Environmental > Aquatic > Freshwater >... | reverse complement strand
TTTATTGCGCGTATGCCTGTACTGCCGTCGGATCCCATACCCGAAAGTATAACAGCAACGCCGAGTTCCTTGCGGTCGTCGGCCAGTGAGCGGAGGAAGAAATCAATCGGTAACCGCAATCCCCTTATTTCGACAGGATCGAAAAGATGGAGGACGCCTTTTAAAATTGACATGCTTTTATTAGGAGGAATTACATATACCCGGTTGCATTTAACCGTCATCCGGTCAGTAGCCTGAAATACATCCATTTTCGAAACCCGCTGTAGTAGTTCGGGTAACATCCCTTTCTGCGTGGGGTCGAGGTGTTGTATAACTATGTATGCCATCCCGCTGTTGGAAGGCACATTACTCAGAAACTGTTCGAGGGCTTCGAGCCCGCCAGCCGATGCGCCGATGCATACAATAGGAAACATTGAAGTAACCGCATCGGAGGTTTTATCTTTTGCTGATACTTTTGACTTTTGTTTTGCCGGGCTCATTTTGACGTTGGTTTTTTACCGCTATTTACTGCAATTACAGATTTTACGGTTACATGATATCACAAATTTAAGGTAAAATACCTGTCATTCAAAAAATGGTGAGGTTTTCACCTTAAACTAATTTTTTTGTTAAAGGTTAAAATTATTGAAGGTGCTCTTTTAACGTTTCTTACGGATAAAAGATGGGTGATTTTTATTTCGGAAATCGTGGTTTAATTTCTCAACTGATTTTGTGAAGCATCATTTGAAAAATCTATTTTGAGTTTAATCCACTTGCGGTAATGTAAAAAATATCCTGCTCCCTTTATCTGGTTTGCTTTCGATGCGGAGGGTGCCTCCATGCTTTTCAACAAACTCTTTGCAAAGTATAAGGCCCAGGCCTGTGCCTGATTCGTTGTTGGTGCCGCGGGTTGTATGTAATTCATTTCTTCTGAAAAGGTCTTCCATGTCTTTTTGTGTAATACCAACTCCGTTATCAGCCACGCTTATTTCGACAAATTTATTGAGTTCAGTAGCATTTATAGTTATTACTCCTCCTATGAAAGAGTATTTTATCGCGTTGCTTATCAGGTTTCGTAATACAGTTTTTACCATATCCATATCAGCCGACACGCGGAGGTTTTTGGGGATGGCATTATTAAGGGATATTAATTTGTGTGTGGCTGCAGATATAAAATTCTCAAACTCTTCCTCTACCAGATTATCTACATTAATCGTAACAGGGTTAAAACTGGTCATTTTGTTTTCTGCCGAAGTCCAGGCCAGCAGGTTTTCGAGCAGACTTAACGTTCCGTTTGCCGAATTGGTAGCCATCCGGATGTATTTTTTAACATCTTCAAGGTTATGATCGTAATAACTATCCTTTAGTAACTCAAGAACGCTGATAATGGAACTGAACGGACTACGCAGATCATGGGCAATGATGGAAAGGAATTTGGCATTTGTTTCAATTACCTCGGCCAGTTTTTTCGATTGTTCCTCAGTATTTAACTCAAGCTGGGCGTTAATTGCTTCGAGTTCCTTTAGCCGTTGAATAAGTTCCTGATTGGATAACCTGCCATCGTTAGCCTTGTCGATGTACAAATGTGATGAGTTTAAGCTTAGTTCAGCTCCGTTGCCCCTGTTTGCCAGGGGTCTCTTTTTGTTTTGCATTTTATACATCTTTATTTCTTTTTTTTAATTAGTACGTCAGCTGATACCCTTAGCGGGATAATGTATAAATATCGAATCATTTGCCTGCGAAGGTAATCGGCGACGAGTGCAACATCGTTACACAATTCCGGGAAAGAATTGCATAATTCCCATGTTGCATTTTATAAATACTTGCTTATCAGTAATTAACAAGGTACCATGCGCCATGCTTCAGTGACTGATAGCAACAAACAGGGAGTTAAGGGTTTCAGTTTTTAGTATTGTTCATAAATTGGGTTTAATTCAGTTGCCTGATTAATTTCCGCCTTGCAATAAATATTCTATTCTTTACGGTTCCTATGTTTACGGAAAGGGCAACGGCAATCTCTTTATATTTAAACCCTTCCTGGTGCATTTTGAAAGGTCGTTTTATGTCGTGATCCAGGGATTCGATCATTTTGTGGAGTTCCTTTGTATAGTATGACGAATAAGGGTCATTATATCCGGCTGAGCGAATCTCATTCTGTTGTTGTTGCGATTTCGACTGATCGTATAAACTCATTTTACGCTTAGTGCGGTGATAGTTATTTATGAAAGTGTTCCTCATAATGGTGTAGATCCAACCCTGGAAATTTGATTCGGTTACAAACTTGTCGCAATATTTCAACGCTTTCAGGAATGTTTCCTGTAGAAGATCTTTGGCATCCTCCACATCCGATGTTAACCTGTAAGCGAGTTTCATCAGTGGCTCCTGGAAGCTGATCAGTTTATATTTGAATTCTGTGTCAGTCATAGTTCGTATTTTACTTTTAGCAATCATTTGTTTAAACTTATACAAAGTTGAGAGGTACAAGGCCAAAATGTTTTACATAATTCCAATCAATTTTTACATAATTCACATATTCGGTTTTTTAACAGAGTTTTGATGGTATAAATATTTAACTCCTTATTATACCCTTGTTATACCCTCTGAATGTCACGTGATTGCAACGTGTGAATATTGTAACTCTTTTACATAGTTGTGTAACACATTAGCCGTGAAGTGAACGCACCTTTGCAGGGTGGTAATTAATGATATCTGACCTGACTTCGATTGATGCTATATGCCTGATATAAAATGATATACTAAAGACGTTACGCATTAAAAAACGGTAAAAAGAGAATACCCAACTTTTAAAAAAAGGCATCACATCACATAAGCATACAGTACATTATCATTAATACCTTAAATCAAATAAATACCTCTGTTATGAAAAAATTACGAATGAGTTTAATTGCAGTGTTAAGTGTAGGCCTGATGTTTTCGGGCTGTTCATCCTTGAACAAGACACAAAAGGGCGGAGCTGTAGGAGCTGTTGCCGGAGGTGCTATGGGCGCTGTGATCGGGAAAGCCTCAGGCAATACTGCTTTGGGTGCAATTATTGGCGCCACGGTAGGTGGAGCTACAGGTGCTGTTATCGGTAATAAGATGGACAAACAGGCCGAAGAAATTAAAAATACTGTTCCTGATGCAAAAGTCGAACGCGTTGGCGAAGGCATTGTTGTTGAATTCAGCAGTAACGTTTTATTTGGATTCGACAAATCGAATCTGTCAGCTGATGCCAAAATGAACCTCGATAAACTGGTAACAGTTCTTAATACCTATCCTGATACGGATATTGAAGTTCAGGGGCATACTGACAACAGCGGAAGTGAGGCTTACAACCAAAGGCTTTCGGTACGTCGTGCCGGCGAAGTTTCCGATTATTTGCGCAACAACAGCATCCCTACAAGCCGCATTTCGATTAACGGATTTGGCGAAACCAATCCGAAATATACTAATGATACTGAGAATGGTCAGACCAAAAACCGCAGGGTTGAATTTCTGATTACTGCAAATGAAAAAATGATAAAAGAAGCTGAAAAAGAAGCTGGCATATAATTTTAAACTAATAACTAAAAAACAAATTATGAAAACTCGATTTTTGACAATACTAACAATTGTAGCGCTTTCCATTACCATGGCAAGTGCCCAGGGAACTGATAAAATGTCCTTTGGTATTCTGGGTGGTGTAAATTTCCAGAATCTGAACGGGAAAGATGCAAGTGGTGACAAATTGGAAAATGAAATGATCCTGGGCTATCATGCCGGTGTTAATGTTCAGATTCCTATTGCGCCGCAATTCTATTTCCAACCGGGATTGATATTCTCAATAAAAGGTGCACAAAACAACTATTCTGTTCTGGGTGTTGATTTTACAAGCACTACTAAACTCTCGTACGTCGAAATGCCTTTAAACCTGGTTTATAAAGCCATGCTTGGCAACGGTTATTTTATGCTCGGATTTGGTCCTTACATCGGATACGGAATCGGTGGTAAAGTTGTAACTGAAGGAGGTGATATTTCCCTTGATCAGGATATAGAATTTCAGAATGTTGTTGAAACAACCGATGATATGACAGTGCCTTATTATAAAGCACTCGATTTCGGAGGTAATATTTTTGCAGGTTACGAAATGTCGAACGGCATATTTGCTCAGTTCAACACTCAACTTGGAATGGTTAAAATCAATCCGGAATATAAAATTCTGACTGATGACAAATCCATTGTAAAAAATACGGGCTTCGGCCTTTCGCTGGGATACAGGTTCTAATACCAGGTTCCTACACTTAATTTCTTACCGTTGCTGTTTAACCGGCAACGGTTTTTTTTATGTAATTAAATTCCGAATGTGTTATTTATAAAACTGAAAATCAATTTTTTATATTTTGGGTTAGCAATGACTGTGCCTTATTTCACCAACTGACTGAACCGGTTATGCCGGCTGTAACGCCAGAAGTAATTAAAGGGGAAAGCCTGGTCGCGCGCAAGGTAAATCCTTTGTAAAACATCGTGTGTTTTGCGAAGGCGATACTCCACCATGGTAAGCATATCCTTTTCCGCGGCTTCGTGGTACTGCAGGTCAGTATCGGTAAGTTCGGGGTATTGCTGCCTTATTCTGCTTTGCAGTTCTTGCCATTGTTGCGGTGTAAGTACCTCATCCATTTCAGTAAATATTAAAGTGAGTAAATTTTATACCTGGTTCAGTAGTTCCGGCCACTTGATTTCTGTTGCCGGAAGCTATGGGAATGCTGAAAAAATAGTTTTCTGAAGAGCAATTCATCACCTGGTTACCAGAACTATTTATCAACCGGCAGACCCTTTTATATGGGAATAATATCGGCTAATTAACTTAGTGACGTAATGTTTCCGGATTATTTTCAGCGAATGGAGTGTTAAATAAGTAGCTTAAAATTAACATGAAACAGCGCTAAAGCTTTACATAATTTTGATTAAAATTTACATAATTCACAGTTGGTTTTGCCGGATTTTTAGTGAAAAAAAGCCGCCAGTGATTTTGGCAGCTTCATTTTTTGGGGAAGACTTTATTATAATTGTGTACTATTTTGAAACACGTAAACTATCACACCCTATCCATATACCAGTTTACAGTTTTTTCAAGTCTGCGGGTTTTGAAAATAGTGGTAATAGCTTTTTGGAGCCGGATGAAAGCGGTTTCGCTTTTTACAACATAATCCGAAGCCTGGTGGAGCATGCAGTCGACAGCCACTTCAATTTTATCCTGCGACGATAACATAATTACATCAATACTCTTGTCGTAAGCTTTTATCCTGTCGAGTGTTGCAATTCCGTCCATCGCAGTTTTAACGATGCCATCCAAAAAGTAATCTAAAATTACGACATCAGGGTTGTGCGACAGATTTTCGATGCACAGTTCGCCGGTAGCAAAGGTCTCAATTTCGAAATCACCTTTTTCGAGGAATTCAATTTCCAGAAGTTTCAGATATAGGGCATCATCGTCCACAAGGAATAGTTTTATTTTTTTCTCGTTGTTCATCAGTGTGCGTTTTTAATCAAAGTGTATTCTGCTTCCAATTCAACACAAGCCTGTGTGCAAACATCATCAAGCTGTTGAACAAGTTCCGATATTCCCTCGGTTTGCTGCTGGTTTTTAGCGTATTCCTGTACCTTTCGGGCCATATCTTCAAAATCAGCGTTTATTCCCATAATGGAGAACGAAGGAATCATTTTATGTACAGCTGAGTATAATGAGTTCCAGTCCTTCTCTTTCCAGCTTTTTTTCATTACGCTGATGAGCGGGGGTGTTTGTTCGAGGTAAAGAGTTATCATTTCCATCATCAATACCGGATTGGCTTTGGTACGACGGATAAGATAATCGAGATCGGTATATTTTAAGGTTTGCGTTTGTTCAGTTATGCTAACAGCATCGCTGCTTATAGGTTTTGAAACATATCCTACAATTTTACTGTACAATAGTTTTTCGTCAACAGGTTTTGCGATATAATCGTTCATACCAACGGCTTTGCATTTGTCGAGGTCGGCAGTAGTTACATCAGCTGTGAGCGCAATAATAGGGATGCGCGATTTCATGGTGTGGCGTATGTATTCCGTAGCTTCAAATCCATTCATTTCGGGCATCTGCAGGTCCATTAAAATGATATCGAATGTGTTGAATCGTAATTTTTCGATGGCAATAAGTCCGTTGTCAGCAATTTCACAATGAAATCCAAATTCATCCAAAAGTGTTTTCATAAGCAACTGGTTGAGGGCTATGTCCTCGACTACCAGAACTTTTATATTTTTTATTTTCGGATCCAATTCAAGCAATGCATCCTCATTTTCAGCATCGGCTTTTGTTTTGAGGAAATCAAGTACAAAACTGAAAACCGATCCTACATTTATTTTACTCTCAACCCTTATTGTGCCATCCTGAGCTTCGATCAGTTGCTTAACAATAGCCAGTCCCAATCCTGTTCCGCCATATAAACGCGACGTTCCGCTGGAGGCCTGCTGAAAGTTATCAAAAATCTGTATGGTTTTCTCTTTTGGTATTCCGATACCGGTGTCTTTAACTGAAAATTCAATCCGCGCCATTGCATCATCTTCGTGCACTAAGCGAACGCTGACGGTAATTTTACCTTTATTGGTAAATTTTACCGCATTACTCACCAGGTTCAAAATTACCTGGTGCAAACGTACCGGATCGCCTACCAATACTTCAGGGATTGAGGTGTCGTATTCTCTTATAAGTTCCAGATTTTTTTCACGGATTTTAGGCTCGAACAGATGCAGCATGGCAGCAATAGATACCGCCATTTTAAAAGGCGTTTGTTCGAAAATCATTTTCCCCGCATCAACTTTGGCCAGGTCGAGTATATCGTTAATAAGCACTATTAAAGCGTCGCCGCTCATTTTAATGGCCTGCAGGTATTCTTTTTGCTTGGTTGAAGTATCAGTTTTCAATAAAACTTTGGTGAACCCGATAATAGCGTTCATCGGGGTGCGGATTTCGTGACTCATGTTCGACAGAAACTGCTGTTTGGCTTTTACGGCGGTTTCGGCAACCAGTTTGGCGGTTTCGGCTTTTAATTTTGCTTCTTCGGCTATTCCTACTGCAAGCTCGGCAAAAACAATGGCTTCGGTTAATTCGGTAGCAATCCGCTTTTGATCGGTTATATCCCTTGCCACAATTACAACTCCGAGTACGTTTCCTCTTTCGTCCTTGTACACTGATCCATTGCACAATACATCAATCAGCACTCCATCAGTAAGAGTGAGTGGGAAATCGACAATAAATCCTTTCACGAAAACCTGCTGATATGCTTCGCGGGCTTTGTCGGGTTCAGTGAAATAATCGAAAAAATCGGAGCCAATCATTTTTTCGCGCGATACTCCTGTAAACCTTACCGAAGCTTCGTTCAAATCGGTAATTTTACCTTGCGGGTTTATTGTGAACAGCGGATCGCGGCTGGCTTCGATAAGACTCAGCGAATACTTTGACAGCAAATTCTGAGCTGTAACATCCCTGGCCACAATTACTACGCCGAGTACATTGTTATGATCATCTTTATAAACCGACCCGTTGAACAGCACATCAGTAAGTTTGCCGCGTTTGTGTCGTAAAGTTAGAGGGGAATCGGCAACGGAGCCTTTAGCAAATACTTCCTGGTACACTTCCCGCGCTTTCTGCGGCTCGGTGAAATAATCGAAGAAATCGGATCCTGTAAGTTCTTTCCGGGAAACTCCGGTTATATTTACCAGGGCTTCGTTCATGTCGGTAATTTTTCCTTCGGTACTGATGGTTACAAGCGGATCGCGACTGGCTTCGATAAGGCTGAGCAAATATTGGGAAGCAAGTTTCAATGAATAGCTGGTTGCTTCCAGTTCTTTGTTTTCCGTTTCGCGTTTTACTTTTTCCTTGTTTTGAAATAAGAGTTCTTTCCCGGCTATTTTTAATTCAGCTGCCCGTTTTCCTTTTTCTTTGTTTTGAAATAAGAGTTCTTTATCAGCTATTTTTAATTCAGCTGCCCGTTTTCCTTTTTCCTTATTTTGAAATAAAAGTTCTTTGTTGGCAAGAATTAATTCAGCTGCCCGTTTTTCTTTTTCCTTGTTTTGGAAAACAAGTTCCTTGTTGGCAAGGATCAATTCAGCTGCCCGTTTTTCTTTTTCCTTGTTTTGAAAAACAAGTTCCTTGTTGGCAAGGATTAATTCAGCTGCCCGTTTTTCTTTTTCTATGTTTTGAAAAACAAGTTCCTTGTTGGCCAGAATCAGCTCCGCGGCTCTTTTTTCTTTATCATTATTTTGAAAAGCAAGTTCTTTGTTAGCAGTCTGTAGGTCGGTTACCCATTTTTGTTCTGCGATATCCCTGGCTACAATTACTACTCCCATTACATTTCCCTTGTCATCTTTATACACCGATCCGTTGAACAGTACATCGGTAAGCTTTCCCTTTTTATGACGCAGGGTAAGCGGCAAATCGGATACTGAGCCTTTTGCAAATACTTCCTGGTAAACGTTGCGGGCTTTTTGGGGCTCGGTAAAGTACTCAAAAAAATCGGAACCCGTAAGCTCAGTACGGGTCATGCCGGTTATATCCGCCAAAGCTTTATTCATGTCGGTAATTTTTCCTTTTGCATTGATGGTGATCAGCGGATCGAGACTGGCTTCAATCAAACTTCTTGCGTAATGCGATTCTTTGTTCATTCCGGAGTTAAGTAAGGTTACAGGTTTTCGAAGTATAAGTATTTCAAAACTACAGTTTCGAAACCCGGATACGATTTTTATTCATTCTCAGCATCAGCGTTCCCTATGTCTTCAATCGGGATACGGCTCTTAACTTTTAACTGCTTAAAGTGCGAAGGTGTAAGACCTGTGATTTTTTTAAACTGATTGGATAAATGGGCTACACTGCTGTAGTGCATCATCCATGCAATTTCGGTGAGATTAACTTCGTTGTAGATTATCAGTTCTTTTACACGCTCAATTTTATGTATGATGATGAATTTCTCGATGGTGGTACCCTGGTATTCGGAAAACAAATTGGCCAGGTAGGTATAATCGTGGTTCAGTTTTTCGCTCAGGTAATCCGAAAAATTGCTCTTGGGTAGTTCGTCCGTATAATGAACCATTTCAATTATTATGGTTTTAATTTTCTCGATAAGCATGGCTTTTTTATCGTCCATCAGTTCGAGTCCCGACTCGCGCAAAGCTAAGCGGATTTGCTCGCGTTGTTCATCGGTGATATTTTCCATAATTTCCACTTCGCCCATATTGACAATGAAGTGGAGGTTGAGTTTTTTTAACTCATCCTTTACCAGCATCTTGCAACGGTTGCTGACCATGTATTTTATATATAGCTTCAAGAGGTTCGGAATTAGGATTCATAGTTTATTACAAGAGCCGACTAGAAGACAAGGTAATTGTTGAAAGGGGAAAAAGCAGGAGCAGGGAATGCAAAACAGCGGCCCTGGAATTGCCGCTTATTGTGTGTTGTATGTTTGCCAGAAAAGGATTCCTCCTATGCCCATGATGGCTATGCCAACTATTGGCGACCACTTTTCGTGATGAGGTTTTTCCCTGCTGATTTCGATTTTTCCCAAATCTACCACTTTTTCACTGGTAAAAAAAGTTATTGATGTTATAATCGTAAGGACCAGTCCTAAAAGGAACACAACCAGGCTGATTTTTTTCATTGCTGTGGGTATAAGTTGTAATTGAAATATGATTTTTTTTTCAGGAGATGTATTTATTTGTGTTTATGGCCATGATTACTAACATCCTGAAATAAGCCAAGAGCTTGATTTTCAAAAAAAAGAGGTGCAATTTGCGAAGATGGGGCAATTATGCCCTGCAACATATTTCACACCTCTTTTTTTTGGAGCGGATTTCATTTTAGTTATAAAATTTTGATGTTATTCGCTGCTGTTATTCCAGTATTTTGAAAAGTTCTTTCAGGTCGGGTGATAAAATAACTTCGGTTCGGCGGTTAGCGGCACGACCTTCGGCTGTATCATTTCCTTTTACAGGATGAAAACTGCCTTTGCCGGCTGCTGTAATGCGATTAGGATCAAAGGCATTATCTTTGGTTAAAACGCGAACAATTGAGGTAGCCCTTGCGGTGCTCAGGTCCCAGTTATCTTTGAATTGTTTTGTTTTAATAGGAACATTATCCGTATGCCCTTCGATTAACACAGTGATGTCCCTCGTGCTATTAAGAACAATAGCAAGCTTGGCAAGCGCTTCCTTCCCTTTAGGATCAACCACATCGCTGCCCGATTTGAACAACAGTTTTTCCTGCATCGAAACATATACATTGCCATCTTTTATGTAAACACTTAGCTCGTCGGCCGAGTAATTCAGAAGTGCTTTGGTAATTGAGTTTTTAAGGTTGTTCATCATATCCCGTTGACTTTGAATAATGTTCTGTAAATTCTGTAAGCGTATTGCCTGGTCGGCAATTGTCATTTTCGATTGGGTATTTAATGCCTTTAGATTTTGCTGAGCAGTAGCATTTTCGCTCTGCAGAAATGCCTTTTCATCTTTAAGCGTATTCACCTGGGTGTAGCAATCTTTCAACTGCTTGTGCATATTGGCGCTGTCCTTTTTAAGGTTTGTAACTCTCTCGCGCGAAGCAACAAGCTTTTTACCGGGTCCGCACGATGTTAGTACAATCCCTGCAATAAGCGTAAGGG
>Ga0209800_10004275_pt1 | contig 10647 bp, 6 predicted proteins | sample Higcelweek8metaG_FD_187174 | JGI IMG/M metagenome (GOLD analysis project Ga0209800, IMG submission 187174) | Freshwater pond sediment microbial communities from the University of Edinburgh, under environmental carbon perturbations - High... | ecosystem: Environmental > Aquatic > Freshwater >... | reverse complement strand
AAAAATGGGCAAAAGTGAAGGCGAGGGCAATGCTATTTTCCTTTTCGATGCACCCGAAGTGATTCGCAAAAAAGTAATGAAAGCAGTTACTGACAGCGGTCCGACTGAACCCAACCAGCCCAAGCCGCAGGCTATCGAAAATATTTTTAACCTGATGAAAGCCTTATCGGAACCCGAAACGGTTCAGTTTTTCGAAGACTCCTATAATGCCTGTGCCATCCGCTACGGCGATATGAAAAAGCAACTGGCTGAAGATGTGATCCGTTTTACAACCCCTTTCCGTGAGCGTATTCTTGATTTACTTAACGACGATGTTTACCTCAGCAAAGTGGTAAAAATTGGCCGCGACAAAGCGCACGAAAGTGCTGCCAGAACGATAAAAGAGGTAAGGGAGATAATTGGGTTTAAGAGTTTTTAGATACGGATTGCAAATCCAGGGCCTCTGGGGTATGGATTATTAGCTGCGCTTATGAGATCGCAAATCCAAACCAGTTTTAATTATAAGATTATAGTTACATTTATCACGCAAAATGCGTTACGCATTTTGCGTGATAAAGTGTTATTTGTATTATCTTTGTCTAGCAGATAATACAAACTCATTATGAAAACACTGAATCCTTTTCCAACATCAGAATATATTTCACCGAAGTTTTTCTGTGACCGTGAAACTGAGTTACAACAAATCATTGATTCAATTGATAACCAAAGAAATATAACTATTATTTCAAGGAGAAGGTTGGGCAAAACAGCGCTGATCAAGCATTGCTTTTATCATCTTAAGAAAAGAAACGACCTGTCGTTACACTATTTTGATATTTATGCTACAGGAGACCTGCACGAGTTTATAAATATGCTTTCCACAGCACTTATCGGATATTTCGAATCGAAACCTGAGAAAATGTTAAGCCTCTTGATTAAAATGTTGGGACAATTCAGGCCGAAACTTACTTTCGATGAACTTTCCGGAGTTCCGTCTGTGGAATTATCGCTTCAAACTCCTGGTGAAACCGAACAAAGTCTGGCAGCAATATTTGATTATCTCTCGAAGCAAAAGCAGAGAGTTGTCATTGCCATTGATGAATTTCAACAAATCACCAATTATCCTGAAAAGAATGTGGAAGCGTTGTTAAGAACTCATATCCAGGCCAATAACAATGTAACCCTGATTTATTCGGGCAGCAACCGGCGTATGTTGATTTCGCTGTTTAACGATTATGCTCGTCCTTTTTACCAAAGCACTGGTTTTTTATTTCTCGATAAAATTAATCCGGATCAGTATAAAGTTTTTATTTCAGAACATTTTAATAATTCCGACAGGCAAATATCAGAGGATGCTCTTTCATTTATTTTAGAATGGGCCCAGGGACACACGTACTATGTGCAGGAAATATGCAATCGCCTGTATTCCTTAGGTATTGAAGCCATAAATATTGAAGAAGTAAAGCAGGCTACTTTGCAGATCCTTGAGGAAAGAGCTCCCTTATACCAGGTTTACAAAAACATGCTTACATCTTCACAATATGCTCTTCTAAAGGCAATTGCTATGGAGATAATCGTTGAAAAACCTAATTCTTCAGCCTTTCTTACCAGGTACAAGTTAGGTGCTGCCAGTTCTGTAATCCGGTCGCTGGAAGCATTAGAAACCAAAGAATTAATTTTTTTCGAAAACAATAGTTATTCGCTTACAGATATTTTCCTGATGAGATGGTTACAACGGCAATAATCAGGTTGTCCGATGCTTTAATGCAAAATGCGTAACGCAAAATGCGTGACTGATTCCCTAAATGCTTAATCCAAAGATTCGTACCTTTGCCGCCTCAATACCAATAAATGCACAATCCCGCAATACAACCCGAAAAAGCTGTGCTGGTTGGCCTGGTTACAGCCAAACAGGACGAAGATAAAGCACACGATTACCTCGACGAACTGGAATTCCTGCTCGATACCGCCGGTGCCATTCCGGATAAACGGTTTGTTCAGAAACTTCCAATGCCTGATTCGCGCACGTTTGTCGGCGCCGGCAAAATACAGGAAATTGCCGAATACGTTAAAGCTGCTAACATTGATATTGTAGTTTTCGACGACGAACTCAGCGGTTCGCAAACCCGAAATATCGAAAAAGAACTGGGTTGCAGAGTCCTTGATCGTCCGCTGCTAATCCTTGATATTTTTGCAAAGCGTGCCCGCACAACTACCGCAAAAACACAGGTTGAACTGGCTCAGTACCAGTATCTTTTGCCAAGGCTTACCCGCATGTGGACTCACCTCGAAAAACAACGCGGAGGTATTGGTATGCGTGGTCCGGGTGAAAAGGAAATTGAAACCGACCGCCGTATTATCCGCGATAAAATTGCATTGCTCAAAGATAAACTCAAAGATATTGACAAGCAGAAAATCACCCAGCGTAAAAACCGCGAAGAGCTGATACGCGTTGCCCTGGTCGGTTACACCAATGCCGGCAAGAGCACAACCATGAACCTGCTGAGTAAAAGCGATGTATTTGCAGAAAATAAACTGTTCGCCACGCTCGACACTACGGTACGAAAGGTAGTAGTCGAAAATTTGCCTTTCCTGCTTACCGATACGGTTGGTTTTATACGTAAACTTCCCCACAACCTGGTCGAATCATTTAAATCGACTCTGGATGAAGTGCGTGAAGCTGATCTGCTGCTGCATATCGTTGATATTTCGCATACCGCTTTTGAGGAACAGATAGAAGTAGCCACCCAGACGTTAGCCGAAATAGGTTGTGCTGATAAGCCTACGATTATGATTTTCAATAAAATGGATGCTTACACGCATGTTGAAAAAGATCCGATCGACCTTGCACCACCGACAAAAGAAAACATTACGCTCGAAGAACTGAAAAATACATGGATGGCAAAAGCCAATTCGCCGGCAATATTTATTTCGGCCAAACATAAAATTAATATCGACGAGCTCCGCGCCCTGCTTTATTCCGAAGTTAAAAAGCTTCACGTCGTCAGGTACCCATATACCAGCTTTTTGTATTAAAAAGCATAGGAGTAAGAATAAAACAGATTCAGAATTTTAAAATCCATACTCTATTCGATGAAAGTTGTCATTCTTTTACTTCCATTTTTATTGACTGTCAGCCTGTTAAAGGCGCAGGTTTTTACCAGCAGCAACCTTCCGATAGTAATAATCAGTACCAATAATGTAAGTATTCCCAACGAACCGAAGATTCCCGGCACCATGAAAATTATTGATAACGGGCCAGGTCAGATCAATCATATTACCGATCCGGGAAATGTGTACGATGGAAATATTGGGATTGAAATCCGCGGCAGTTATTCTGCATCTTTACCGCAAAAGCCTTATTCTGTCGAAACGCGCGATATCACTCAAAACGATTCTGCAGTAGCTTTATTTGGCTTCCCCGAAGAGAGCGACTGGGTATTGCTGGCTAACTACAACGATAAGGTATTCATGCGCAATGCGCTGGCATTTAAGCTTTTTAACGAAATGGGTCAGTATGCTTCGCGCACCCGTTTCTGCGAAGTAACTGTTAATGGCGTTTACCAGGGTATTTATGTTTTTGGCGAAAAAATTAAGCGCGACGATGGGCGTGTTGATATTGACAAACTCGATCCCGATGAAAATTCAGGCGAGCCACTCACTGGCGGTTATATTTTTAAAATCGACTATTGGGATAACCAGAACAGCTGGAAATCGCCTTATCATCCTATGCCACTCCAATTTTGATGTGCATTTCGTGTATTACACGCCTAAGCCGGAGGAAATCACGATGCAGCAACGGAGTTACATAAAAGATTATGTAACTACATTCGAATCAGCATTATACAGTCCTTTCGGTAATTACGAGGGTTTTATCGATAAGCAATCGTTTATCGATTATTTCCTGGTTAACGAACTGGCACGCAACAACGACGGTTTTAAAAAGAGTTTTTATTTTTACAAAGATCGCGATGGAATTGACAAACGAATAAACTGCGGTCCTGTGTGGGATTTCGACTGGGCATGGAAAAATATTGATGAATGTGCAATTTTTGCCAACACCGACGGAAGTGGCTGGGCCTATAAAGTAAATGATTGTTATCCTGATGTTAACTCACCCGGCTGGCATATCCGCTTGTTGCAGGATACTGCTTTCAGGAATGAACTTAACTGCCGCTGGAAATTATTCCGCAACGATATTCTCAATACTGACAGCCTTCTTAATTGGGTCGATTACAACGCAAGCTACCTTTGGCAGGCCCAGCAACGGCATTATACACGCTGGCCAATACTGGGGCTCAATGTAGGAACACCTGTTGTAGGATATATCCCCACCACGTTTCAGGGTGAAATAAATGGTTTCAAAAACTGGATACAATTAAGGCTTAACTGGCTCGATGCCAAAATGCCGGGAAACTGTTACAACATACTGAGCACTGATTATACCCAAAGCAATCCACCGGTAACAGCATTTCCAAATCCGGCTTCCGATCATTTGTTTATTGAACTTCCTGTTCAGGATAATTTGGCTAAACTACAGGTTTTCAACATGTCGGGAAAACTTCTGCAAATTCCTTTCAGCTTTGATAATAACCTGTTTGAGCTGGATGTACACGCCTTGCAAGCCGGTGTTTATTATGCCCGGATTACTGGCGGCAACAAGGAAATCAACACTATTAAACTGCTTATTGCAAGGTAATATTGTTGCAATTGTTACGTTACTGAAAGTACAATTCTGTGCTTCACAAGCACTACAAATTCATCTCAAATTGAGCCGCTTTAAATTCCTGATCATCCGCTTTAGCTCCATCGGCGACGTAATTCTTACCACGCCTTTGGTCAGGTGTTTGCGTGCTGCTTACCCGGAAAGTCAGATCGATTTCCTGGTTAAAAAGGAATTTGCCATAGTGCTTTCGCAAAATCCACATATCAGCAATATTTTAACGTTTGATAAAAAAGCCGGCAAAGGCGAATTGGCCAGAGTCCGCACCCAGGTTAGGAATAACGGTTATACGCGCATACTTGATATTCAGAAAAACATCAGAAGTATTTATATTTCAACCGGTTCCGGCGCAAAAGTGAGCAGTTTTTCGAAAAAGATTTTTGCACGCGATTTGCTGATTCGTTTTAAAATTAATATATACACCGAAATAAAACCTGTATACCTGCGCTATTTCGAATCGGTGGCTAAACTTGGTGTTAAGTACGACAACATGGGTACAGAGGTTTTTCCACCAGCTTCCGAAACAGTTAAAATTGCCGGAATTCTTGAGCAAAACAATTATCCGTCGCAGGCCCCGCTTCTGGTAATTGCTCCAGGGGCACAGTGGGAAAACAAACGCTGGCCGGTCGAAGGATTTGCCGCTGCAGCCGATACTTTTTGTGAACAAACAGGAGCAAAATCCATTTTAATCGGTGGTCCAGGTGATATCGAAATCTGCAACAGCGTTCAATCGTTAATGAAAACGCCTTCGCTCAACCTTGCCGGAAAACTTAGCCTGATGGGATCAGCAGCCTTACTCGGGAAAGCAGCCATGGTTTTTACCAACGATACCGGCATGTTGCATATGGCCCAGGCAATGAAAGCTCCCGTAGTTGCAGTTTACGGACCAACGACACGCGAACTCGGATTTTTCCCTATTGCCGAAAACAGCCGTGTAGCCGAAACCGATATTTCATGTCGGCCATGCACACAAAAAGGACTTCACTATTGCCCGAAAAAACATTTCCGTTGCATGAACGACATTAAACCCGAATTGGTTTCGAGCCTGGCAATGGAACTTTTTTCAGAAAAAAATAAATACAAAGGATTTAAATACCAATAAAACAATGAAAAAACTGATCACAATTTCGCTTTCAGCGCTATTATTGATTATTGCGCTTCACTTTTCAGGATGTGTAAAAGAAGACAATAACGAATACCCTGATGTTACTGCCGTTAATGATACTGTTTACGGAACATTAAAATACAAGCAACCTGAATCAACTGGAGGTAAAATTGTTGCCTGGCCTTATGGAGCGGCGACTTTCAAAGTAATTGCAGGTTCCTCCGAAGTTATAACATCCGCTACGGTTAATGCTGACGGAACATTTATGGTTATACTCCCTGCTACTGTTTCGGGCAGTTACATGAGCAGCCTTGCTGATGTAGCCCAAAGCCAGAATGGATCTGTTGTAGCTACTCCCAATACAGTAAGATATCTGGGTACATTGCAATACAAAGTCGATTATACCTTTGATGGATCGGCCCGGACTATAATTACCAACCTATACAAGCTTAAAGCTGATAATTCCATCGAGAAATCATATTTCTTTAATTTTTATGATTCGGACGGTACTTTCGCAGGAACCGGCGCTTATGGAAATGTGTTTAACTGGAATTTCACCAAAGGCTGGGGATTAGTTGAATCTTATGTTATTAATGCAAACAATGCCTTTAACTCTACCTCGTTGAATGCAGTTCCGGCAGGCACTGTTTGGGTAAATTTATAAAGATATTTTCAATCGGTTTCGAAGGTTCAGTTAAAGTAAGTCAAAACGTATTGCAGGCTTTACAATAGGCTTTAAATAATTACCAATCAATTCATTATCTGTAGTATTTGAACTTGCTCTTTTGCGTCCAGTCAGGCTGATAATTTAGCGATTACCTTCTTTGCTCCATTGTGGTAATATTATAACTAACGGTATACTTATTTTAATCCGGCATTAGTTATAAAAATTGGGAATAATAGATCATATATCGAGGTGTTCTTCCTACATTTGTTTATTAATCGGCTCATTTATCTTAAAATAAAGCACTATTTATGAAACAGTTTATTCTCATAATCATTTTACTGGCTTTAAGTTATAGCAAAGTTTTATCCCAGGGTTGTCTTTCCCAGGGAATTACATTCACTACACAGGCACAGATTGATAATTTTCAAACTAATTATCCGGGTTGTACTGAGATAGAAGGGAGTGTTACAATCATTGGAAATATAATAACAAACCTAAATGCTTTAAGTGTTTTAACTTCCATCGGGGGAAGTCTCGACATTCATGATAATACCGCATTGACCAGCCTGAATGGATTGGAAAATCTGACTTCCATCGGGGGTTATCTTAGGATCCAAAGGAGTCATGCCCTGACAGATCTTACGGGTTTAAATGCTCTCACTTCCATTGGCAGTTATACAACGATCCAGGCAAATAAAGACCTGATTAACCTGACGGGATTGGAAAATCTGACCTCCATAGGGGAAGATCTTGGCATTTATTATAACTATAACCTTTCCAGCCTGAAAGGCTTGGAGAACTTGTCTTCTGTTACGGGAAATCTAAATATTCGTTTTAACTCTTTGGTGAGCCTCACAGGATTAGAGGGGTTAACTTTCATAGGGGGAAACATTCTGATAGAAAGTAATAATTATCTGACAAGCCTGACGGGCTTGGAGAGCCTGACCTCTATTATGGGATATCTAAGAATTTATGAGAACTCTTCTCTGACCAGCTTAATTGGATTAGAGAATCTTACATCTGTCGGGGGGGACTTTTATATTGGTGATAATCCTGTACTGATCCAAATTGTGGAGTCGAATAACCTGACTTCAATCATGGGAGACCTATATATTTATAGTAACCCGGCTCTGACTAGCCTTACTGGATTTGAAAATCTAGTAACCGTTGGCGGAAGTATACATATTAGTGGTAATCGACTTTTGCACAACTGTGAGATTGATATCATTTGTGCTTCCCTTAACAGTACCAATGGCGATGATGTATACATAACAGGTAATGCAGAAGGGTGCAAAAGCATCTTTGAAGTCGCCATAGCCTGTGGCACAACATTATCATGCCTGCAAACGGGGACTTATTATTTCTACAGACAATTTGACGTAGATCATTTCCCTGCAATATTCCCTGGATGCAGCGATATTGCTTGCAATGTCGTTATTTCTGGGGATGATATTACGAATCTGGACAGTCTGGGGATGATTACCTCCATCGGTGGATATTTTTCTATTCGCAATGCTCATTCTCTGACCAGTTTTGCGGGATTGGAGAACCTTACTTCCATCGGTGATGGTTTTTATATTTGGACTAATAATTCTCTGACCAGCTTTGCGGGATTGGAGAACCTGACTTCCATAGGGGGAACCATTCAGATTGGAAGCAATAATTCTCTGACCAACTTTGCGGGATTGGAGAACCTGACTTCCATCGGGGGAAACATTCAGATTACAAGCAATAATTCTCTGATCAACTTTGCAGGATTGGAGAACCTGTCTTCCATAGGGGGTAACTTTTCAATTGAACGAAACTATGCCCTGACCAGCCTGACTGGAATTAATAATCTGACTTCTATGGGAGGTGATCTCGAAATTTATAATAATCCTGCTTTGACCAGCATAACGGATTTGGCGGGATTGACTTCAATTGTTGGAAATCTTACTATTCAATATAACTATTACCTGACCAGCCTATCGGGATTGGAGAATGTGAGTTCCATAGCGGGTTACTTTTCAATTTTTTATAACAAATCCCTGAATAGTTTATTAGACCTGGAGAACGTAACTTCCATCGGTGGAGGCCTATCTATTAGTGTAAATAAAGCCCTGACTAGCCTGTCGGGAATTAATAATCTAACTTCTATAGGAGGTGACCTCCAAATAAGAAGTAACTCTGCTCTGACCAGTTTGACAGATTTAGCAGGATTGAATTCAATTGTGGGAAATCTTAATATTGAATATAACGATTACCTGACCAGCCTATTGGGATTGGAGAACCTGACTTCCATAGGTGGAAGCCTTTATATTCATGATAATATTGCCCTAACCAGCCTGACGGGATTACAGAATATTGATGCGGGCTCCATCAACAGCTTAAACATCTATAAAAATAATTTATTATCCACTTGCGACGTTAAAAGTATTTGTGATTACCTTGCCAGGCCTGATGCTAAAGTGGATATCAGCTTTAACGCCACCGGCTGCAGAAGCCCCGAACAGGTGAAAGAAAACTGTCTGATTTCAGTAGAGGAAAATTACAACGAATTCGAAATAAGCGTTTCTCCTAACCCGGCTGATGATTATGCTGTTTTAAGTCTTAATTTGTCAAAGACTCAACTGGTTAAATACGGGCTTTACAACCTCACCGGCATTTGCCTGAAAAGCCAGGAGTTCGAAAATCAACAGCCTGGCAGAAAAGAGTATATTCTTGATTTAACTGATCTGCCTGCCGGAATTTATTTCTATCGACTTCAGGTAGGTACACAAACTTTTACAGGGAAAATCATTCGTATGAAGTAGGAAATTCTATTAGTAACAGATAATCTGTACGGAATCTGCTTTCTCTAACATTGCTTTCTTACTGATTTAAAGCCAGTCTGGATTATGCTTTCGGGTTCGGTGCAAAACCAATTCCAAAATTTAAAACTGAATTTAAAATTGTCATTTAGCATTTAGCTATTGAAGTTTTTCATCGTGTTAAATTGTAATTCTACAAAAGCGCATCACATTCCATGTGTTTTATAATCAGTATATTAGCGCGCAATATTTTTTTGCATATTTAAGATTTGGCATGCAGGAGAGTTTTCAAATCCTTCATTTTATTCTGTTCAAACAAATAACAACCGTATTTTTGCGTTACTATCAGTAAAAACCACTTTTCCTGACTATGCGTTATAAAACCCTGAGGGTTATATTAATATGGACAGCAAGCATTGCAGTGTTTATTGCCGTTTCGTTTTTTCTTGCTCAGCGATATCTTGGGCCGGAAGTTAAAAAACTGTTTATCACCGAAATAAATAAGTCGCTGGCCGCCGAAGTGCAGATTGACGATGTTCAACTCAGCCTGATAAAAGATTTTCCTTTTGCCTCGGTCAGGTTTTCGGGTGTGCGCATGAAAGAAGCACTTAATCCACCTTCAAAACACTATCTGCTTACCGCAGGAACTATTTCGATGAGGTTCAACATCTGGGACCTTTTGCGAAAAAAATACGATGTAAAAATAATCCGGCTGGCCGATGTTGAAATTGCTCCCCGCGTATATGCTGACGGGAAGGATAATTATCATTTCTGGAAACAGGCAACAGGCGGATCCGTTGACGAACTCAACTTCGGGTTGCAGCGTATTATTTTTCACAACCTGCATATGAAGTATATCAACGATGTAACCAATACTTCTTTTGATGTTACCGTTCCGGGATTTGTTGCCAAAGGTAATTTCAGCAGCAGCAAATATGCGCTCGACCTGGCCGGAAATCTGCAGCTACACGAATTTAAGGCGCAGGGAGTGAGTTATATAGCAGACCGGAATTTCAATTTGTGGCTTACCCTCGATGCCGATAATAATACCGGCTTGTACAGCATCGAAAAAGGAACACTCGAAACCGGCAAGTTAAAACTTTCAACATCGGGAAGCCTGATATACAGTGAAAAGCAAAAACAAATAGACCTTAATGTTTCGGCAACCGGTTCAACACTTGAAGAAATGATTTCGCTGGTTCCGGCCAGGTTTACCAGGAGTTTAGATGGATATAAATTCCAGGGGAAAGGCAGTGTAACATCAAAGATTTTGGGATTTTTTGGCGAGAATCAAATTCCTGCAGTTACCGTCCGCCTTGATTTGCAGAACGGCAATATTGCGGAGCGCAAATCGGGCATGAGCCTGCAGAATGTTTCAGCCCTG
>Ga0209800_10004273_pt1 | contig 10648 bp, 13 predicted proteins | sample Higcelweek8metaG_FD_187174 | JGI IMG/M metagenome (GOLD analysis project Ga0209800, IMG submission 187174) | Freshwater pond sediment microbial communities from the University of Edinburgh, under environmental carbon perturbations - High... | ecosystem: Environmental > Aquatic > Freshwater >... | reverse complement strand
GCGCAAGCTGCGCCATAAAGCGAAAGAAACGCAGCAGACGCAAAACGTCCTCACGCAGGCGGTCTGCTGGATTGCCGATAAAACGCACACGCTGCGCCGCCAAATCAGCCAAGCCCCCCAGCGGATCGTAAAGCCGCCCCTCCTCATCACAATAAAGCGCGTTCATCGTAAAATCGCGGCGCGACGCGTCGGCCTGCCAATCGTCGATAAAGGAAACTTTGGCATGCCGCCCGTCCGTTTCGACATCGGCGCGGAGCGAGGTAATTTCATAGCCCTTGCCCTGCACAACCGCCGTCACGGTTCCATGATCAAACCCCGTTGGCATGGCCTTAATCCCCGCCGCCTCCAGCGCTGCCATCGTGCGATCTGGCGGCAGGTTACAGGCCAAATCGACATCGCCCACAGCCCGCCCGAGCAAGGCGTCACGCACCGCGCCGCCTACCACCCGCGCCTCGCCTCCCGCCGCGCGCAAAGCCGCCAAAACGGCCCGCAAAGATGGCGCGGCAAGCCACGGGGTCTGTTTCACATCAAAAGAAGACGGAAAGTTCATCTTTATTTTCCTTTTTTTCACTTTTTCGAGCCTACCCTTTTCTCTGTCTTTTGAAAATCAAGTCGTTATGCGAGGTCCCTTGACCCTATCCTCCTCCACCGAACCGTCCTTTTCCGCCGCGATCGCCGAAGCCAGCGCCAAGCTAGCCGAAGTCCGCGGTGAGGTCGCTCATGTCATTTTTGGCCAAAACGACGTCATTGATCAGGCGCTTACGGCCCTTGTGGCCAATGGCCACATCCTGCTCGTTGGGCTGCCGGGCCTGGCCAAAACGCGGCTTGTAACTGCCTTGGCCCGCGCGCTTGGTCTCGATGCCAAACGCATCCAATGCACGCCTGATTTAATGCCCAGCGATATGATTGGCGCAGAGATTCTTGAAGAGGTCGATTACGGCCGCCGCAGCTTCCGGTTCGTTCAGGGCCCCGTTTTTTGCCAGCTTTTGATGGTGGACGAAATCAACCGCGCCAGCCCGCGCTCGCAATCGGCTCTTTTACAGGCCATGGAAGAAAAGCACATCACGCTTGCCGGACGCGAACACGCCCTGCCCGAACCTTTCCTTTTGCTCGCCACGCAAAACCCGATCGAACAAGAAGGAACCTATGCGCTTCCCGAAGCGCAGCTTGACCGCTTTCTGATGCAGATCGACATTGGCTATCCTTCGCGCGAAGCGGAAAAGCGCATTATGGAAAATACCTCCGGCGATATCGAACGCGACGTGCGCGCCGTCCTTTATGCCAAAGACCTGCTTACCTACCAAAAGCTTGTCCAAGGCATGCCCTTACCACCGCAGGCGTTAGATTCCATCCTTTCGCTTGTCCGGGCCGCGCGACCGGAAACATCGCCGCTCGATATCGTCAAGAGATACGTCGCTTGGGGCCCAAGCCCTCGTGCTTCGCGGGCGCTGGGCCTTTTGGCGCGGTCGCGCGCTTTGGTGCAAAACAAACCGCAACCGACCTACGCCGATATTGCGGCCTTGGTTCGTCCGACGCTTAAACACCGCATCGCCCTCAATACCGCGGCGCGGATCGACGGCGTGACGATTGAGACGCTTTTGGACGCGCTTGTCCAAGCCTTACCTGTTTTCTGAACATGACGGATCATCCGCTCCTTTCGCTGTTGATTGAGGCCGAGGCGCTGGCGCGAGAAACGGCGCTGACGCCCGGCGCGCGTCTGCGAACGGGCAAAGTCGAAAGCCTTTGGCATTTTCGCCCTTATCAAGGCGGCGAAGCGATCCAGACGATTGATTGGAAGCAAACGGCCCGCGGCGACCAGATCCTTGTCCGCTGGCCGGAGCCGACGAAGTTAAGACCGCTGTATTTGTGGAAGGCTTCCGGCTGGGCCAAGGAATCCGAAGAGCAACGCGCCACGCTTTTGCTGGCGGCACTTGGCTTTATGCTCTTGAAGGCTGAGCGAACGGTGAGCTGGCTTGCGCCCGGCTTGGCCACGCAGCACACGACCTCCCTCTTTCAAAAGCATCTTTACGAAGCCCTTGCGCATCAAGCCAAGGCCTCAGTCCGCCTGCCGCCTTTAGAAGGCATGCCGCGTGAAAGCCTTTTGGTGCTAGCGGGGGATGCGTCTCTTAATCCCCAAGGGCTTAGGCAGCGGCTTGAAATCTTGGCCAGCCGGAAAAACAGGGGCCTTTTGATTGATTTTGCGGACGGGGATTCGCCTCTTCAGGTATGCGCCGACCGCTTTGGATGGCCGCTTTTTCGGGCTTCGGCTCAAACGCAGCCCCAGGCCCTTTTGCTTGAAATCTACCGTGAAGCCCTTCAATTCTCGGCAGCCTCAAATATTGACAGGCTCTCTTTTGCCCCGCCCTCACCTGTGTTAACTTCGAGTCTCGAAGTTTAGCGAATGATTCTCTTGTGCTTTCGGATACCATGACGTTTCGCCTTCATCATCACCCCCTCGATCCCCCCTCGCGCCGCGTGCGGCTCGCCTTAGGCGAAAAAGGGATTGCCTTTGAAACCGTTGTCGAAAAGCCATGGGCGCCACGGTCCGAATATCTGACTCTTTCTCCTGCGGGCGACGTACCGGCGCTTCATCTCGAAACGGATGACCAAGATGTCGCGATTGGCGACGCAACGGCCATTTGCGAATATCTCGAAGAAACAAATCCTGAGCCGCCTCTCTTGGCGCAAGATCCCATCGCGCGCGCCGAAATACGGCGGCTGGTGCATTGGTTTGAATCCAAAATGTTTCAGGAAGTCACCGCGCTGATCGTCGGAGAAAAAGCGTTCAAGCGTCTGCAAGGCGGCGGTGAGCCGGATAGCCTTTGCCTGCGCTCGGGGCTTCACAACATTCACGGCCATTTGGATTATATCGGTTGGCTCACTTCGCACAGAAATTGGCTGGCGGGCGACGATCTGACCTTGGCCGATTTGGCAGCCGCCGCGCAGCTTTCGTGTTTGGACTATCTTGGCGACGTGCCATGGGACCAGCATCCCGAAGCCAAGGATTGGTATGCGCGCATTAAATCGCGCCCCAGCTTCCGTCCGATTTTGGGCGACCATATCCCCGGTCTGATCCCTTCCAAAAACTACGCCAATCTCGACTTCTAACCGCTTTTTCCGCGAGGTTCCGCCATGCGTTTACGCACAGCATTTTTCTTCGTCCTTGTGAGCCTTTGGGCAAGCACGGTCGCGCACGCTCAAAGCCTTCCGGCAGACGACCGCGTAAGGCTCGATCTTTCCGCTGAAAACTGGGTGACGACGCAAACGGCACGCGTTGTTCTCTCGCTCGAAGCGGCGGTGACGGGCGACAATGCCGGAACGCTTCGTGCGACGATGGGCAAGACCGTCGCATCGGTCGCCAAGGCCGAGTGGCGGCTGACATCATTGAACCGCACGCAAGATCAAGCGGGCATGGAACGCTGGAGCGCGCAGTACGAAGCCCGCTTGCCGGAGCAGCAAATTGGCAACCTTGCCGAAAGCGCGAAAAAAGCGAGCAAGGCGGGCCTTCAACTTAGTGTCGATACCATCGACTTCACGCCGACGCTTGAGGAACGGCAAGACACGCTCAACCAAACCCGCGCACAAATTTACAAACAAGCCGACGAACAATTGGCCGTCCTCAACAAAACGTTGCCCGGTCGCGCTTATCGCATTGCCATGATCGATTTTACCGATAGCCATGACGAGGGCGAACGCGCCGTGCCTTTTGCTAAAAGCATGCGTACCATGTTGACCACAGCGCGCTCGGCAGGCGGCGGCAATGAGGCAGCCTCCGAACCCGCCGGAGGTCCTGAGAAAGCCGAAAAGGTCATCGTCACGGCTCATGTCGTTTTCGCCGCCGCGCAACCGAACGTTCCGACTAAATAAGGATTTAAAGATGCTCAAAGAAGTCAAACTCGAACCCGTTGGCTCTCAAAAAGCTTCGCGCGCCGTTATCATTTTGCATGGTCTCGGCGATAGCGGTGAAGGCATCATGGGCCTTGGCGAAGCCATGCGCCCCGGTTTGCCCGAAACCGTTTTCTATGCGCCCGATGCGCCTGCGCCCTGTGATTTTTCGCCCTTCGGCTTTCAATGGTTCAGCGCGCGCGATTGGTCGCCCGCCGTCGTTTTGGAAGGCGTTCAAGCCGCCGCGCCCGAACTCAACGCCTATATCGATCGCATTTTAGAAGAACGCGCCCTGCCCGCAGATAAGCTGGCTTTGGTCGGCTTTTCCCAAGGCACGATCATGAGCCTTTTTGTCGGCCCACGCCGCGAAGAAAAACTGGCGGGCCTTTTGGGCTATTCGGGTGCGCTTGTCGGTGGCGAAACGCTTCGGCAAGACCGGCGCTCGAACCCGCCTATTCAGCTCATTCATGGAACAGACGACGACGTGATCTCATTCCTGTCCATGGATCGCGCGCGTGAAGGTCTGCAAAACGCCAATATGAACGTCGAAACCTTTGCCTGTCCCGGCCTCGGCCACAGCGTGGACGATGAAGGGCTCGCTTGCGGATTGCGTTTCCTGCGCCGCAGCTTAGGGTTCTAAATTCGCGACACCTTGCCTGTTGGTCTTTTGTCCACTAAAACGAAGGGCAGTAATCGATTCGCTATCGAAGCGATCCTCGCTTCCTGCGGACAAAGACTTAAACAGGATGAGGTTGCCTTGGTGTCGCCGTCGCCTGAAAATTGTCCTGCTTTGGTTCTCAACGCCGATTTCAGGCCGTTGAGCTATTTCCCGCTTTCCCTTTGGTCGTGGCAAGAGGCCATCAAAGCCGCCTGCATGGGGCGCGTGAGTATCGTCTCGGAATATGACCGGGTCGTTCACTCGCCCAGCGTCGAAATGCGGCTGCCCAGCGTGATCGCGCTCAAAGAATTTGTCGCGCCCACGCGCTTCCCCGCCTTTACGCGATTCAACGTTTTCCTGCGCGACCGTTTCCGTTGCCAATATTGCCTGACGGAACATTATACGCACGATCTAACGTTCGATCACGTCGTGCCGCGCTCACACGGCGGACGGACGAATTGGGGGAATGTCGTAACGGCCTGCCACGATTGCAATACGCAAAAAGGCAGTAAAAGCCTTGCCGAATGCGGCTTTGCCCTGCCCCGGCGACCTTCGCAGCCAACCAGCGCCGAGCTACAGGAAAATGGACGAGCTTTCCCGCCAAACTATCTTCACGAAAGTTGGCGGGATTTTCTTTATTGGGATACGGAACTCGACGTTGGCTAGCTTTTCTTGCAGCACGTACAACCGCAGGACGCATCCTGCTGCAGGCATTTCCAGCGCGGGCGCAACGCAGCTAAGGCTGAGAACAACGCCAGCCCCAACCCAAGCGGCACATTCCAATTAGCCAAAGAAAAACCAAGGAACGTAAAGCTTATTTCGTCGCAGCGCACGACCGGCGTCGCTAACAACGCTTCACGCGCAGCGGCCGGATCGGTGAACACAGCGGGATTAACGGCGCATTCATCCGTGCCGGGCCACCATTGAAGCTCCACACCCGAATGGAAAAAGGAAAGGCCAGCATTGGCAAGAAAGCCTAGGGCCGCCAGCCAAAAGAAGATTTGAACCGCCTTGTCGTTTTTTCGGCAAGCCAAAGCCAGAACGCCCCAAAGGATCGCAAGGCCGTATGGCACGCGTTCGTAATAGCAAAGGATGCAAGGCAGAACGGCAAAGAAATGCTCAAGAACAAGCGCACCGCCCAAAGCCGCCACGCCCGCCGCCATGATCGCCAGCGCCGCCCACGGCATCGCAAGGAGCCTTTTCACAAGCCCACAAAGACAGAAGTTTTTCATGGAAGGGAGCTTAGCCGCCCCCTTCCCTTGCCGTCAAGCTTAGGGTCAGGCTTAGCCCTTAAAGTTGCATCTCAACGCGTTGCGTTCCTTAAAGAACCCAGAAACGCGGCGGCGCAAAAGATTACCCAATTCGTTCGGCCATTCGACAGCCAAATGCGGCTCAGCCGAGTCATTTTCTTCGGGCAAAGAAGCGCTATTGATAACTTGGATCACGACGCCACCATTCTTACGAACCATTTCGGCGATTTGACGATCATTACCCGCCGCGCAACCGTTTTTGCCCGCCAACAGCCCATCGCCACAATAAACGACATGGCTCCAATCGCGACCTTTCGGCAAGGACGGCAGATAGGAAGAGAAGAAATCAATAGCGGCCAGCTTATTCACGTTGCTCGGTGAAAGCGCGTGGTGGGTCTGCTCAGCGCCCGCAATAGCGAAATCAAGACGAAGCCGCTTGGCCTTGTCTTCAAGTTCGACCAAAAGCGCGCCCGCTTCTTCAGCAGAACCGCGCACGCGATCCAAAATCGTTTCAATCGCCGTCCCTTTTTCACGATAGCCCGCAGCCATAGAAGAATGATAACCGACTTCCCAACGTTTGACTTCAACGACAAGCCAAGGATTCTTTTTTGAGAATTCCGAAAATTTCTCGCGCGCTTCCTGCATGAACGAGATTTCATCCTTGCGGAACTGATAGGTGTAGGTGTTGCCGTCAGGCGTTTGAAGCTCGGCCCCATTGCTGGTGATAACGGGAAATGGAAGTTTATGTCCCGCAAAGCATTGTTGAACCTGTTCGTAATCGCGACCCGTGATAGGAACCACATGACCAGGAAAATGCTTATTGAAAAGATTTAAAGCATGGAAAGCGTCATTATCGACACGACGCTTTGAAGGATCGCTCAAAAGCTTCAAGACTGTGCCGTCAAGATCCGACAAAAAAACCGTGCGATCCGTAATTTCGAAATGACGTATAGCTGGGGCCATCATAGGTTTAATTCCTCTTTGCTATGTTTAAAAAAAACGCTTCTTGATCTTAATGAGTCATAATCTTCCTCAGCACGACCCGAAGGCCGGCAAAGGCCGGAATATCCGCAACAACGCGCAAAACAGGCATGCGATCTAACATTTTCGACATGGCCGGATTTGTCGCGAACCGTTCAAGGAACCTTCTTTGATTAAACGAAGTTCCCATCTTTCCTAAAACGCCGCCTGTCAGATAAATACCGCCAAGTGCAATATAGCTAAGCGCCAATTGGCTGGCGAAGCTGCCGAAAATAGCGGCAAAATCGTCCAAAACCTGACGGCACATATTATCGCCTTCCATCGCCTTGGCAACGACTTCTGCTGGTTCGTGCAAAACGGCCTCTTCGGAAACAAGGTGGCAGTTCGCTTCATAAAGGCGCACAAGACCCGGGCCCGAAACCAAATTTTCAGCGGAGACAAAATTGAGGCTACGCGACAAAAAGCGAACGATATTACGTTCACGCTCATTGGCAGGCGCATAGCGCGTATGGCCAGCTTCCGTTGTCACAGCCAAAAACTCGTCACAGCCGGGAATGGGCTTCAACGCCGCGACGCCCATACCCGTGCCCGGGCCCATGACGAGCATCGGGTGGATCATTGATTTTTCGCCCACTTGGATCGGTTGAACGTCCTCAGCCTTTAAATCGACAATCGCCATCGCAATCGCTTCGAAATCGTTGAGGATAAAGACGTGCTCTGTCGCAAAAGCTTTCGCGATTTCGGCACGATCGCAAACCCAATCGCTATTGGTCAATTCGACAACGTCGCTCAGAACGGGCCCGGCAACGGCCAAGGCTAACGCGACAATTTCATGGTTTTGGCAATGTTGTTTTCTAAAGGCAAAAAGCGCGCCTAAAAGCGTCGGGTTTTCCCGCACCGCGTAAATCTGAACGTGACCGATCTCACCTGTCTCTTCCAAGATGGCGAAACGAGCGTTCGTTCCACCAATATCTGCGAGAATGCTACCACGTTGCATAAAAGGAGCTCCTGAGCTTTCAAACAAAAGATTCAAACGAATCTAGGCGGCCGGATGCTAGCAAACGGCTTGTTTGCCCCAAAACATTTTTTCATTACAAATTGTTTCATTGCGCTGCACATAAAAGTGATATTTCAAGGCTGATAGCTCAATAAGGACACGACGCGACAGGCCGCGCCTTGTGTGCGAGGATTTTTGGCAAATAATTTTTCCAATTTTTTGGCGCGATCCACCGGAATCCAAGGGTCCGCAAAGCCAATATAGGTCAAAACATGGCTCATGGCTTCTTGCGGCCGCTTTCTGAAAACGTTGCAAACAAGACGTTCCCAAGTGTTCATCGCCGTATTCTCGATTGAACTACAGCTAAAGGCCTTTTGCGCATGCGAACATACAATGTCGATTGTTTTCGCTTCGGCTTTTTCATTCAGTATAAAGAGCTGCGCCACATTTTGACGCCACGCCTGCATTTCCATGCGAACCTGAGGAAAATTCTTTTCCCAATGAGCGTTCTCCGCATCTTGGAATCTTTTCATAATGGTCAGCTCCAAACGCCCTTGCGGAGACGTCAGGTACTCTTGATAGCTAAGCGCATATTCGACCATAATGGGCCTCATTTGAGAACGGGAACAATGTCCGAGTATACCAAAGGGCTCCCCTCTACAGCCAACTGAATTAAATCCTTTCATCTATTTTCGAGTGCGATATTCGTCCTTTTCAACAAAAAGCCATATTAACCAATATTGCGACTTACAGTCTTTGCCGCATGTTATAGAATACAGCCTAGAATTTTCGTCCTCTTTCCCCTTGTTAGCTCCATGATACGCATCGGTATTGACCTTGGTGGCACGAAAACAGAAGCGATTGTCCTTGACGATCAAGGCCAAGAACTATTCCGAAAACGCGTCCCGACAAACCGGACAAATTACGAAAGCATCGTCGAGACAGTCGGCGCTCTGGTCGAAAGCGTTGAGCAAAAGATGGCGCAAAAAGGAACAGTCGGTCTTGGCATTCCCGGCTCGCTCTCGCCACGCACAGGCCTTATCCGCAACGCCAATTCAGAAGAACTGAATGGCCACCCCTTCGATAAGGATCTTTCCGCGCGGCTCCAAAGGCCTGTGCGCGTCGAAAACGACGCGAACTGCCTGGCCGTTTCCGAAGCTTCCGATGGCGCAGGCACAGGCTTTCCTGTTGTTTTCGCCGTTATTGTCGGCACAGGATGCGGTGGCGGCCTTGTCGTGAATGGCAAAGTCATCACGGGCGCCAACGCTATTGGTGGCGAATGGGGCCATGGCTGCCAGCCTTGGATGACCCCCGATGAATATCCAGGCCCGGCTTGTTATTGCGGCAAAAAAGGCTGCATCGAAACCTTCATCTCAGGCACAGGCTTTTGCAAGGATTTTGCCAAGGATTCAGGCGAAATGCTGACTGGCGCAGAAATCGTCACGCGTGCCGATTCTGGTGACAAACGCGCGCAAGCCGCTATCGACCGCTATTGCGACCGCATGGCGCGGGCGCTGGCTGGCGTTATGAACATTCTTGACCCCGATGTGATCGTGCTTGGCGGCGGGATGTCGAACGTCAAAGCCCTCTATGAAAAAGTACCGTCTTTGCTCTCTCGTTATGCCTTTTCGGATGGCGTTCAAACGCCGCTTTTTAAGGCTAAACATGGGGATAGCAGCGGGGTACGTGGAGCGGCTTGGCTATGGACGCCGCAGGAAGCCGCAAAGCTTTAACCAAGGCCCTCACCGCACCCGATTTGCCTTTTTCGTGAAATATGGCTATAAGGGCATGAAACCGGAAGCTAATGCTTCCCCATCTATTACGAGGCAAATACCATGACGACGCTCGACGAGAATCAAATCAAGAAATACGTCAAGGACAAGGACACATGGCTGCGCTTTGTTTACCTTGTCGTCTTTGGCTTCGCCTTTTATCTTTCGATTATCCTGACGTTTGCGACGTCAATCTTTCAATTTCTGGCCAAGCTTTTCGGTGGCCAGTCCTTTGCCGGACTTTCCGAGTTTGGCTATAACCTTGCGACCTATCAGGCTCAAGTGACGCGCTTTTTAACCTTTTGTTCGGATGAAAAGCCCTTCCCGTTTGCGCCCTTCCCGGCCGTTAAGGAAGAAGCCTCAAAGGACGATACAACCCCGGCCGCCTAACCTTTCTTGGAACGATAGGCGAACGATATTGTTTGCTTTCGGCAACGAGATAGCTTATGCACCGGGCAGACTGAAAAGAGAAACTGTTTGGAATTCCTGTGACTACGTTTGCCGATTTAGGCTTAAGCGACGATATCCTGAAGGCTATTCAAGACGTCGGCTATACAACGCCAACTCCGATTCAAGAAAAAGCCATTCCTTATGTCCTGCAAATGCGGGATGTTTTGGGCTGCGCTCAAACCGGGACGGGCAAAACGGCGGGCTTTACGCTCCCGATGATTGAAATTTTGGCCTCTGGCCGCGCCCGCGCGCGCATGCCGCGTTCGCTCATTCTTGAGCCGACGCGTGAGCTTGCCACCCAAGTTGCTGAGAATTTCCGCACCTATGGCAAGTATCATCCAAGCCTGACGATGGCTTTGCTGATCGGCGGCGAAGATATGGGCCCGCAAGTCAAGCTTCTGGAGCGCGGCGTTGACGTTTTGATCGCGACACCGGGCCGCTTGATCGATTTGTTCGAGCGTGGCCGGATCATGCTCAACGATATCAAGGTTTTCGTGATCGACGAAGCTGATCGTATGCTCGACATGGGCTTTATCCCCGATATTGAGAAAATTGCTAGCAAACTGCCGCCGCTGAAACAGACGCTTTTCTTCTCGGCCACGATGCCGCCGGAAATCCGCAAGCTGGCCGACCGTTTCCTTATCAATCCGAAAGC
>Ga0209800_10004270_pt1 | contig 10651 bp, 8 predicted proteins | sample Higcelweek8metaG_FD_187174 | JGI IMG/M metagenome (GOLD analysis project Ga0209800, IMG submission 187174) | Freshwater pond sediment microbial communities from the University of Edinburgh, under environmental carbon perturbations - High... | ecosystem: Environmental > Aquatic > Freshwater >... | reverse complement strand
ACGACTGCGCGATGCGTTTTTCCCAAAAGCAATGATTACCATGCTGTCAAATGCCACCCGCCTCGACCGCGATAATGTAAAAAGGGCATTACTAAAGATTGACAACAACGTACTCAAACTCGATGCCGGCACGGATGCTACATTCCAGGCAATCAACAGGCCAACACACCCGGTAACGCTCGAAAAAATTGTAGCACAATTAAAAGGTTTCGGAGGAAATCTCACAATTCAAACCATGCTGATCCGCGGCGAAGTTGAAGGAAAGTATATAGATAATACTACCGAAGAAGAACTTTCATTATATTTGGGGTACCTGAAAGAAATCAACCCAAAACTGGTAATGCTCTACCCGATCGACCGGCAAACTCCTTACAAAACCCTCGTTAAAGTACCTGAAACTGAATTTCGTGCATTAGCTGCACGTATTGAACAACTGGGTATAAAAGCAGAAGTTTTCTTTTAAAGTCATAGTAACTTCAAACTTTTTGAACCTTTGAACGCCGCAGGCAATTGAACCTTTTAACCATTCAAACCCATTGAACCTTTGAACGCCGCAGGCAATTGAACCTTTTAACCATTCAAACCCATTGAACCTTTGAACGCCACAGGCAATTGAACCTTTAAACCCTTCAAACCCGAAACTCTTCAAACCCTTCAAATCACTCATGTTAGAATACGAGCCCAAAATACTGCTTGCTTTCGCCGAGACCCTGAGCGGTAACAAGGAAATATTCGACTGGCTGATGAAAAACGGCTATCAGGAGCTTGGCGCTCTGAGCATGAGTATGCGTGGCAGCGAACAGGCGTTTACCTGGCTGATGAAAAACGGTTATCCGCATTTCGGTGCTCTCGACAGAGCAATTGACGGAGATCCAAAAGCTTATATGTGGTTACAGAAAAATGATTTTCAGATACTTGCAATTCTGGCCGACGCCTGCCATGCCAAACCCGAGGCTATTGAATATTTTAACCGCAATAATCTCCCTATTTTCCTTCTGATTGCACGTAAGTTTATCACTTTCAGGGATAGTCAGACGTTTGATTATCATAAAAAGAAGTTTTGAACCGATTCCAAATTACAGCAAAAACATGACTATTAATAAGCCTTTGTTTTTTATCCGGGCAATCAAACAAGTGAGATTTTTATCCTTTTTGCTTTACTCGCATGAGGTGCATATCATGCATCTGTTGTTGAATCGGGTTAAATCTATTGTATAAACGATAATAAATAATTGATTTCTTTATCAGAAATATTTTCTTGCTCGGATTTATCATATATTGCTAGCAGGAAAACAGAATTATCAACTACCTGTAGGTGAGTGATAATCCTTGCTCCACCGGATTTGCCTTTTCCTTTACTGGCAATCGCCAAACGGATTTTGTAACATTGATTTACTAAAGCAATCCCCATTTCAGGATTATCTTCTAACTCTTCAAGCAACCTGGAAAATTCCGCTTTTAATGAAGGGAATTTCTTGACCAATCGTTTGAGTTGTTTGTCGAATGGAGGGATGGTAAAAACATTAGATTTCATGGAGCAACTCTTTCGCAGGCCTGGCTTTAAGTTTACCTTCTTTTACCAGATTCAGTGTTTCAACAGCCTCTTTAAGTTCCAGTAAAACCTGTGCTTTTTGGGGCGAAATAGTCTTGGCTTTTACAAATGAAAAACTGTTAAGCAGTTCCATAAAAAAAGCTGCTTTATTGTCGGGTATATCTAAGATTACTTTCATTGTATTGTTTCTTTTTACCATTTATTACAACCATTCTTTCAGCAGAATACATCAAGAATAAAATTATTTTTAATTTTTTATACTCCGATTATTATGTTTAACAAAATTACAGTTTTTTTGTTGCTAATGGATGTCTCAGTAAAAACTGATTTCAGATATTTATTTGTTTGTCAGGAATAAAAAAAAACCACGGCCATTAAATGACCGTGGTTCAGTATCCGAGTAGCAATCAAAGTTATTTTAGCCGCATTTGCTATACCCGCAGCTGGCACAGGTCATGCGTCTTTCTTTATAAATATTGAATTATTTCCTGCTTTGGGGGCAGCAACTGTGGCCGGTTTGGGCCCTTTAAGCGAAACAATAGGATGAATCTTATATAAAGACGCGGAAATGCAGTACATCCCCGCGTCAATCATAGGCCTTGCGAAAGAATTAGTTTATTATTAGTTTATACGATGATGATACACAACCATTTACTGATATTGTAAGAAAGTAACAGCCCGGTGGAACAGTCCCGATATTTAATGATTCTGAATAGGTACCGGTACCCAGTGCCCGGGTCTGGTAAGCTTGTACTTGCTGGCCCAGGGTATTAACCAGTGTTAACCTGACCTCTCCTCCGCTCAGTATATCATAATGAACCAGGATGATTTCGTTAGCAGGGTTTGGGTCAACAGCCCTGATTAATGCGCGTCTGTATTCTGAGAAATTCTGCTTTGCAGGAGTAACCTGGTTAACGAGGGATAACAAATAATCGCGGTAAGCAATAAAACCGGAATGGGATTGGGGTTTGTACTCCTTAAAACGACCAACGGGGGAACTTTTCATACTATCGGCTTCTGCTAAAAGGTAAGTGTAACCAAGGTCAATAATAGCAAAAATGGAGTCGTTAAATGTCGCGGGATTATCAATCACACTCTCGAACCAGGCTATTGCTTCGCTATAGTCTTTAATTTCAATATTGCACTTGTTTGCTAAAAAAGAAGCTACTTTCACCAATGCTGTGTCATTCACAATTACCGGATTATTTTCGTAAAAATTTTTAAGTTCATTGTACGCAGAACCTAAACTACTCTCCAAATAAAACAGTTCACATAATGATGCCTGTGCAAACGCAGTTGTCGGGTATTGATTAATAAGGCTTATAAAAATGCTTTTAGCCAATGCATAATCTTCATTTTGAACATATTCATCACCAATCCTAAATAGAGAATCGGCAGCTTTACTATTAGGATCAGGAATGCCTCCTCCTCCTGTGTTACAATCCAGCCCTGGCGACCAAACAGGCAAATAACTAAAAGTAATATTTGAATTAGCAGTATCAATCACAATTTGACCAGGTATCAGAGAAGTATTGGAATTTGCATTTGCCCCCCAATAGTTCTTTTGAATATTGTATATATAGGGTGTACTTATTGAACAATCATACAATCTAATTTTATTTAATTTAGTTGTGTTGAACTCAAGCTTATTAAAATTAAAAGGTATCGGAAATATTCCGGTAGCCTCAATAACTGATGAGGTGTTTAGTGAAAGATCCTGAGTTTGGGTTGCATTTATAGAAAGGCATGTACCGTGTACATAAAGAGAGCTTAAGTCCTTACTTATTATGCCAATATAATTGCCAGTGATTGTATTGTTACTCACAACTGCTCTTGAATCATAAAACGATGCCCCTGCACCTGTACAACCAGTAATTGTATTGTTGGTAAACAAGTACGGCGAATTAGTTCTGCCTGAACGATAAACTTTAACACCTTCTGTAAATTGGATAATGTTATTCCCAATAATAACCCATTTTTTAAGGCCATCAATAGATATTGCAGGAGTTACCAGATTATTGCCTTCAAAAGTATTGTATCGTATATATGTCAATACCGGTGAGCAAAATTGTTCAGGGTATATCGTACAATTTGACCTTGTAAATACGCAATTATCAATTAGGATTATGCCACTTGTGCCAATATAATTGCAATTGGTAAATGTACAACTATCAAAATTATATGTCCCGGAACCTATCCGGGTATTAATTTTCAATGGCTGTGAATTAGTTCCGCCATCGAAACTAACATTGCTAAATGCATTCATATCTCCTTGTATCTCGATAGTGTAAGGGCCGGTGAAGTTTTTTTTGAATTTCACGCCTGGCTCAATTACTATGGAAGCGCCCTGTTGAACAACAAACTTGCTGCCAGCGAGCAGGTATATTTCCGAATTTGCTTTAAAAGTTAATGTATCGCCAGCCTTAACAGTTGTATTGTTCGAAATACCTTTTAAACCCTGGCAGGTCATAGATTGGGTGATGTTGTCGTGCAACAGGGTGGGATATTCGAAGGAGGTGTACCTTAATAAATTATTTGGGTCATGTATGCTTTGTCTCTTGTGAATATTCGGCTGTATCTAACCATGTATAAGACTCACCATGGTCAATAAAACTATCTGCATTTGAATCAATATTTGCATAAGGGAAATAAATATTTTGACAAGATGTCGGATGTCCATGATAAAGGCTGCCACTTGGAGCTGCTCCATTTTGAGAAGAATACATATGGAAATCAAATTCTCCATGATAACAGGTGTCAACTATTGTACTGCCAACAATATACCGCTCATTTTTGTAATTTGCAGGGCAGATATCCTCAGCCGGGTGCGTTATTTCGCCAGGGGAACCGGCAGATAGGAAATATGTGTTAGCGCCTGAAATATTATCAGAAAAATCGCCTCCAAAGCATTGTTGCATCCAGATTACTTTTTTTGCAGCAGGTATTGAATCAACAAGTTGACCAAACCTTTCATCTGTCATTGTTACGACTGCTGTATCGCTAACAGGATTATATGCTCTTAAAAGCCCCTGATTTGTAGCTGTATTTTTAAGGCCATGGCCAAAAGTCCAGATAAACAGGAAATCGTTGTCTGTCATCACATTCTTCATATCTGTTAGTACCTGGGCTATTGTATTAGTATCCGCAGGAAAATCTGAGATATATGGTAAAAAATATTTAGAAGCTTTGTATCTACCATTTGAGCTTCCAAGCCCGTCATTTATCCAGTCATTTCCAGCATAATACAAAACTTTCACATTCTCATTACTGAATCCGTATTTCTGAGTGAGAAGCTCCCACATCAGGTAAGTATCGTTCCAGAATTCATCATATTGATGGTTGGCAATAGGGCTCCCGATAATATTCGGGTTTGGATTGTCTGAGATACCAACCGAAGGTTTGCACCCGGTAATCAGCACCGCATATTTTTTCGGCGTTTGCGAACGCAAGGTATTGATACTGAATAGAGTAATCAACAACATAAAAACAGTAAATTTAATTTTCATAACATTTTGGTTTTTAGTGTAAATATTAATAATTATGGTAACAACAAATACGACGTTTGCAAAATCTGGTTTCCTGTCTGCACCACCACACGGTACATACCCGACGGGAGGCCGGGGTTCGATTTCAATATATCTATTTTCAGTGAATTAGTGCCAGGAACTAAAGTAAAATCGGATTGATGATAAACAATTTTACCCAACATATCATATACCTTGATAATAGCTGATGTATTTTGTTTCGTGATAAATGTCAGTTCAAATTTGCCATTGCCGGGATTGGGGAAAATTTTAAATTGTCTCTCTATAGGTTCATTAGCTGCAACATAAATACTCTTTGATGTAAAATAAACATTTCCATTCCAACCTGAATTTAATGGCATTTTACCATAAATTAGTTTAAGTGAGTTATTCTTTTTTAGTAGGCACGTAAATAAAATTGACCCATTACTATCAATTAATTCGCGTTGGTACTCTCCATCTTTTTTATAATAATTGTAAAGTAATGTATTATCATTTGTAATTAATTCAACAGTAACAATTTCCGGTTCATTCAGGTTATTTATCCCGATTTGCGGATAATATTCTTCTTCATGATTTACAACCGTATCAGCCGGTTCCCAGCCCCATAGCCCCTGTTTCTGATATAACATTCCATAATCGTAAGGCATAATGCTGGTGTATTGGCTGAAAACCAACTGGGGAAGTAATAAGGTATCGGCTGCTATATCGCATCCCTGGAAAGGAAGTCCCGTATTTACAATTTCAACCGGCGACCATTGTTGGTTGAAATATTCGTATCTGAAATAGGCAAAAACCGTTTTATCGTAAGTTTGCCCGTGCCCTGTAAAATACCCAACCCCATGCAGGTTGTTGTCAGCATCCACATCAATGTTCTCAAGCTGGTATTCGTTGGTATCGGCATAAGGTATGTAAGTGTCGCTCCATTGTCCATTTTCATAATACTTATACATAAATTTAAACGATTGATTATAATACTCGTGCCAGAAACAATACACCCTGCCATTATGGTCGGCAATAATCCTGTTTTCTTTGGCATTGTTCAGGCTGCTGATGCGATGATGAGCTGTCCACTGCTGACCGTTGAATTCCATTGCATAAACCTGTGTATAAGTCCCGCCCCAGCTTATGCTGTCGAAGGTCAATATCAGATGGTTAAGATTGTCACACGCAATATTTGTGCGAAAAAGCCATGCATCCTGTATATATAGGACGGTATCTGGTACATCCCATGTAAGCCCATCGTCGAATGATTGGGAATGCATGATGATAGTAAGATAATGAAGGTTATCTTCAATTTTGTGCGCCCATACCACATGGATTATATTGTTTGTGTCAATTGTAAAAGACGGGGTAAGATTAAGGCTTGTCATATTTGACACATTTACAGGTGTTGTCCAGCTCTGGGCGTAGGCTTTGCACAACAACAAAAGAAGGGTTATAGAAAATGAAACGATATACTTCATGCCATGTGGGTTTAATTGGATAAAGGTATATATTTATACATTCTGGTTTTGTTAAAATATGAAAAGAATTTAGATTTTTAACTCATATTCCTTTATCCGGAAAAATCAAAAAGGGGGATACGAAAGAACGGTAGTATTTTATATGGGAAACGGTTATTTGAATGAAACAACAACCTAGCCATTCTGTAACAAATTAAAGCTAAACTATTTTAGTTGCCATAACTCAACTTTAACACGTATCCGTGCATAAAAAAACCACGGCCTTTAAATGACCGTGGTTCAGTATCCGAGTAGCAATCAAAGTTATTTTAGCCGCATTTGCTATACCCGCATGAGGTACAGGTCATGCATCCTTCTTTGTAAATAATCGTATTTTTATCCTTGCATTCAGGGCAGCTGTGGCCGGTTTGCGTTCCGTCGGGGATAAACTTTTTGAGTCCGCGCAATACGCCGTTTTTCCAGGTAGTAATGCTGTCGTTATCAAAACTCAGGTTATCAATCAGCTCCACAACATAAGGCAATGGCATGCCATGACGAAGAATACCCGAGATTAGCTTGGCATAATTCCAGTACTCTTTTTTAAACGAACGCGACAAACCACGGTGTGTTACCCTGTAGCCGTAATTATCCTCGTATTCAAAATCGTAACGGGCCGACACATTTTCATTATCTTTATTACGGATAACCCAGCCTTTTTTCACATAATCGGGGATGTAAAAATCGGAACTTTTACCGGTAAATATTTCGTACGGTTTGTTATTGATCAAACCTACAAAAGCGATCCATTTTTCGTCCTCATTCATAAAACGTACCACTTCCACTTCCAGTTCTTTTGGGCGTGGCGGCGCTTTTGTTTCCTGAAATTCGTTTACTTCTTCTTTCTTGGTATCGTTGCTGATCAGAACGCCTGAACGCGAACCGTCGCGGTAAATTGTCATCCCTTTGCAGCCACTTTCCCACGCAGTGAGGTAAACGTCGCTCACAAGCTCCTCAGTGGCTTCTGCAGGCAGGTTCACGGTTACGCTTATGGAATGATCGACCCATTTCTGGATGGCGCCCTGCATGGTTACTTTTGCAACCCAGTCGATATCGTTACTCGTTGCTTTGCTGTAAGGTGATTTTTCGATAATTGCCTGCAACGCTTCGTCGCTCATAAACAGCGCATTGTCAACATCAAATCCGTTAATTCGCATCCAGTCGAGGAATTTCGGGTGAAATACGTTGTATTCTTCCCACGAATCGCCAACTTCATCTACAAACGAAACATGAACATTTTTATCATTCGGATTTACCTTGCGACGGCGTTTGTAGCTTACCATAAACACAGGCTCTATTCCGGATGTGGTTTGGGTACAGATACTTACACTTCCGGTAGGGGCAATAGTAAGCATGCTGATATTACGACGACCGTGTTTCTCCATTTTGGCATAAACCTCAGGAGCTTGTTCGCGGATGCGGTTGATAAGCGGATTGTTTTTCTCGCGTTCGAAATCAAAAATCGGGAATGCACCACGCTCAGCAGCCAGGTCAGCGGAAGCTCCGTAAACCTCGATAGCCAGTGTTTTGTGAACATCAACGCTGAAAGTGGTGGCATCGCTGGTTCCATAACGCATATTGAGAGCCGCAAGCATATCGCCCTCAGCAGTAATACCAATGCCGGTGCGGCGACCCTGTAAAGTTTTTTCGCGGATTTTCTCCCACAGTATGCGCTCAGTGCGTTTGGTTTCTTCGTCTTCGGGATCAGAGTTTATTTTGGCAAGGATTCCGTCAATTTTCTCCATCTCCAGATCGATGATATCGTCCATGATACGAAGTGCATACCGCGAATGCTCAGCAAACAATTTGTGGTTGAACGAAGCCTGGGGAGTAAAAGGATTTTCGACGTAATTGTATAAGTTAATAGCAATCAGGCGGCAGCTGTCATACGCGCATAGCGGTATTTCGCCGCATGGGTTGGTCGAAAGGGTTTTAAATCCAAGATCAGCATAGCAATCAGGAACTGATTCGCGGATAATAGTATCCCAGAAAAGGATTCCCGGCTCAGCTGATTTCCATGCATTATGGATAATTTTATCCCATAATCCACGGGCATCGATCTGCTGAACTTTGGATGGATTTTTTGATTCAATAGGATATTGTTGGTTGTACTCGCTTTTGCTTTTTACGGCACGCATAAAATCATCATCAATCCTTACCGAAACATTGGCACCTGTTACTTTGCCCTGCTCCATTTTGGCATCGATAAAATTTTCGCTGTCGGGATGTTTTATCGAAATTGAAAGCATAAGTGCCCCACGGCGGCCATCCTGAGCTACTTCGCGGGTTGAATTGCTGAAGCGTTCCATAAACGGAACAATGCCTGTTGAGGTAAGCGCGCTGTTTAAAACCCGGCTTCCGGCAGGCCTGATATGCGACAAATCATGACCAACTCCGCCACGGCGTTTCATCAGCTGAACCTGTTCCTGGTCCACTTTCATGATCCCGCCATAGGAATCCTGGCTTCCGTCGCCGCCTATAACGAAACAATTGGATAAGGATGAAATCTGGAAATCATTTCCCATTCCGGCCATTGGGCTGCCCTGTGGCACGATATAACGGAAATCGCGGAAGAGCTCAAAAATCTCTTCTTCGCTTAAAGGATTTGGATATCTCTTTTCAATTCGTGCTACTTCCGAAGCAAGACGATGGTGCATATCGTCCGGCGTAAGTTCGTAAATATTGCCATCGCTGTCCTTCAGCGCGTATTTATTCATCCACACACTTGCAGCAAGCTTGTCGCCTTTAAAATAAACAGTGGCAGCTTCCAGCACCTCCTCATGCTTGTATGCAGTCAGTTTCTTGGTAACAGGTTTTTGGGTATTCTCTTGGTTCATCTGGATTAATTCAGGTTTCGGAACGTTAACAGCTTCTGGCTCAGGAGCATGTTCAACTTCCTCTGGCCCGGGTATACCGGGTCGCTGGCGCTGTTCAAGCACTTTACCATAAAAATCGTTTTTTACACTCTCCTCAACTGAGGAATCGACCTGTGAAAAAAGATTAACGTCCATATTTTGCTCCGTTCTCGGTTAATAATAATAAGAATATGCTGAAAGCCAATATCATGAACTGATTTTATTGGCTGAAGTCAGGAAATACAAATTTACACTATGCAATTCGGATTAATCAAATACAGTTATTAACAAATTTAGTGTTAGTAAGCGTTAACTTGCTGTATATCTGAATTTTACCCCCTTAATAAGTAGCGAAACCCTTGTCAATAGCGGGTTTCAGAATGCCTATGAATAAAGGGATGTAAGAATAGAAAAATTACTATTTAAAAACAAGGACAAAACAGACAAATATAATTCAATATAGTATAGGTTAATATTTATAATAAAGTCAAGTAAAAACAGGGGCTAATACTTTATGATCCTTCACGTTTCCAGATAAGCTTTTTGCCGAACCCCAGCCTGTTATGCGTCATTTTTATAAAGTCCGGAACGATACCCCACAACGTGAGTTTTTTAAAATTTGCAAGCGGGAATTTATGAAGATATGCTTTTTCTGTTTTGTCGTAAAGCTCGCCCGACAATTCGGTTGACTCACCGGTAAACTGTATTCCCTGTATTTTACCAACCATAGTTGTTTCGAGTGCAACAGCTCCTGAAACCATAGGCTGAGCAAGCATTTCATTAACATGCCGGGTGCCATGATCGGAAGTGAACACAAACATGTTCAGTTCATCAATGTATACATAAAAACAGGTGCAGGTATAGGGAATATTATCAGCTGATGTGGCTAAAGTAAAAACATGATGTTTGTGAATAAACTCAGTTATCTGCTTTTCGGGTAGTTCCATAATTAGAAATCGAGGCTGAGCGACAGGTAAAAAATATAGGGCTGAATAACCTGGTCTTCAACGCCCCAGGCCCAGTCGGCTCGCAGAAAATAACCGAATAGTGTACTCCTCAATCCAAATCCATATCCTGCAATAAGCGGATCTTTCTGCACCTGAACTGTGATATCCAAAGGCGGACTGCTTATATAACGGGTGTAATAGGTATTTTCTTCAGTCAGCGGGTTAAGTCCCTGCCAGGCCGAACCGATATCGGTAAAACCGACAATCTGAA
>Ga0209800_10004268_pt1 | contig 10655 bp, 8 predicted proteins | sample Higcelweek8metaG_FD_187174 | JGI IMG/M metagenome (GOLD analysis project Ga0209800, IMG submission 187174) | Freshwater pond sediment microbial communities from the University of Edinburgh, under environmental carbon perturbations - High... | ecosystem: Environmental > Aquatic > Freshwater >... | reverse complement strand
GATGACATCGAAGGTCGAACCCATGCCTTCCAAGCCATCATCAAGGGCCAACCAATTCCGGAGCCAGCTATCCCCGAATCATTCAAGGTTTTAACCAAAGAATTAGCCGGGTTAGCTATTGATATTTCTCCGGTAGGTTCCACTGGATTAAATATGTCGGATGATGTCGGAGCTGGAACCCCAATCTCAGATGATAGTTCATTTCCGGCAGCAGCCATTATCGTCGATGACACTATCTCCGACGATGAAGAAGAAAAAATTGAGTTAGATACAACCAAGGAGGACAACTAATATGTTTAAATTTAAAAGTATGATTGATTTTACCGGTTTGAGAATAAAACTAGCCTCACCGGAAGAAATATTTTCCTGGTCAACCGGCGAAGTCCTTAAACCAGAAACTATTAATTATCGTTCTTGGCGACCCGAGAAAGATGGCCTTTTTTGTGAAAAGATCTTTGGGCCCAGTCGCGACTACGAGTGTTATTGTGGAAAATACAAAAAAATCCGATTCAAGGGTGTTATTTGTGATAAATGTGGTGTTGAAGTTACCACCTCCAAGGTTCGCCGTGAACGTATGGGCCATATTAGCCTGGCCGCTCCGGTTACCCATCTTTGGTACCTACGCAATACCCCCTCGCCCTTAAGTGTCATTTTGGATGTTCCTCAAAAAGATCTAGAGGCCGTTGTTTATTTCACCAAATATTTAGTCACCAGTATTGATAACAACAAGCGAAAAGAGGCCGTCGATAATCTGCTCAGTAATTCCAAGAAAAAACAACAGCAAATTGATGTCGACACCAAAAAAGCAATTGAGCTTAAAAAAGACGAAACAGCCAAAGAAAAAGCCAATCTTAAGGATAAAATAAAAAACAAAGACCAGCTCTTGATTGCTCAAGAAGAAAGAGAAGTCCGCTTAAAACAAGAAATCCAAAAAATTGACAATAAAGCCGTCAGTGAAAAGGGCCGGATTGAAAGTTTAATCAACTTTTTAGAAGACAAAATTCGTTCCCTGTCGATATTATCCACTCTTACTGATGAAGAAAGTTTTTACATGGCCCAATTCAAAGCCGATATCTTTTTTGAAGCCAAAATGGGTGCCGAAGCTATTGCCGAGGTTTTAAAACAACTTGACCTTCCTGAAACCGTTAAAAACTTAAAAAAAGAACTTAACAAAACCAACAGTAAGCTCAAGAAGAAGAAAATCATGTACAAAATGAGGATTATGAATGGCATGATTGACAATGCCATTGCTCCTTCTTGGATGGTATTAACCAACATCCCGGTTATTCCGCCCGATCTTCGTCCCATGGTTCAGTTAACTGGTGGTCGATTCGCGACCTCAGATTTAAACGATCTTTATCGCCGATTAATTAACCGCAACAACCGTCTTAAAAAATTAATCAAACTTGGTGCTCCGGAAATCATTCTCCGCAACGAAAAAAGAATGTTGCAGGAATCAGTCGATATTTTGATTGATGCCCAAAAAAGCTCCAAGAACAAGCGAAAAACCGCTAACAAACGTGTTCCTCGTGCCTTATCCGATCTTCTTCGGGGTAAAAAGGGGCGTTTCCGACGCAATCTATTGGGAAAAAGAGTCGACTATTCCGGTCGTTCCGTAATTGTCGTTGGTCCTAATCTCAAACTTAATCAGGTCGGTCTTCCCAAAGAAATTGCTCTCGAAATATATCGACCTTTTGTTTTAAGAGAACTGATGTCATCAGGTTTGGCTGCCAACATTAAAAGCGCTAAGGGCCTAATTGATCATCGCATCAACGAGGTTTACGATATTCTGGAAAAAGTAACCAAAGATAGTTATGTTCTGTTAAATCGTGCTCCAACTTTGCACAAATTGTCAATCCAAGCCTTTAAGCCGATTCTGACTGATGGATTAGCTATTCAGCTCCATCCTTGTATGTGTCGCGGTTTTAATGCTGATTTTGATGGAGATCAAATGGGTGTCCATCTCCCACTTTCCGATGCCTCTCAAAAAGAAGCCAAAAGATTGATGTTGCCATCTCATAATCTATTAAAACCAGCCGACGGTAGTCCAGTTTCTATTCCGGCTCAAGAAATGGCTGTTGGTTGTTATTACATCACCTCGGTTCGAGAAGATGATCTCGCCAAGGAAGTTGCCACTGGTTACGAAGGATTAACTATTTTCTCTGATGTTGAAGAAGTCACTTTGGCTTATCAAACCGACCGCCTAGCTCTTCGTGAGCTAATGGTGGTTCGAAAAGATGGCCAGTTATTAAAAACTACCTATGGTCGTTTGTGGTTCAACACCATTCTTCCCAAGGAATTTGGTTACATTAATGAAGCTATGGCGGGAAGTAAGGCTGTCAATGATTTAATCGTTAAATCGTTAAGCATTTCCGGTCGGATGCGAACTGTCCGCTTAATTGATGCCCTCAAAGACATTGGTTTCAAAGGATTTACCCTATCGGGTCTCTCTCTTTCTATGGCCGACTGTGGATATTTAGCCGGTAAAGAGGCAATCATTCAATCCGCCAACAAACGAGTTTCCGAGATCGAAAATAATTACAAAATCGGTTTAATCAGCAACGAGGAAAAAAAGCGTTTAAGCCAAAGTATCTGGATGGAAATCACCGAAGAAATAGCTGAGAAAACCTGGGCCACTTTGAGTATGGATTCTCCAATTAAAATCGTCTCGGCTGCTGGTATCAAGCGGGCATCAAAAGACCAGATAAAACAATTGTCTGGTATGCGCGGACTGATGGTTGATCCTACTGGAAAAATAGTTCAACTACCCACCAAGTCAAACTTCCGCGAAGGCTTGTCTGTTTTTGAGTACATTACCGGTGCCCGTGGTACCCGCAAAGGTTTGGCCGACACTGCTCTTAGAACTGCCGATGCCGGTTATCTAACCCGACGCTTGGTTGATGCTGCTCATACTTCCATCATCAGGCAGGAAGATTGTGGCACCACCAAATTCATTACAATTGATCGTAATGAAAAAAATCGGGAAAGGTATTTCTCTCGACGTCTATTGGGCCGATTCTTAGCTAGCGACCTAATCAATCCCGAAACCAAAGAGGTAATTTTACCCAAAGATACCCTGGTTGACACTGATAATGTCATTACCATCGAAAATAGCCCTGCTACCACGGTTGATGTTCGATCCCCATTAGTCTGCAAAGCCAAATATGGGATCTGTCAACATTGTTATGGTTGGGACTTATCAACTCGGAAGCTGGTTCAAATAGGTGTCCCGGTTGGTGTTATCGCCGCTCAATCTGTGGGTGAACCTGGTACCCAACTAACCCTTCGAACCAAACATACTGGAGGTGTCTTAGGTGTAGACGTTACCCAAGGGTTGCCTCGGGTACAAGAGTTGTTCGAAGTCCGAACTCCAAAATTACCCTCACCTCTGGCTGAAATCAGTGGTAAGGTCAAGGTCAAGGAAACTCTAGATGGTTACGAAATCAAATTAACTGGAAAAGATAAAAATAATCACGCCAAAACGATTACTTATCTCTTGCCATCCAATGTCAACATTCTTGTAGGTGACGGTGATTTGGTTGGTCAAGGAGCTCAAATCAGTTCTGGATCGCTCGATGTTCGAGAGGTTCTGGAAATTAAAGGTCTGGAAGCAGCTCAGCGATATTTGATCAATAATATTCAGGGAGTTTACGAATCACAGGGAATTGGTATCCACGATAAACATCTCGAGGTCATTGTCAAAGAAATGAGTGACAAACTCAAAATCGAAGATCCGGGAGACAGTAACTTTCTCTATGGTCAAACCGTCACTCGAGCTGTCTATATGGACGAGAACGAACGACAAAAAGAAAAAGGTGGCAAACCAGCTGTTGGTAAAAAAATTCTTTTGGGCTTGATTCAGTCAGCTCTAACCACTGGATCCTGGCTTTCGGCCGCTTCCTTCCAGCAAACCACCAGTGTTTTGACAGAAGCTTCGTTATTAGCTGAAGTCGACAACTTGATCGGTCTCAAGGAAAATGTTATTATCGGACGTCTCATTCCTGTTGGAAAGAAACAACAAATCTAAAAAATATGCCAACTTTTAACCAACTTATCAAAAGAGGTCGAAAAAAAAGAAATTTAAAGTTGAAAACTGCGGCTCTCCGCAATAATTTCAACAGTATTAAAAATCGCAGTATCGATTCTTATAATCCTCAGAAAAAAGGAGTGGTCACTGTTGTTAAAACCATGACTCCCAAAAAGCCCCATTCGGCTTTACGTAAAGTCTGCCGGGTCAAACTCAGCAATCACACTTCTGTCACTGCCTATATCCCCGGGATTGGTCACAACCTAGCTGAACACGGTATTATCTCCATTCGCGGAGGACGTGTCCGGGATCTTCCGGGTGTTCGTTATCATGTCATTCGTGGAAAATATGACGCTGGAGCTGTCGCTGGCCGTTTACAATCTCGCAGCAAATACGGAGCCAAACGGCCCGCTAAAGCCTCCGCTTAACTTTATCAATACTAAATATGTCTCGCAAAGGTCAAACTAAAATTAGAAAAATCGAACTCGATCCGATCTACAGCAGTGAAACTGTAAGTCGGTTAATTAACTATTCCATGCGAAATGGTAAAAAAACACCAGCCGCCAAACAGGTTTATCTGGCCTTGGATATCTTGAAGAAAGAAGCCAAATCCGATGATGTTCTGGCTACTCTCGAACAATCACTCGATGCTATCAAACCAAAAGTCGAGGTTCGACCTCGTCGTATCGGCGGTGCTGTTTACCAAGTTCCCACCCCAGTCCGCGGTCATCGTCAGATGTCACTAGCTGTCCGCTGGTTAATCACTGCTTCACGTCAACAATCCAGCAAATCCTACCATACCTTTGGAGAAAAATTAGCTTCTCAACTTTTAGCTGGTCTCAAGGGTGAAGGTAACGCTGTTGTCAAACGAACCGAAGTCGAACGAATGGCGGATGCCAATAAGGCTTTTGCTCATTTACGCTGGTAAGTATTTTTGTGTTACCATTATTTGATGTCATTATTCCAAAAAACCCGGGTTGTCATTTGGCCCAAAGATAAATCGGTTGATGTCTTTTTTGACCGTTCTGAAAATAATACCGCCAGTCTGGATGTCGATCTCTGGAAAACACAAACCGATTCCGACCTCCAGCCCCTTATTTCTTATCTAAAACAAAACCAAGTTGACAATTGTCAGGTATTAATTCCCGACGACATTGTTTTAACTAAATCCTTTATCTACGACACTAAGGTCGATACTGTTGATGCCAAAGAAGTCATCGGACTGGCCGAAAGTTTTGTCCATTTCAAAATTGACCCCGATGAAATAGATTACAATTTGGTTCAAACAAACGACAAAACAATAGTTCAAGCCAGAATTTTTGATAAAAACAAACACCAGCACCTTCGCGACAATCTTTCCCGGTTGGGGCTAAAAGCATTCTCCGAACATCCTGTTTCCGCCGCCATCGCTCGGGCCGTTTCCTCCTCCCCCGATTCTGGTTACTACCTACTCTATCCCCTCAGTCACAACGAATACACTCTCATTCTCTCCAAAGACAATTCGGTTTACTTAACCACCAATTACAAAGGTTCTTCCTTAGATATCCAAAAAATCATTAACTACTCCAGTCTATATTTCTCCAATAAGATAACCAAACTATTTGTCCCCTCCGATCGAGAATTAGAAATAAATAGCACCACCCCCATGACCAAAATCCCCTTTATTGATTCCCAAATCGCTTCCAGTCTCAAAAAGTCAAACAATCTTCCTCTCCCTGTTGTCGGTCTCCTGCTGTCATCCCCGCCAACGACTGCTATAATATCATCATCAGAAAATAGTAATTTAACTATCCCTATGGAAGAGAAAAAAAATATCCTCCCAATTATTGCAGTTTTCGTTTTTACTGCCGCCTTGGCCTCAATTATTATTTGGTTTGTTCTTAATCGAAATGGTAATACCGGCAACGTTAGTCCTAATGCTTCCGATCTAACTCCAACCCCAATCGCCGAAGTTCTCCCCACCAACACTCCTGCTCCCGCTATTCCTGACATCGATAAAACAATTAAAATCCAGGTTCTAAACGCCACCGATATCAACGGTCAAGCTGCCTCCTTAAAAGGCAAATTAACCACCCTTGGTTTTACCAATGTTACCGTTGGTAATACCAAAGAAAAGGCTGATGACAATAGTATTCAACTCAAGACATCACTTGCCTCTGGTTCGGCTTATTTTAAAAGCCAATTAGGTGACTATTTTGATGCCAACATTACTTCTGACTTAAAAGCTACCTCGACTTATGATGCCATCTTCACTATCGGCACCGACTTAAGTCAATCCTCCTCAAATGCTGGAGATGAATCTGCTTCAGCCAAGGCCACCGCTACTCCTGTCAAAAAAGCCACCCCGACTCCATTAGAATAGTAATTATTCTTAATCCATATGAAAGGAATTATTCTGGCCGGCGGTCGCGCCACTCGTCTTCGTCCCCTAACTTGGGTTGTTAGTAAACAGCTGTTGCCGGTTTATGACAAACCCATGATCTTTTATCCTCTCAATACTCTAATTCAAATGGGGATTAAGGATATACTAGTTATCATTTCTCCGGAAAATTCAGGCTTATTTCTCAACCTTTTGGGTACTGGTGATGATTTTGGAGTTCACTTTAGCTACGCTGTCCAAAAAGAGCCACGAGGTCTGCCGGATGCTTTTATTGTCGGTGAAAAATTTATCAATGGCGATAACGTCGCCATGGTTTTAGGAGACAATATCATGGACCATGATTTTTCGACAGAAATTAAAGACTTTAATCAAGGCGGTCTGGTTTTTGCCAAAGAAGTGACCGATCCTCAACGTTATGGCGTGGCTGAGTTTGATCAAGATGGCCAAGTCTTATCCCTCGAAGAAAAGCCGGTTACTCCAAAAAGTAATTATGCCATCATCGGCCTCTATGTCTTTGATAAAAATGTTTCCCGATATGCAAAAGAGCTTCAACCGTCTGTTCGGGGAGAAATAGAAATAATTGACCTTCAAAAAAAGTATCTGGCTGAAAAACAACTCCATGTCAAAACCTTCACTGGTTATTGGCAAGATGCCGGTACTTTTGACAGCTTGCTTGAAGCCGGCAACTATATGGCTAAAATCGCTTCTCGTTAATATTTAATTTCTTATGAAAATATTAGTCACTGGTGGTTTGGGATTTATTGGTTCCAATTTTATCCATTATTGGCTTTCTCGCCACCCCAACGATCAAATCACCAATCTTGATTCTATTACCTACGCCGCCAATCCAAACAGTTTATCCGACATCAACACTAACTACAATTTTATTCAGGGTGACATTCTTGATGTCAAACTACTGGAAAAGGTTGTTCCTGGTCACGACTTAATTGTCCATTTTGCCGCCGAATCCCATGTTGATCGTTCTATCGATGATCCTCTACTATTTGTTAAAACCAATGTCTTGGGTACCTATAACCTTCTCTCCATCGCCAAAAAATATGGGAATATCCGTTTCCATCATATTTCCACCGACGAAGTCTTTGGCACAATTATCCCCAAAGTTGTCGATATTTTTTCAGAGAATACTCCCTATAATCCATCCTCTCCTTATTCTGCCTCAAAAGCTTCTTCTGATCATTTTGTTAGAAGTTTTGGCAAAACATTTGGACTCCCCATAACTATCACCAACTGTTCCAATAATTATGGTCCCTTCCAACATCCCGAAAAATTAATTCCTAGGATCATTACCAATTTGATGACCCATCAAAAAATACCCGTCTATGGCCAAGGGGAAAACTATCGTGACTGGCTTTATGTAACCGATCATTGTTCTGCCATCGAAGCGGTTATTATCAAAGGCAAATTGGGAGAGACTTATTGCGTCGGCGGACTAAAGGAATCAACCAAGAATATTGATATTGTCAAAAAAATTATCAACCTTATGGGAGAAACAGAATCGGTAATTGAATATGTCGCCGACCGTCCAGCACACGATAATTATGCCGTATCATGGGATAAAATACATACTGATCTTGGCTGGGAGCCCACTGAAACTCTTGATTCTGGTCTTCAAAAAACCATCGAATGGTATCGTGGCCACGAATCTTGGTGGCAAGTTGCCAAGACAGAAGCCGAAGCCTTTTATCAAAAATTAAACGATTATAAAAATATTAATAAATGAACTTTATAAAATCTTCAAAAATACCAGAACTGATCTTAATTGAACCTCAAGTTTTTGGTGATAACCGTGGTAATTTTTTCGAAAGTTACAGCCAAAAGATATTTCTTGAGGCGGGAATCAAAGCCAATTTTGTTCAGGATAACCAGTCTTTTTCAGCTCAAATCGGCACCCTACGTGGGCTCCATCTCCAATCAGGGGATTCATCCCAAGCCAAGTTAGTTAGGGTGATTCAGGGTAAAATTTTTGATGTCGCAGTTGATTTGCGTCCAGACTCCCCAACTTTTGGACAGTGGGAAGGATTTCAGCTTTCTGCTGATAATAATCGGATGCTTTTTATTCCCCGTTATTTTGCTCATGGTTTTATGACACTATCTCCGGACGTAATTTTTACCTATAAGTGCGACAACTATTATGATAAGCTTTCAGAAACTGGAATAATATGGAACGACCCCACCCTAAACATATCCTGGCCACTCGATGTAGAGCCGGTAATTTCTGACAAGGACAAAACTTTACCAACTTATCAGCAATATATAACAAATGACTAAGAACGAAAAAGTACTAACTATCGGTGGCCAGGGTTATGTCGGACAGCTCTTTATCGACCGCCACCAACAAGATTATGGCCATTTGGTTGATTATTCCCAGTCGGCCGACAATTCCTTTGATATCGCCAGCCCAAAGTCGGTTGCCAAGATAGTCAAAGAGAATAATCCCGACATTATCATTATTTTTGCAGCCCTAACCAATACCAAACCGGATATCACTCAGGCCAATCAATATCAGGCCGTAAATGCTCAGGGGCCACAAAATGTGATTGAGGCTGTAATTGGCCAAAACACGACCAGAATCCAATCCGGCCAACAGCCAATTTTCGTCGTTCAAATTTCCACGGATCAGGTATTCAAGGGCGACAAAGGTCCAAAGTATCTCTACACCGAAGCCGACCAGCCCGACGCCACTATTATCGAATCTGGTCTTTATGCCGGCACCAAGAAATTGGGTGAAGACGCTATCAGGAAATACGAACCCCATCTCATCGTTCGTCTTGGCAATCCCACTTCCCTCACCGCACCCCCCCGGTCCGACTATTTACGCAAAATCTTTGATTCACTTGAAAAAAACGGTAAAGCCATGCTTTTCTCCAATCAGTTTGTCTGTGGTACAGTCACCCAGGATTTTGTTGACGCCATCTCCGGTCTTATCTCTGGGGGTTATGCCGGAACCTACAATGCCACCGGCCCCGAATGTCTTTCCGCTTATCAATGGGGGGTAGTTTTTGCCCAACAACTCGGTTTAACTCCGACTGAAATCGAAAAGTTTATCATTCCTACCGATGTTGTTGCCTATAATCAAAATAGCGCCGGCTATAAGTTTCCCGAATCCCTCCACCTTTCCATAGATAAGCTTTTAGCTACAGGAATCAAAATGCGCTCGCCTCGAGAAATTGCCTCGACGGTAATTGCTTCCATCCCCGAATCTCGTCGCCAGGCGGTTCTTCAACAGCTTCGAGCTACTATCCCGCCATCATCATCTTAGCTATCTTCTGACCTTCTCGTACCGCAAAGTTAGTCCCCCTATCTTCGGGGAAAATTTGGGAAAAATTGGCTTGATAAACCGCCTTTGATATTTTATAAGTTGGAATCTGATAATCAGTAGTCACGATATGTTGGGCATTTTTAAACTTAAACACCCAAGTTTTGTCAATTAACTGCCGATCAAATTTTGAATATATTTTCTTCAGATATTGAAAATAAATATCCTCAATCTGTTTGTCTGTTTTATCCATTAACCCGCCGGTATTCGGAAGATAAGTTCCCAAATAATATATCTGCTTGTCTCCATACTGATGACTGTCGACTAGATTTGTATGTTGGATAAAAGCCAGAAAAGGGGATTGAATATCATTGATATTATGCCAGTAATAGTCAGATAATTTTTGTTTACTGGAAAACACCACATTTATTGCTCCCAGGTAGTTTATATTTTTGATCGCCCCGGTATAAACGACCTTATCATAATCTTTTTCAATCTTTCCAAAATCTACTTTTGTCCCCAGTCTAATTTCACCTTTTTGCTGTCTGATTCTTTTGGCCAGCTCGTCAGCTATCTGTCTAAATCCTCCGGTTAAATAGCCCAATTGTCCTGAATTTCCCCGGGTATGGATTCTGGCCCACAACCAAGCCATCGATACCTCCTTATACTTACGCCCGAATTTACCCCGCAACAGCGGGGCCCAAACTACTCGATAGGCTCGCTCACCGCACCACTTTTTCATCCACCGATAGGCTGGAATCGGTAAGTATTTTTGATAATCATTATCCTTTTCCAGCCAGATTTTTACTATTCCCAATCTTAGCTTACTAACCAAATCCAAGGGTTTAAATTTCAGTAAATCAACCGCACCCATAAAAGAATACATTTGCTGGTTATAAAAAAGAGCCGTTTTTTCCGGATACCATTTCAGTTTACTCTCCAGTCCCAGTTCACCAATTAACCCGACGTTG
>Ga0209800_10004267_pt1 | contig 10655 bp, 10 predicted proteins | sample Higcelweek8metaG_FD_187174 | JGI IMG/M metagenome (GOLD analysis project Ga0209800, IMG submission 187174) | Freshwater pond sediment microbial communities from the University of Edinburgh, under environmental carbon perturbations - High... | ecosystem: Environmental > Aquatic > Freshwater >... | reverse complement strand
TGCTCGTCGAAATAGGCGTTCTTGAAGGGCGGCTCGGTGCCGTCCTCGCGCAGGATGTGGTAGGCCTCCGGCGAGAGCAGCCGCCTAAGCTCGGCCTCGGGCGGGGTGGCCTTGGCCAGACGCGGCACGTAGCCGAAGAGCGGATCCGCCGACTCCTTGCCCCACAGCCGCGCCAGGGTGGAATCACGGCCGCAGCCCATGCGGTAGAGCTGGTAGCGCCGGGCGTTGGTCCTGCTGTAGCCCTGGTGGTGGGCCTCGGCCTTGTAGAACGGCCCGGCGGGCAAGACTTCCGTCGCCACGGGCCGGGGCAAAAGCCGCAGGTCCTCCAGCTCCGCAATGGCCGCAGCGGCCTCGCGCTCCTGGTCTTCATCATGGAAGAACATGGCCGTGCGGTACTGCGCGCCGTGGTCGCAGAACTGGCCGCCATCGTTGGTGGGATCTATGCGCCGCAAAAACCAGTCCGCCAGGGCGCGGTAGCTCACAAGATCCGGGTCGAAGCGCGCCTGCACGGCCTCGTAGTGGCCGGTATCGCCCGTGCAGACCTCGTCGTAGGTCGGGTTGGGCTCATCGCCGCCGGTGTAGCCGGAAGTGACGGACAAAATGCCCGGCAGGTGCAAAAAATCGGCCTCAAGGCACCAAAAGCACCCGCCGGCAAAGGTGGCGGCGGGAAACGAGTCAAGGTTCATGGAGCCCTCCCGGGGTATCCAGTACAAGTAGCCACTGGCCTGGGGAAGTCAACGCCTGCGCGAATTTGCGCACGCCCCGGGCGCAGCGCGCGGCCCAACTCTTGTGGTCGCCCGGTTGCCGGTCTAGCCGCCCGCCCGCTGCACCAGGGCCGCGGTGTCGAGCAGGATGATGGTCCGGCCGCGCGTGCCGATGAGGCCTTCTTCCTGGAACTTCTTGAGGAACTGGCAAACGGTCTGCTGGCAGGAGCCGGTCATGGCGGCCATCTGCTCCTGGGTCAGGCGCAGGGGCACCTCCACGGGTTCCGCGGGGCCGGTTGCGCCGCCAGGGCCGTTGCGCCTTGCGCTGGCGGCCAGGGCGTCCGCGCTCAGGGTGAGCAGCAGCCGGGCCATGCGCGTGTCCACGTCGCAGGAGGCCAAACCCTCCACCTGTTCGCTCAAGTGCCGGAGCCTGCGGCCCAGAATGCGGATGATCTTTTGCGACGCGCGCGGATGGCTGGCCAAAAAGCTTTCAAAGGCTTCCTTGCCCACCTCGTGGAGCACGCCCGGCAGCAGGGCCTGGGCGGCGGCGCGGCGCGGCTGGCAATCAAGCACCTCGGCCAGGCCGAAAATTTCGCCGGAGCGGCGCAAAAAGAAGATGGGCTCGCGCCCCCGGCGCGACTGGCTGAAGATGCGCACCAGGCCGCGCTCCAGATAATAACACGAGCGGCCGGGCTCGCCCTCGGCAAAAACCGGGTCGTCCTTGCGCAGTTCGCGCCGCCGGGCCAGAGCCAGAAAAGCCGTTCGCTCGTCTTCGAGTCCGGTGAAAAAATCCTCGGCCCCAAGGTGCCAGAAATGATCCATGCGCCCCCCAATGGCCGGAGCCCGGCAACGTTCGCACGTCGCCAGGCTCTGGTCCAAGGGTTCTATAGTCCGCGCAGGGCGATCAGGGCAAGTCGGTCTTGGGCGCAAGCCGGTTTGCGTATTCATAGGTCGTTTCCTGGCCGTTGATGTCCACGCATTTCCAGATGATGCGGTTTTTGGCCATGATGGGCCGGAGCGAGGCCTTGTGGTAGCCCAGCTGGTAGGGCATGCGCGTTTCGATGGCGCCGCAGGGGCAGACCTTGGTGCAGGACATGCAGTCCCAGCAGTCGCGGGTGGCCCGGCAAAAAGCCTTGCCCGTGGCGGGATCCAGGGCCATGAGGTCGCCGGGGCAGGCCTCTTCGCAGCGCGTCTCGGCCCGGTCCGGGCAGCCGTTGCATTTATTGGGCAGCACTCTTGGTGGCATGGTGTTCCTCCTTGGATGTTGGGGCTAGGCCTTCTGACGGTCGCCGGGGACGAGCTGCTCGTAGGGGCGGGTGAAGGCCGTCACCACGCCGGTCTCCGGGTCGCGGCGGGTCTCCACGAAGCAGTCGAAGTTCACGTCGTCGCGCTCCGGGTAGTCGCTTCTGGTCTGCCAGCCGGCCCAGCGGGTCTCCTTGCGGGCCTTCAGGTGGTGCACCACAGCTTCGGAGACGTCCACGCGGTCCATGGTCTCGTTGGCCTCCATCAGCTCGTGCAGGTCCGCGGCCTTGAGGTACTGGAACTGGCTCTGCAGCATGGCGATGTGCTTGAGCGCGTAGTCCAGGCGCTCCTCGTTGGTGCGGTAGAACTGGCTGGTGCCGCCCGCGTACTCGTCCATGAGCCGCTGCAGGCGGTCCTTCATCTCGCGCGGGGAAACGCCGTCATAGTCCGCGCCGCGCAGCAGCGGGGCGAACACGCGGGCCTTCTCCGCCTCGATCTGCTCGGCCAGCTCGCGGGAGTTCTGGGGCAGGGGCTCGGCCTGCTTCATGTAGGCCATGGCCCCGCGCGCGGCCAGCTTGCCTTCCGCCGCGCAGCCGCCCACGAACTTGTTGGGGTTGCCGCCGGCGGTCTCGCCCGCGGCGAAAAGCCCCGGCACCGTGGTCATGCGGTCCATTTCCACCCAGAAGCCGCCCATGGTGTGGCCACCCATGATGTACGGGTCGGAGCCGTAGATCTCGATGGGCTCCTTGGTCACGTCCTGGCCCCTGCTGGCCAAAAAGAGCACGAAGCTCGGCCGCTCGTTCAGGTAGTCGGTCATCATGGCCTTCACCGTGTCTGGGGCCATGTTGCGCGTGTCGCAGTAGCAGGGCCCGCGTCCGGCCAGCCACTCCTCCATGGGCGCGTTGGCGCGGATGTACCGGGGGGCCGCGTCGCCGCCAAGGTGGGCGTAGCGGCTCATGACCTTTTCGTCCTTGCAGTTGATGATGGGCGCCTTGTAGCCCACGGAGATGGTGTCCACCGGGCCGCAGAAGTCCTTGGTGCGCGTGGCCACCCAGCGCTGCTCCAGGCTCGAAAGCTCCGCGCCCTGGCGGAAGCCCATGGCATAGCCGGAGCCCACGCAGTAGGGGCACATCCAGATCTGCGCGCCGGAGTCTGTGGAGTCGGCCGTGTAGGACTTGTACAGCGTGCCCGCGCCGCCGGTGGAGACGATGGTCGACTTGGCGCGGAAGACATGGAACACGCCGGTGCGCACGTTCAGACCGGTGGCGCCCACGCAGCGGCCCTTGTCCATCAAAAGCCCGGTGCCGGCCACGCGGTTGTAAACCTCGGCCCCGGCCTCGATGGCCTTTTCGGCCATGATGGGCTTGAGCTGCTCGCCGTGAATGGAGATGTCCCACTTGCCCCGGTAGTGGATCTTGCCGTCTTCGTCGCGCAAAATGGGCAGGCCCCAGCGCTCCAGGTCGTCGATGGACTCGTTGAGCTCACGGGCGTTGGAGAGGGCCAGGTCCTCGCGCAGCGGCCCGCCGCCCACCTGGGCGCGGCTCCAGCGCACCAGATCCTCCGGGGTCTTGCCCTCGGGGATGTAGGTGTTCAGGGCGTCCATGCCGGCAGAGCACGCGCCGGAGCGCATGATCTCGGCCTTTTCCATGATGACGATCTTGAGGCTCGGATCCTTCAGCGCGGCCTCCGTGGCCACGAAGCAGCCCGCGTTGCCGCCGCCGATGATCAGAATATCGCAGTCCACAACCTCCACCTGCACCTCGGCCAGGGTCTTCGGCAGGGTCTGCGCGCGGCTTCCGCCCGGTCTATTCGCCATGGTGTCCTCCTTGATTCATACTTGCTGTTGTTGGTTGTTGCCGCGGCCGCATCAGAACGGCCAGGGCGCGGTGGGGTCCCACACCGGCAGGCCCAGCAGCGCGTACCACGGGGCCATGATGAGGATGCCATAGGCGATGGCGATGAGGATGCACATCCAGCCCACCTTGGCGTAGTCCGCCGTGGAGAAGGTGTCCGTGCCGTAGGCGATGACCGCCGCCGTGATCTGGGTGGGCAGCAGGTAGGCGTAAGTGTCCGTGTCGCACACCAGGAGCGTGAAGGACACGGGATGCAGCCCCAGCCGGGGGGCCATGGCGAAGATGACCGGCGCGAGCATGGCCACCGCCGCCACGTTGGAGAGCATGCCGATGCGGATGATGTGCGTGCCCACCATGAGGGAGAGCAGCACCTGCCACCAGACCATGCCGGTGACGAAGCCGTGGATGTTGTCCGCCAGCCACCCAGCCAGGCCGGAGGAGGTCATGGCGCTGGTCATGGTCAGCGCGCCGCCCAAAAGCAGGAAGGTGCCCCAGATGGTGCGCTCCTGCACGGCCTTCCACTTGAAGGGGAACAGGCCGGGAATAAACAGGATCATCATGCCGATGAGGCCCACGATGCCGAGCTGGAAGGAATGCAGCTCAAGCGGGCTGCCTTTTCCGGTCATGAACAGCACGGTGATGAGCCCGAAAATGCCCAAGAGCGTCCACTCGGGCCGGGTCATGGGGCCAAGGGCCTGGTGCTGGCGCTTGATCTCATCGTGCCCGCCGCCGATGGTGACGCCCTTGGTCTTGAAGTGGTAGCGCACCCACCACTGGGTGAGCACGAACATGCCGAGATACGGGAACTGGAGCAGCGCCCACTGGAAGTAGCCGATGTTCTTGAAGCCGTTCTTGTCGAAGATGCCGGTCATGATGAGGTTCGGCATGTGCGCGGTGAGGATGAACACGCCGCAGATCATGCAGCCGTAGACCATGGACTGGATGACGATGGCCTTTTTGGCCTCGCGCTCGCGCTCGGTATCGCCCAGGAGCTTGGTGATGCCCTGGATGACGGGCATGAGCGTGGCGGCGCGCGCGTTGGCCGCGGGAATCAAAAACGCCAGCACGATGTTGACGAAGAACATGCCCCAGATGATGCGGCCCACGTTGGTGGCCTTGAGCCGGTCCAGAATGGACAGGGCGATGCGCTTGTCCATCTTGAGAATCTGCAGCATGGCCCCCAAAAAGAAGGCGAACAGGCACAGCCACACCTCATGGGTGGTGAAGCCGTTGAAGGCCTGGCCCATGGGCGGCTTGCCCTCCTTCCAGGGCAGGCCGTGGGTCAATATCAGCAGGGTCGGCACGGAAAGCCCGGTGATGCCCACGGGCATGGCCTCCGCCACCCACATGACGCTGGCCCAAACCACCACGGCCAGCACGGACATGCCCTCCCGGCTCAGCCCCTGCGGGCAGGGCAGCACGGCGTATATGAGCACGAACAACACCCAGGCCGCGATGAACCCGGTCCAGACCATGCGGGGGCTCTTGCCGCACATGGTCAAATTTTCGCTCACATAGCCGAGGATTCCGGAACAGGTTTGCTCCTCTCCGTTTGCGAACGCCTGGGGCGTCGCCGTTTTTGCTTGGGTTGTCTCCATCGCACTTCCTTTCCGCCAGCTGCGGGATCGCGTCTTTTGTGGCCTTGCTATGAAGCAGATGACCGGCGCGTTCTATCGCCCGGACGATACGGCGCGAAAATTCCGCAAATGGGCCGCCCGCTGGCGGGCTCCGCGAGGAATAGGCAAGGAAGAGGCATGCGGCCGGTTGCGCCGGAGCGGGCCAGCGTAGTTGACAAAACCCGGCCCAGCGCCAATATCCAAGCACGGCCCGCACCGGGCACGGCAAGCCACACGGAGGACCCATGGCCGGAAAATGGCGGCTCAACATCGACGAGGCCTTTTGCGCCTCGCACCAGCTTCGCAACTACAACGGCAAGTGCGAGCACCTGCACGGCCACAACTTCGGCGTCAGCGTCGAGGTGGAGGGCGACCGGCTCGACCCCGCGGTGGAGATTTTGGTGGACTTCGGCGACCTGAAGCGCCTGACCCGCGAGGCCGTGGACGCCCTGGACCACGCGCACCTGAACGACCTGCCCGCCTTTGCCCAGCACAATCCGTCGAGCGAGAACATCGCCCGGCACATCTACCTGGACCTCAAGGATCGGCTGGCGGCGCTCGCGCCCCAGGCCCGGCTCAAAAGCGTCAGCGTGTCCGAGAAGGGCACCTCGCGCGCAACGTACTTCGAGGACTAGACGTGCGCCTGCTGCTCCAGCGCGTCACGCGGGCCTCGGTGACGGTGGAGGGCGCCCGCGTGGGGCAGATAGGCCAGGGGCTGCTGGTGCTGGCCGGTTTCGGCAAGGGCGACGGCCCTGATCTGCCCGCCTCGCGTCTGTGGTCCGCCCTGTGCGCCAAGGTGCTCGACCTGCGCGTCTTCCCCGACGCCGACGGCAAGCTGAACTTAAGCCTGCGCGAGACCTCCGGCGGAATTTTGCTCGTGTCGCAGTTCACGCTCTACGCCGAAACGCGCCGGGGCCGCCGCCCTTCTTTTTCCAGCGCCGCGCCACCGGAGCTGGCGCGCACCCTCTACGACCGGCTGGCCGCGGACCTGGCCAGCCAGTGCCCCGGCGCGTTCGCCCAGGGGGTGTTCGGCGCGGAGATGCACCTGGATTTCGTCAACTGGGGGCCGGTGACCATCCTGCTGGACTCGGCCGAGTACGAGGCGGGCTGAGCGGGCAGGCCTTGCGCCAGCCAGACCGCGCGCGTTCGGCCAGCGTCGAAGCCGGACGGCGTTTTCCGGCAAGCTCTCTTGCCAAGCGCCGCGTCAGCCAGCCTGCGCTTTCGGCGCGCCTTTTTGCCAAGCACTGCCGCCTGCACATGATCCCCGGCCCTTCTTTGGCTGGCCCCGGCGCGGTGATCCCGGCCCGCCCCTTGAGCGGAGGCGCGCAGGCCCTGCGCCAGAAGTGATTTTCCCAGCCCTGCTCCGGCCGGAACCGCCCCGGCGACGCGCTCCCGGGACTTCCCCCTCCAGCGGCCGCCCCCGCTGCATGTTTCTTCCACCCGCCCCTTTCCACCAGTCTTCCCTCTTCTCCCGCATTTTCTTTTAGGCCGCGTCCCGGCTCTGTCAGGCCATCTCAAACGCAAAGGCTCTTCCGGCGGCTTTGCGCGGAAGAGCCTTTGCGTTTACCCAGGGAGTCCAGAGGGCCTTGTGCCCTCTGGCGGGGTCCAAGGGGCGGCGCCCCCTGGATTCTCCGACGGCGCTGGCGGGGAGCATGGATATGCCTCCGGCGGCCGGGGGCTGGCCGCCCCCGGACCCGGCGAAATGGAGTGCTGAATTGCGCCCTTAGCCCGGGCGCAGGGATGTTCCTCTTGGCCCTTCCTCCCTCTCTCTCGCTACAGCCGCCGGTACGCCTGGGGCACCACCGGCGCATCTCCGGCCAAGGCGGCGCGCACGGCGGCGAGCCCGGCATCCTTGTCGCGCGGCAGCCGCAGGCGCAAGCGCAGGGGGTTGGACGCATGGTTGGAGAAGAACAGGCCACGGCTCAGGTGCGTCTCTTCCAACAGCCAGTGAAGTTCGCGCAGCAGGCCCGCGTCGTCCTGGGGCAAGAATTCGCCGCGCTGCTGGCGTTCATAAAGGGGTGTGCCGGGCGCGACCATGAGGGCCAGGGCCGAGGCCTGCTCCGGGTCCATGGCGGAAAGGGCGCGGCCCGTGGCGCGGGCGTGGGCCTCGGCCGGGGAGCCTGGCCCGCCGCGTCCGGCCAGGCCCAAAAGCACGGTGACGGAGAGCTTGAGCCCGGCAGCCTTGGCGCGGGAGGCCTGGCGCAGATGCTCGTCCACGCCGCCCCATTTGCCCATGGCGGAGAGCACCTCGTCCAGCCCGGACTCCAGTCCCAGGTACACGGTGCCGAGGCCCGCCTCGCGCAGGCGAACAAGCTCGGCGTCGGTCTTGCGGGCCAGGGCCTTGGCGTTGGCGTAGGCGTTGACGCGCGTGACCCAGGGCAGGTGCTGGCGGATGTCGCCCAGGATGGACTCCAGGCGCTGCTGGGGCAGGATGAGCGCGTCGCCGTCGCAGAGAAACACGCGGCGCAGCTCTGGCAGGTTGGCGGCGGCGTGGCCGATGGCGGCGCGCACGCGCTCCGGATCCTTGAAGCCGAAGCGCTTGCCCTTGTAGGCCGGACAAAAGGCGCAGCGGTTGTGCGAGCAGCCGAGGGTCACTTGCAGCAGCAGGCTTTCGGCCTCCGCCGGGGGGCGGATGACCTGGCCTTCGAGGTCGAGTCCGAGGAGCGTCATGGGGCCGAGTGTGCCCGGCGGGGCTGAACGAGTCAACGGGCCAAACCAGCGGGGCGAGTTGACGGGGGGCTTTCAACGGGCCGAGCCAGCGGAGGCAAGCCGATACGGGGGGAGGAACGCTAGCTTTCTGTGCCTTTCGCCGCCGCGCCCTTGCCCGCCTGATCAGCTGGCTTATCAGTTGGCTTATCAGCTGGCCGATTGGCCAGAATCACGCCGGAAAGCACCATGCCGCCGCCGAGCACCAGCGCGTGGCCCGCATCCTCTCCCAGCAGCAGGCTGCCCAGAATGGTGGCGAACACAGGCACGAGGTTGAGGAACACGCTGGCGCGGGCCGCGCCCAGGGCCAGAATGCCGTCATAATACCAGGTGAAGGCCAACCCGGTGGCGCCCACGCCCAAAAAAACGAGGTTGCCCCAGATGAACCAGCTGGCGTCCAGGGTCTGCGGGACAAGCCCCGTGCCCAAGGCGGGCGGCAGCAGCATGGCGCAGCCCAGAATGCACGACCAGCCCACGGCCGAAAGCGGCGTGGCGCGGCGCATGACGCTGCCCCCGGCGATGGTGTACGCGGCCCAGGTGACGAGGCAGCCCAGAATGAGCACATCGCCCAGGCTGGCCCCATGGGTGAAGAGCGTGCGCGGATCGCCGCCGGAGAGGATGACCGCCACGCCGAAAAGCGAGAGGGCGATGCCGAGGGACTTCACCGCGCCCGTGGGCGCGCGCAGCACCAGCGCGGAATACAGGGCCACGGCCGAGGGCACGCAGGCCACGATCATGGCCGCGCGGCCCGCCTGGATGCGCGCCAGGCCGGAGAAGAACAGGGCATTGTAGAGAAACACGCCGGTGAGGGCGAGAAAGGCCACGCCGGGCAGAAGCGCGCGGTCCAGCCTGGGCCAGCCGCCGCCGCGCTGGGCGGCCTCGCGGCAGAGCAGCACGTAGAGAAAGGCCGAGGCAAACAAAAAGCGCAGGAACGCGGCGGGAAACGGCGACATCTGCTGGGCCACAATGCGCCCGGAGACCCAGGTGGCGCCCCACAGGGCCATGCTGCCCACCAGCTTGACGTACACGGCCAAGCCCGCCTTCTGTCCCAGGGACTGGCTCATGCCGCCTCCGAGCCGACAAGCGCCAGGGCGCGCACGGGCGAGCCGTCGAGCCCCAGCACCGGCGCGCAGAAGAACTGGAACCCGCGCGCGGGCAGGGCCGCAAGGTTGCGCAGATTCTCCACGATGAGCACCCCGGCCCCGAGCAGGGCCTTGTGCGCGGGCAGAAAAACCGTGTCCCGCGGATCGGCTTCATAGGGATCCACAGAGCCCGCGTCGAGCCCGACGCCGGAAAGACCCTGGTTCGAAACACGCAGTTCCGCCAGCAGCGCGCCCGCCTCAGGCGTCAGGTGCGCGCCCTTGGTGTAATAGTCCGGCTGGCTGAAGCGCTCCTCGTCGCCGGTGCGCAGCAGGATGAAGGCCGGGGTCTCGGCCCGGAGCTTTGCCAGGTGCGGCGCAAGGTCCGCAGCGGTGACGGCCAAACCCGCGCGGCCGCGCAGATCCAGCAGCGCGCCCGACCCGGCGAAGCGCGCCAGGGGCAGGTCGGCCAGTGCCGCGCCGCCCGCCAGCACATGGCAGGGGGCGTCCACGTGGGTGCCGCAGTGTCCAGGCAGCCGCGTCTGATGCGAAAGAAAGCCGTGGGTCTCCAGGCGGCCCATGGCCATGAGCTCCAGGGGCGGGTCGCCGGGGAACAAGGGCATGCCCGGCCGCAGGGGCCAGGACAAATCCACCAGGGCCGGGCTGGGAGGGCGAAGGGTTGAAGCACGCTGCATGGGGCGGCAATACCGCCCTTCCCCGACAGTGGCAAGAACACGGCCCTGGCGCGGCCGGGGTTCTCCAAGACTTTGGCGCGGCTGACGGAGACGGGGAATGCGGCCACGACGCCCGACAGTGGTCGGCGCGGGCAGCACGGGACTGCCGGGCGACGGCCTGGCGGCGACATGCGACGCCGGGCTCAACGTGGCGGTGAAGCTGCACCTCTGGGAATACGCCTTCAAGAAGCACGGCACCGACACCTGGGGGCTGGGCACGACCTCGGACGCGCTCTGGAACGCCTGCGCCGGGGAGGAGCCGGACAGCACCCGGGCCTACCGCTTCCGCGACCTGGCCATCATGCGCACCTCGGCCACCTGCCTGGAGATGCCCTTTTGGGAAAAGCCCTTGGTGCTGCTGCCCGCAACCACGCATCTCGGCTTCACCAAGCCCCTGCCCCCCGCCGGGCAGCCCTCCCAGATCCCCTGTCAACCCGTTAATTCCGTCTTTTTACCGGCCAAAAACCGGTGATTTTCATCCGCGCCGAAAACCGGGGCTATACTTGCGCCTCAAGCGGGCCTGCTGGAGGCCCGCGCCCGGCCCCAGGGCCGCGGAGCCCGAGCCCGGCGCAAACGCCCGGCCACCTCGCAAGCCCGCGGCGCATGAGACACCCGGCCCCCCAGAACCTTTCACCTCTGGAGGCACCACCTCATGTCCATGAGCATCAGCAATTCCTTCATCGCCCAGTACGTGGCCGACGTGCACGAGGCCTATCAGCAG
>Ga0209800_10004266_pt1 | contig 10656 bp, 7 predicted proteins | sample Higcelweek8metaG_FD_187174 | JGI IMG/M metagenome (GOLD analysis project Ga0209800, IMG submission 187174) | Freshwater pond sediment microbial communities from the University of Edinburgh, under environmental carbon perturbations - High... | ecosystem: Environmental > Aquatic > Freshwater >... | reverse complement strand
GTGAACGGCTTCGGCAGCCTCACCCAAGCCCTAGCACCGCCCGGCAAGGGTCGTAAAGGGCCGGGGCGTCGACCCTTCGGCGGGCGGTCTGTGGGCATCGGTGGATGGTCGGAAGCGGGGCCAACCATTCCCGAAAGGGGTGACCGCGCGCCATTGCCAGGGCCAAGCCGGGACATCCGCCCATGGCTCTCCGGCCTATGCCAATGGGGGGTCCGGGGGCCTCAGGCCCACGGCCGCCGGAGGCGTCTCTCGGCCAGAGGCCGCCGGAGGCATCTCTCGGCCAGAGGCCGCCGGAGGCATCCCAGGATTCGGGCTTCGCCTCGGCGACTGCTCGAAATCAGGCCTTGTTGTGCCTTGTTGCGGTGGTTGCGGAATGGACTGTGAAGCGGCGCCCGGCCTGGCTTGCCGAGAGTGGCGAAGCCGGGCCGGGCGCTGTCGTGGGCAGTAGTTGAAAGGTCTGGGCGGGGTGCCGCCGGGGTTCCCGGCGCTAGTTCTTCAGGTCGGCCTCGGGCGCGGGGGCCGGGGCAGGGGGCGGAGCCGGGAGCTCCTGGCGGATGATCTCCTCGGGCTGGCTGCCGGGGGCGCTGGCGGCGGGCGCAGGGGCAGCGGCGGGCGCGGCGGCCGGGGCGGGCGTTGCGGCCGGGGCCACGGCGGTGGAAGGCGGTGCGCCGAGGCGGCGGTTCTTGAACGCGGCCACGGACTTTTCCTTGTCGGCCACGCGGCTGGTCAGGTCGCGCACAAAGAGGTCGGTCTGGTCGAGCTTGGACTTGAGCTGGATGCGCTCCACCTCGTTCTTGTTGCTGTCCTCGTTCAGGTTGGTCTTGAGCTTCAGGTTGTCTTCCTTCTTGCCCAGGCCTGCCGCGTCCACGGCGTTGATGCGCGCGGTGTCCAGCGCCAGCTCGGCCGCAGTGGCGTTGGCCTTGGCCAGCTTGGTGGCGATGCCCGCATAGTCGTCCTTGCGGTCGGCCAGCTCCTCCTTGAGCTTGGCCAGGGCCACTTCCTCGTTCGCCACGGCCAGGTCGAAGTCGGCCTTGTCGATGGCCCCGTACTTGTCCCGGGGCACCTGGGCCACGAGCTCCTTGTCCACGCGCGAGCCGAACAGGCCGCCCAGGCTGAAGGCCTGGCCCGGTGCGGGCGCGAGGAGCAGGAGGGCTGCAAGGGAGGTGGTCAGGGTTGCGGCGAGAATTCTGCGTGTCGGGCGCATGGGTGCCTCCGGTGATTGTTGGGTTGGCGAGTGTGCCCAAGGCTAGCGCAAAGCGTCGGGACTGGCAACGGGGGGGCGGGCCGGGGCAGGTCGTCCTGCCTTTTTCATTTGGACACGGACAAGAGCGCTTTCTTGATCTCCTCGGCCTGGGCCGGGTCGGTGAGTTTCTGCCCGCCCTCGCTGCGCACGTAGAAGGAATCGTGGATGCGCCCGGCGCTGGTGGCGATGCGCGCCAGGTGGATCTCCAGGTGCAGGCCCGCCAGGGCGCGCGCCAGGTCGTGCAAAAGGCCCAGGCGGTCGGGCGCGGCGATCTCCACCAGGGTGTAGAAGTCGCTGGCCGCGAAGTCCACGCGCACCTTGCGCCGGGCCTTGGGCGCGCGCGAGGGCGGGGTGAGGGGCGAGGTGCGCTTCTGCTCCAGGCGGTATTCCAGCTCAAGCTTGCCGAGCAGCGTGTAGCCCACGGCGCGGCGGATGCGCTGCCAGAGGTCCTCCAGGTACAGGCCCTCGGCGGGCTCCTGCACCACGAACACGTCCAGGGCCATGTTGTTGCCGCCGCCATTGGCGCTGACGTTGCCGCCCATGTCCAGGGCAGGCGGTCCGCCGGTCCAGGTCAGCACCTCGGCCGAGAGGATGTTCAGGTCGTGCAGGGCCAGCACCCCGGCCATGACCGCGAACAGCCCCGGCTGGTTCAGGGCCGCCAGGCTGACCTGGAAGGCCTTGGCGCCGGGCAGGGGCACGGCCTCGATCTCCACCACGCCGATGCCCGCCTTGCCCGAGGGCTTGCGCACCAGGTCCTCGTCCAGGCTGGCGCGGAAGCGCCGGGCCAGCTCCATGTGCCGCACCAGGGTGGGCGCGTCGAGCACCAAGGTGGCGCGCGCGGGCATGCGGTCCAGGCAGGCCTCGGCATAGACGCGTCCAAAGGCGGTCTTTTCGGCCAGCACAAGCGCGGCCTCGCGCACCTTGCGGCTGTTTTCCACGGCGCGGGGCTCGGCCAGGGGGCCGCTGGTCAGCAGGTGCCGGGCCTTCATGGTCAGCTCCGTGAACAGCGAGGCGGTCCAGGGGTTCCAGGCGCGCGGGCCGGTGGAGCTGGAGTCGGCCACGGCCAACAGGTACAGCATGTCCAGGCGTTCGGGCGTGCCGCAGACCTCGGCCAGGCGCGCGGCCACGGACTCGTCGGCCAGGTCGCGGCGGGTGGCGGTCTTGGGGATGAGCAGGTGCTCGCGCACCAGGAAGGCCACGTCGGCGATGGTCTCCTCGTCCGCGCCCAGGCGGCGCAAAACGTCTGCGGCCAGGCGCGCGCCCGTGCCGGAATGGTCAAAGTCGGGCTTGGCCAGGTCGTGGGCGAACCCGGCCAGGAGCAGGCGCTCGTAGTGCGGCAGGGCCTGTGCGCACTCGGCCAGCCGCGCATCGTCGCTCTCGGGCAAGGCGGCCAGGGTGCGCACCACCTCCAGGGTGTGCTTGCCCACGGGGTGGATGTGGAAGTCGTCGAACTGCACCAGGTGCTCCACCGGTCCGAACTCCGGCACCAGGGCGGCCAGCAGGCCGGTGTCGAGCATGGATTGCAGGGCCGTGGACAGGCTCGGGGTGGTGGGGAGCGGCGGCGGGGCCTCCAAGCCGGGGGCCTTGCCCGGGGCGAAGAAGCCCTTGAGCGCGCGCACCAGGGCCCCTTGCGGCTTGGGCTTGCCCGAGACCAGCGAGAGCGGCGAACTCTCGGCGTCGCGGCCGGAGACGCGGAAGATGGCGGTGAGCGCGGCGAGGGTGCCGGGCAGGGTGGCGAAGGCGGCGCGCCGAGCGGCATCGGCCAGGGCCTGGCGCGTGGCGCGCAGGGCGGACCAGGCCACGGGCCGGGCAGCCTGGGCGGCGGCGGCATACAGGGCCAGGATCAGGTCCGGGCCGGGCAGGGGGTTCTCTTGCGCAAAGGCCACGCCCGTGGGGGTGTCGATGATGCCCGGCGGCACGCCGGGGGGCAGGGCCGGGGTGTGGGTCGTGGGCGGAAAGGCTCCCAGCCAGCAGGCCTGGCGCATGGACCGGATGCGCATCATGCTCTGGTGCAGGCGCGAGAGGAAGGCCTCCACAGCCAGGCCGGTGGCCAGGCCCGAGTCGAACTCGCAGGCCTGGGCTTCGGGCTGGATTCCTGGTTCGGCGCAGGGGTCGGCACCGGCAAAGCCCAGGGCCCGGGCCACCTCGGGCTGGTAGTCAAAGGACAGGCGGTCGGTCTTGCGCCCCGCCGCCAGGTGCAGGGCCGTGCGCGCGGCCAGCACAAAGGCGTAGTCGGCCTTGAGCAGCTCACGGTCGCCGGGGGTGAAGGGTTTGGCCACGGTGGGGCGCAGGCCGAGCAGCCAGTGGATCTGGTGCACGTCGCGCAGGGCCCCCAGGCCGTTCTTCAGCTCCGGCTCAAGCAGGCCGGAGGAGTCGCCGTACTCGGCGCGGCGCTGGGCGTTGTGGGCCAGCACCCACTGGCCGAAGGGTTCGGCGGCCACGGCCAGCACCTTGTCGGAAAATTCCTGGCGGAAGCGCTCCAGCACGCGCGCGTCCCCGGCAAGCAGCCGGATGTCCAGCAGCGAGGTCAGTACCTGGGTGTCCTCCCTGGCCAGGGCCAGGCCGTCCTTGAGGGCGCGCACGCCATGCCCCAGGTCCAGGCCCAGGTCCCAGAGGGGATGGAACAGCCCGCGCGAGAGCTCCTCGGCGCTTGGCGGCACCGCGCCCTCGTAGAGCACCAGCACGTCCACGTCCGAGGCCGGGCAGAGCTCACTGCGGCCGTAGCCGCCCACGGCCACAAGGGCGAAGGGGGTGGGGTCGGCGGGGATATGGTGGGACAGTTCGGCCAGACGCTCGCGGAAGTAGGCGTCCATGAGGCCGGCGGCGGCGGCAGGATAGCCTTTGAGGTCGCCTTTGCGGGCGGCCTCGGCCAGGGAGGCCCGGCCCTGCCGCAGCGTGAGCGCTGAGGGCGGCAGGACCGGGCCGACGTGTTCGCTTTCGTTTTCCCTGGTCATGGGCAGCGGGGAAAAGCCTAGACGGCGGCGTCCCCGGTTTCGCCGGTGCGGATGCGCACCACCTCGTCCACGGGCAGGACGAAGATCTTGCCGTCGCCCACCTGGCCGGTGCGCGCGGCCTTGGTGGCCGCATTGATCACGTCGGTCACGCGGGCGTCTTCCACCACGACCTCGATCTTGACCTTGACCACGAAGTCCACCTGGTACTCGGCGCCGCGGTACACTTCCTTGTGCCCGCCCTGGCGGCCGAAGCCCTTGACTTCGCTCACGGTCATGCCCTTGACGCCGATCTCGGCCAGGGCAGCCTTGATGTCATCCAGCTTGAAGGTGCGGGTGATGATCTCGACTTTTTTCATGATATGGCTCCTTGTCGTCTCTTTCTGGCTTTGGGGCAGGCTTACGCCTGGTAGCCGGTCTCGTTGTGCTGCGTGAGGTCCAGGCCGCGCTCTTCCTCTTCCTGGCTGGCGCGCAGGCCACAGGTGGCGTCCACGAGCTTGAGGAGGAGCAGGCTGGCCACGAAGCAGAAGACCCAGGTGCCCGCCACTGAAACCAACTGTATCCAAAGCTGTGACGGATTGCCATAGAAAAGCCCGCTGGCCTTATTGATGCTGGCGAAGAGCCCGGTGGCGATGGCGCCCCAGGTGCCGCCCACGCCGTGCACGCCGACCACGTCCAGCGCGTCGTCGTAGCCGAACTTGTTCTTCAAGAGCACGCCGAGGAAGCAGAATACGCCGCCGCCCAGGCCGATGAGGATGGCCGGCATGACCGTGACGAAGCCCGCCCCCGGAGTGATGGCCACCAGGCCCGCCACCGCGCCCGAGGCGGCGCCGAGGGTCGTGGCCTTGCCGGAATGCCGCCACTCCATGAAGATCCAGGCCAGGGCGGCGGCAGCGGCGGCCATGTGCGTGGTCACGAAGGCGTTGACCGCGAAGCCGTCGGCGGCCAGGGCCGAACCGGCGTTGAAGCCGAACCAGCCGAACCACAGGATGCTCGCGCCGAGCACGGTCATGGGCAGGTTGTGGGGGATGAACGGGGTGTGGCCGTGGCCCTTGCGCTTGCCCAGCACGATGACCGCCGCCAGGGCAGCCGCGGCCGAGCTCATGTGGACCACCGCGCCGCCCGCGAAGTCAAGCGCCCATGGTCGCCATCCAGCCCTTGCCCCAGACCCAGTGGGCCATGGGACAGTAGACCAAAAGCAGCCACAGGGCGCTGAAGACCAAAAACCCGCCGAAGCGCATGCGCTCGGCAAAGGCGCCGGTGATGAGCGCAGGCGTGATGACCGCGAACATGCACTGGAAGATCATGAAGGCCAGGTGCGGAATGTTTTCCACCGGGCCGCCCGTGGCGTCCATGCCCACGCCGTTCAGGAACAGGAAGTCCAGGCCGCCGATGATGCCGCCCTGGTCCGTGCCAAAGGCCAGGGTGTAGCCGCACACGGCCCAGAGCACCGAGACCAGGCCGAGCAGGATGAAGCTCTGCATGATGGTGCCGAGCACGTTTTTGCTGCGCACCATGCCGCCATAGAAAAGCGCCAGGCCGGGGGTCATGAACATGACCAGGGCCGAGCAGATGAGCACAAATGCAGTATCCGCCGCGTTCATTGAGGGATCCTCCTTCCTCTCGGGTCCAGGGAAACGCCCGGCCAGCCCTTAACGCCCGGGCCGGGCAATGCCTTCACGAAATTGTAAACCACGCCCTAACCGTCAGTATTTCGGCTCCGTTCGGGCCTTTCACCAGCGTTCCGCGCTATCGCTTGCGGCGCGGCCGGGTTGCCGAGGCCTTCCGGATGCGCACGATACACATTTGTTAGTACCCCTGCGTTTTCGTGCGCTGTGGATCAAACAAAAGCAAAAGGCGGGCCAACTGGTATGATTTCTTGTTATGCACTTGAATTACACATATTTTCATTTCTAACCCTACGTTTTTGCGTGGTCTGTTTTGTTCAGGAACGCAAAAACGTTGGCCGCAGTTTACATAATTGTTCTATCTGGCGATCGCATTCGCGCGCATTGCGCCGCCGACCCCGGTGGAGGGCGCTCCGGAAGCGGGCCGGGCCAAGATGCCCCCGGCGGCCGGGTGGCATGATGCCCCCCGGACCCCCTCACAGGGCCTGGGCCGGGCAGGGGACACGGGAAGGAGGGGAAGTGGAGGAGAGAAAGCGGGAAGTCAGGTGAGCGAGGTTAGGGACGGGCGTAGGTGACGTTTTTAGATCTAGATGGTGCTTCCGCTACGAAAAAAACAACGTTTTACGGAGGATGTACTTTGAGAGGTGTTGAAGAGGGGCCTTTTCCCCCAACTCAAACGATCGCCAGACTAAATTCGCCATAAAATCAGCGAATTGAACGTTGAGCGAGTCCTTACTGTCAACCGGGATGTTATCGAGAACAGTCTCTGCGTTCAACTCGGTCCAAAGAATAGTTTGAAGGTAGTCATGCATGCTGTTCCCGCTGGCGACCTTGACTGTCCGCCTATCGGTCACAAAACCTACGCGGGAGTAACCTTTGATGGCGTCAAGTAACGCCAGTTTGATCATATAGTTATACAACTTGTTCGGATCACGATGAAAACGTGGTTGAACGTTCTCTTTTTGCACCGTCATCGTAATTACGCGAATGTCTTTATGCTTTTCTAGCATCGCAACAGTCATCTCGGCGAGGCGGATTCGCTGGGCAGGTTTGAGATTGGAAGCCTTGAGTTCTCGGCTGGGGTGCCAGGACATGTGGGTGTACATGTCCCTGACAACGCGCTTTGGAATGTGCTTGCAGTCTTTGGGTACGAGGAGGTGGGCGATCGTGAAGTAACGACTAGATCCTCTGTCCCTGTACGGCTTGTCAAAGGTCCAGCCGAGATCGCCGCTTTCATCGGTATAGACGTTCATGCCCCCCCAAAAAAAGCCGAGCTGTTTCCAGCCCGGCCTAATTTTCTGCGGTCCCAGGGGCCGGTGTGCTTACATCACACTTATGAGGCCACTCAAGGCGTCACGGTTCCCCCTGGATTTACCCGCAGAGAAATAATATGCGAATTATTATTCGACAGTCAACTATTTTTGTTTAGGCCTGTCCAAAAGGTAGTCGCTAGAATTTGCGCACGGCCCACAGCTCGTGCGCTGAACACAGAAATCGTACCCCCCCTATTCCAGCACGGCCCCTTGTGCCGCGCTGCTGACGCGGGCGGCGTAGCGCTTGAGGAAGGGCGAGTTGATCTTCTTGCGCTTGGGCCGGAAGGCGGCCTTGCGCCGGGCCAGTTCGGCCTCGTCCACCAGCAGGTTCAGCTTGCGTTCGGGGATGTCGATCTCGATGAGGTCGCCCTCCTGCACCAGGCCGATGACGCCGCCGCTGGCCGCCTCGGGCGAGACGTGGCCGATGGCCGCCCCGCGCGAGCCGCCGGAGAAGCGGCCGTCGGTGATGAGAGCCACGCTTTCGCCCAGGCCCATGCCCATGATGGTGCTGGTGGGGGTGAGCATTTCGCGCATGCCGGGCCCGCCCTTGGGGCCTTCGTAGCGGATGACCACGGCGTCGCCGGGTTTTATGGCGCCTGCCAGAATGGCGGCCACGGCGTCCTCTTCCGAGTCGAAGGGCCGGGCCTTGAGCTTGCTGCGCATCATGGCCGGGACAACGGCGGACTGCTTGACCACCGCGCCCTGGGGCGCGAGGCTGCCCCTGAGCACGGCGATGCCGCCCTGGTGGGCGTAGGGCTCGTTTACGGGCCGGATGACCTCGTAGTCGCGCACGCGGGACTTGTTCTCGGTCAGGTTTTCGCCCACGGTCTTGCCGGTGCAGGTCATGGCTCCGGTCTCGATGCGCCCGGCGCTGGCCAGCTCGGCCATGACCGCCTGGATGCCGCCTGCGGCGTGCAGGTCCTGGATGTAGTGGGCCCCGGCCGGGGACAGGCGGCACAGGTTCGGGGTGTTGCGGCTGACCTCGTCGAAGATGGTCAGGTCGAGGTCGAGCCCGGCCTCGCGGAAGATGGCGGGCAGGTGCAGCACGGTGTTGGTGGAGCACCCCAGCGCCATGTCGAGCGTCACGGCGTTCTTGACGCTCTTTGCGGTGACGATGTCGCGCGGGCGGATGCCGTGCTTCAGAAGCTCCATGATCTGCATGCCGGCCTGCTTGGCCAGGCGGATGCGCGCGGAGTGCACGGCCGGGATGGTGCCGTTGCCCGGCAGGGCCAGGCCGATGGTTTCGGACAGGCAGTTCATGGAATTGGCGGTGAACATGCCCGCGCAGGACCCGCAACCCGGGCAGGCGCACTCCTCCAGCTCGTCCAGCTCGGCCTCGTCCATTTTCCCCAGCTTGACGCGGCCCACGGCCTCGAACACGGTGATGAGGTCCACGCGCTTGCCGCGCACCTCCCCCGCCAGCATGGGCCCGCCGGACACGATGATGGTGGGGATGTTCAGGCGCAGGGCGGCCATGAGCATGCCCGGCACGACCTTGTCGCAGTTGGGCACCAGCACCAGCGCGTCAAAGGGGTGCGCCGTGGCCATGATCTCCACGGAGTCGGCGATGAGCTCGCGGCTGGGCAGCGACATGCGCATGCCCTCGTGGTTCATGGCCAGGCCGTCGCACACGCCGATGACCGGAAATTCGAGCGGCGTGCCGCCGGCCATGCGCACCCCGTCCTTCACGGCCTGGGCGATGCGGCCCAGGTGCATGTGGCCGGGGATGATCTCGTTGGCGGCGTTGGCGATGCCGATGAGCGGGCGGCGCATCTCCTCGCGCGTCAGGCCCAGGGCCGACAAGAGCGAGCGGTGCGGGGCCTTTTCCAGGCCGCCGGTCATCTTCGAGCTGCGGGCGGTCATCTTCTTGCTGGTCTTGCTGACGGGCATGGAATCCTCCTTGAGCTGTTCAGCGCACAGGGCGCGGCGAAAAATTGCGGGCGTTCGTCTTGCGGCGGCGCAGTTATTTTGGCGCTGCCTTCCCTCGCCGCTGCCTGCTTCCCTTACTTCCTTGCGGCAATCAGGCTGGCCAGCCCGGCCACGCAGGTGGTGCACAGGACAAGCGCGGCGGACTGCCACAGGGGCAAGAACTCGACCTTGAGGAACAGCGGCGGCACGTCGAGCACGCTGCGCAGCCAGGTCTGCAGAAACTTGAGGCAGAAGAGCGAGAGCACGCTGCCTGTCAGGCCCTGGACCACGCCGTTGGCGAAGAGCGGGGCGCGGATGAACCAGGGCCGCGCGCCGACGAGCGAGAGGATCTCCACCTCATCCTTGCGCGCCAGCATCATCAGCTTGAGCGTGTTGCCCACCACCAGGCCCACCACCAGGGCGAAGAACCCAAGCGCGGGCCAGGCCGCCTTCTGGATCAGCGCGATCCAGCCCGTGGCCAGCGTCAGCTGCGTGGGGTTGTAGGTCACCTGCTCCACGCCCTCCAGGCCTTTCAGCCGCGCGTACATGCGGCCCATCCAGGGCTCCGGCAGCTCGTCGGGCGGGATGTTGAAGCTCACAAGCGCCGTGGCCGGAAGGGGGTTGTCGCCCTCCAGCCAGGCAAAGTCCTCGCCCGAGGTCGCGTTGGCGCTGGCGTTGGCGTTGGCGAAGCCGCCGCCCGAGGACTTGGGCGCCAGCCCGCGCATGAGCTCGGACAGGGCCGCGCGCGGGGTGAAGGTCGAGACCTCCGCGATGGCGGGCGCGCGCTTCAGGTCCGCCCACTGGGTCTCCACGGCGGCCATGTCCGCGCCCACCTTCCAGTAGATCTGGAAGCGCGCCTGGCCCTGGCTGCGCAGCACCTCGGTCTGGACATTGTGCAAAATCAGCAGGCCGGTTCCGGCCAAGAGCGCCACCATGCACACGGTGAGCAGCGTGCACAGTTGCGGCAGGGGGAAGCGGCGCATGTCGGCCACGCCGCGCAGGAAAAGCTTGGTGGTGCTCACGCGCGGCCCCCGATGACGGGCCTGGCGTCCATGACCGAGCCGGGCGTGCCGGGCGGCGGCGCCTGGATCTCCCCGCGCACCAGGTGCACCTGCCGGGCCTCCGGCGCCCAGGACAGCACCTCGCGGTTGTGCGTGGCCATGATGATGGTGGTGCCGTATGTGTTGAACTGCTTGAACAGGTCGATCAGGTGGTGCGAGAGGTCGGAGTCCAGGTTGCCCGTGGGCTCGTCGGCCAGGATCAGCTCCGGGTTGACCACCATGCTGCGGGCGATGGCCACGCGCTGCTGCTCACCGCCGGAAAGCTCGTTGCAGCGGGCGTAGGAGCGCTCCTCCAGGTCGAGCGCGCGGATCACGGCGCGCACACGCTTGTCGATGCTGACGGCCGACACCCCGCGCACTTCGAGCGCGATGGCGATGTTCTCGAACACGGTGCGCTCGGGCAAAACCTTGAAGTCCTGGAAGACCACGGCGACCTTGCGCCGCAGCTCGGGCAGCTGGGTGCCGCGCAGGCGCATGAGGTCCACGCCCGCGACATCGGCCGCGCCGCTCTTGGGCTTCAAGTCCCCGTAGAGCACGCGCAGAAGCGTGGTC
>Ga0209800_10004265_pt1 | contig 10658 bp, 10 predicted proteins | sample Higcelweek8metaG_FD_187174 | JGI IMG/M metagenome (GOLD analysis project Ga0209800, IMG submission 187174) | Freshwater pond sediment microbial communities from the University of Edinburgh, under environmental carbon perturbations - High... | ecosystem: Environmental > Aquatic > Freshwater >... | reverse complement strand
CTTCAGGTCAAAAAACAGTTTTTTACAACATCCTTGGCACCTCTTTTCTACAATCTTGCATTAATAGTTGGTCCAATGATCTTTGTAGTATTTGGGAAGATGGGAGTAGAGGGAATCGCCATATCCGCAGTTCTTGGTTCCCTTCTTCACCTCCTTATACAACTTCCTACATTCCTTTCAAGCTACGGAAATAGATACTCCATATCTCCAAGTACAATAAAGGCGGCTTTCAAAGATTCAAAAGTTCTCAAAGCTGTTAAATTAGCAATTCCTAGAACAATTGGAATCATAGGAGAACAAGTAAATACTGTAGTAAACACATTGATAAGCTTTTCACTTGCGGCAGGAGCTTTAAGTTCATACAGATATGCATTAAGTCTTCATCAGTTCCCAATCAATATCATTGGAAGTGCTGTGGCTCAATTGGCATTGCCTGATCTTGCTAGGCATAGTGACATTGAAAACAGAGAAGAATTCAAAAAAGTTTTTAATTCCTCTATCCAATTTGCTTTGTATCTTGTACTTCCAATCATTGCAATCTTTGTCGTACTAAGACTTCCAATTGTTCGTTTAGTGTATGGCTCTGGAGCTTTTGACTGGAGAGCAACCATTCTAACCTCATGGTGTTTGGTTCTTCTCTCTTTCTCCATACTTGGACAAACGATAGATCAAATAATACTCAGAGCCTTCTATGCACTTAAAGAAACATGGATGCCGCTAATAGGAATTGCAATTAGCATTGTAGTAAATATAGTAATTGCATACCTATTAACAAATTTCTTTAGCCATTATTTTGATTGGAGACCAATCCTTCAGCAGATGCTTTCGCAAATATCTAATGCAGATGGCGTTGGATTTTGGCATGTGTTCACATCATTCTTTCAGGACTTCTGGAGATGGTCTACAACAAGAGGAGATTCAGATATGGCAGTAGGTGGTTTGTCTTTAGGGCTTGGAATATCATATATCTTTGAAGTCGTAATACTTTACATTTTGCTTAATGCAAAAACAAAGATGATTACATTTGCAAATACCGTTAAGCCATTTCTCATTAAACTTCTTAATACCATACTGATGGGAATAGGGATGTATCTGCTTTTCAAGCTCTTTGATTTTAAGTTGGATACCAGCAAAACAATGTACATCATTCTTTTAGCCTTTTGTACTTCTGTGTATGGAGTAATATCATATTGGGTAGGATCAAGAGTATTCAAAATTGAGGAAGTATACCTTTTTGAAAAGAAGGTAAAAGGAGTGTGGAATAAAGTATTTGGGAATAAAAAGAATGAAGAAAATACTTAGCGTATTGTTAGTAATCTTTTTAATAATCATTGGTATCTTGGCCTATCCTACAATCTCCTACCTTCTGTGGCAAAAACAGTTCAAATCTCAAATACCAAGTATGAGTTGTATATCAAATACCTCTGAACTATTGCCATTAGATGAAAAGTTTAAAGAATTTGTAATATCAGAGGATAGCGTAAACTTCATAGAACTATCTACAAAAGAAGTTCTCTCACTTTTACAAAGTACTGATATCATAAGTGGTGGTGATGTTAATGATATTTGTATTCAACCTTCAAAAGGAATTTGGAGTATATATGCAAATATCTCACTACAGGGAATTAACCTACCATGGATAAAGATAGATGTTGCTAAGGATACAATGGAAACAGCTCAACTCTATGTGTCTAATCTTTTTGTTGGAAATATATTGGTCCCAGAAAATATGTCTCAGAATATTAAAAGTCAGCTGAACAAAGGGATAAGTGATGCCTTAGTTTTGGTTAATGAAAATAGCTTCCTTGGTAGAAGAATTCAGAATATTGAGCTATTAAAGGACAAAATTGTAGTAAAAGGTATTCTTTAAAAAAGGCTTTTGAATCTCACACAATGTGTTAATATAGTTAAATGGAATTGAAAAAAAGAGGAATTATATTCTTGTGTGCTATAGATATTCTTGCACTGTCCATCCTTGCTTTAATGGTCCTATCTATTCCTTCCCATAAAGAACCAGTCCTACTCTCCGAGAACATTGAAATAGAAAACCCTGATACTTCTAATGAAGTTCTTGGGGTAACAGAAGAAGTTTCGCGTACACAGGACCTTGAAATTTGTTGTACTGTCAACTGCTTGACCATTACTTCCGAAACATCAGAAGCTTTCTTTAAAGGAGAAGAGATAGATAGGGTTGTACTAGGCAAATATGTTCAAGAAAATATCTATCCTTTTTTTGAAAATACATCTGGTGGGAAAGTCTTTGTTAATAACAAAAATGGAGAATTTCAGTCTTGGAGAAGTGATAACAGGGTGGATCTTACTGGATTAACTGACAAAATACATGATGCATTGATTAATTCTCAACCAAGTCTGATTCTGGAGAAGAAAAATCTCCCAGGAACAGATGGAACGTATGCAACAAAATATATTGAAGTTGATAATTCGGCACAAAAGCTATTTGTTTGGATAGCAGGCGATGTTGTAAGAGAAATCAATTTGTCTGGACCAGTTTATGGGTTTCAGGTATATGGAGTATTCCCAATCATTGACAAAGGAATTGAACCAATTGCACCAGGAGGAAAACGTATGCCATATTGGATGGCATTCTATAGATCTGTAAGACAAGATTCTTGGTATGGATTGCATGCCTTGATTTGGTGGTATGACGGTGCCGGGAATAAGATATATGAGAAGCTTTCAAACATAGGTACTCGACAAAGTGCAGGATGTATTAGAATGCTACTAGAGGATGCTAAATACCTCTATGAAAATTTTGAAAAAGGAGACTTCATACTAATTCATGAATAGTAGTAGAGATATTTCTGTTGTTAAGTCTTGACTTCTCAACTAACTATGATAAAATTTTAGCAATCGTTAAATTAATCTGCTAATCATTATGTCTGCAAAACCAACTATACAGCCTCTTGGAAAACGAGTATTAGTACAACCTGATGAACTAGAACAGGTAACCAAAGGTGGATTAGTCCTACCTCCAAGTGCAAGTGATGACAAAAGACCAGCAACAGGAACCGTACTTACTTTAGGTATGGGCAAAAGCAAAGGAGAAGATCTCAAATTTGATGTAAAAGTAGGAGACAAGGTATATTTCAAAAAATATTCTCCAGAAGAGATAGAAGTTGAAGGTAAGAAATATTTCTTACTTGATACAGATGATATTCTCGCAATCTTAAAATAACTTAAGTTTTAACTCGTACTCATATGTCCAAATCAATCATATACAATGAAGAAGCTAGAAAGGCTCTCAAAGCAGGTGTAGATACAATAGCTAATGTTGTCAAAGTAACTCTTGGCCCAAAAGGTAGAAATGTAGCAATAGCTAAAAGCTTTGGATCTCAAGTTATTACAAAAGATGGTGTAACAGTGGCAAAAGAAATTGAGGACAAAGATCCATTTAAAAATGTTGGTGTTGAGATGGTAAAGGAAGCATCAAATAAAGTAAATGAATTAGCTGGAGATGGTACAACAACAGTTGCCGTCCTTGCTCAGGCCATTGCAAATGCAGGATTTAGGAATGTATCCGCAGGAGCCAATCCAATTGCTTTAAAAAGGGGATTGGATAAAGGGGTTGAAATGATAGTTAGTGAATTAAAAAAGTCTGCGAAAAAAATATCAAAAAAAGAAGAAATTTCTCAGGTTGCAACGATTTCTGCAAACAGTGATAAAGAACTAGGGAATATGATTGGTGGAGTATTTGAGAAAGTTGGTAAGGATGGAGTTATAACGGTTGAGGAAGCAAAGGGCTTTGTAGATGAGGTTGAATATACGGAAGGAATGGAATTTGATAATGGATATGTTAGTGCATATTTTGTTACGGATAGAGAAACTTTGGAAGCAAGTATGGAAAATCCATATATCTTTATTACTGACAAAAAGCTTTCCAATTTACAAGATATTCAAGCAATTGCTGAGAAAGTATTGAGTGCTGCAGATAGACCATTGGTAATCATTGCTGATGATATTGAAAATCAGGCATTGGCGACATTGGTTGTAAACAAATTAAGAGGAACTCTTGATGTTGTAGCAGTAAAAGCTCCAGGATTTGGAGACAGAAAGAAAGAGATGTTAAAGGATATAGCAGTAATTACAGGTGCAAAATTCATTTCTGAAGAATTGGGAAATACTTTGGACTCGGTTGAATTAGCAGACCTTGGTTCTGCAAAGAAGGTTTTGGTCACAAAAGAGAATACGATTATTGTTGAAGGGAAGGGTAGCAAGGCAGATATTAAAGAAAGAATAAAGGAGATTAAAGCTCAAAGAGAGAATACTACATCAGATTATGACAGAGAAAAACTACAAGAGCGATTAGCAAAGCTTAGTGGTGGTGTTGCTGTAATACAAGTTGGAGCGGCTTCTGAGACTGAAGCTAAGGAGAAAAAAGATAGAGTAACAGACGCTATAAATGCTACACGAGCTGCACTAGAGGAAGGTGTGGTTGCTGGTGGTGGCTTGGCTTTACATAATTCAAAGATTGCATTGGAAGGTGTTAATCTTGAGGACGTGGATGAACAGATGGGTATAGAGATTCTTAGATCTGTATTAAGCGAACCTTTAAAACAGATCGCTGAGAATGCTGGTGAAGATGGAGCTGTTGTTGCTTTTAAATGTACTGGCAATACTGGTTACAATGCAAAAACTGGTGAATATGTAGATATGATTAAATCTGGAATCATTGATCCTGTTAAGGTCACTAGGTTAGCTTTAACTAATGCGGCTTCTGTTGGGACTATGTTGATTACTACTGAAGCAGTAGTAGCCGATATCCCTGATGAAAAGGGTCATGCTCCTATGGCCCCTGATATGGGTATGGGTGGGATGATGTAATCTGATATTTATATGAGATTTAAAAGGGGAGGCGAAGGCCTCCTCTTTTCCTTATATTGCAGTATTAATATGCTTAATATATATTTAATGGTGTATTCTAACTTACTGCTTAAATGATATGCCTACGAGATATAAGGTAGCATTATTCTTAATAATCTTTTTGTTTGTATTCCTTGTTAAACCAGCTTCATCCTATGCTGCAGAGTTAGATCATCCTCCAGTAGTCACATCAATAACTGGACCGACCACAGGGTACTATGGTCAAACATATAGCTTTACGGTTACAGGTACGTCCGCGGATGGATATACAATCACTACATTGTATTTACAAAATGACGGAGATACCTTTGCTAGTAAATCTGCAGGAGATAGTGGATGTACAGGAACATCATGTACTTTCACTGGGAGTTTTACTCCCCCTACCACAGGAACTTTTGTAATACATGCTGCTTCAGCATATACCAATGGTGTTAACTCTGATACATGTAATACCTATTCAGGGGATGTGGTTATTGATTGTCAAAATTCGGGAAGCAGATATATTACATTTACGGTTTTGGCTGCTCCAACAACACCAATAGTACAGTCAATAACAGGGGCTACAACAGGAACAGTAGGAAACACATATTCTTTTTCGTCAACAATAATTTCTCTTTCAGGGTTAGAAATAACCAATGGGTATATCTCTGAAACAACTAGTTTATCTACGATGACTTCTGTGACTGATTTAGTAGATGGCGAAGTAGGGGTGGATGCTAGTTGCACGACATATTCCTGTTCTTTGTTAGCACATTTTACTCCAACTGTTGCGGGAACTTATTATATCTTCTCATCAGCTACGTATAATGGGGCTGAATGCTTTACACATCCTGCAACTAGTTCTATGTGTTCTCACTCTACGGGGAAGTACATAACCTTTGTTGTGACTACAACCGGTGGACAGGGTGGAGTGGATGAAGATTTGCCGGATGCTGGCATACTATCTAATCAAACGAGAAATATAATCATAGGATTGGGGTTTATATCTTTAGGAATATTAACAACCCAAACAACTAGGATATTGGATATATTAGGATTATCTGTAGAGAAGAGGAAATCAAAATTAGAAAAAAGGTTTGAGTAGGAATCTATATGAAGACAGATCTGGTTTCACTTACTCTTTTTACTATTCTAATGACGTTTGGCAATACAATCCTTCCCATCTCTTTTTCTGTTATCTTACCCGATGAGTTTGGATTATTTCCCTGCATACGCTGAAACCCTTCATTTGTTCTATACAAAACTTTTCCTTCTTTTGATTTTGCTTCTTCCCTCCAGAATAGCTCAATATCAGTCTTTGCCATCAATTGATCAAGCCCCAATTTTAAGACTTTCTCTGCTTCCTTGCCATAGCTTGAATAATAAAGAAGAGAAGGAATAAGTCTTAATACATTAAAAGTTGATATAATAAAAGGTCTGCTTAGAGCGTAGTTTTCCACCTTCTCAAAAGGTTCCTCGGGATACAATTCATTTATTCTGTTTATCATAAACAAAACATCTTGGTCACTGCATTCTGTCGTAGCAAAATCCTTTCTTTTCCCATTCTCATCCTTTGTTAGTATCTCTTTTAGATATTCTCCAATTCCAAAAACTTCTCCTTTTCCGTATTCGTTAAAGTTATTTAAGAATCGGACATAGTTAATCTCTTCTCCAGAGGGTGCAAGATATGAATTTTCTACAGGTGCAACTTTCTCCCACACAGAAGGATTCCCGCTTGATTCGGAGAGGTATAAATCATTCACGGTTGTTAGAGTCTTTTCTGGAAGATTTTCGGGCATAGGTATATCACAACATTTTAGTCTCCAATTATACCATCTCTAGTATCTAATCTCTTGTGCTAATACTTTCCCCAATATAATTATTCCCTTAAATGTCCTAATATTCTCAATCTTTAAACTATTATTATCCCTAATCAAAACCATATCATTAATATTTATCTCACTATTTGGAGAAATATACATAACACCCTTAGAACCATCAATAACTCCCATATCTAAAGCAAAAGCCTCTGGATCAATACTTAATACCCAATCAGGAGCATTGTAAAACAAAAAAGTATTAGATTTGTTAAAAACAAAATTAATAGGAATAGTTGTAAATAGGGGAATACGACTAAAATTCATCTTAATACTCCCATCTGTAATATCATTTAATAAATCCGAAGGAGTAGTATTCAAAGCCTTGGCTAAAGACTCTAACTGATTTAATGGAGAACTCACACCTCTTTCATATCTAGAAATCATCTCCCAAGTCTTACCAATCTTGTCAGCTAACTGCTGTTGGGTTAAATTCTGCCTCTCACGATATATCTTAATATTCTCACCAATATAATTGTTGTTCATATATATAGAATTGTATTCATAACAAGAAGATTAGAGAATAGAAGAGTGAGTCTTTTAAAAGAACCTAAAAGTCGTATTGTAAGAAAAATGAAAGAAATATATTTAATAATTAAATATGAATGAAATACAAAAGATAACTAACCTTTATGGAAGGATACTAAAGAAGAAATATATGTCTCAACGGGATATATTATTACTAAAAAAACTTACGAAGCGGATATACAATATGAATCCAATTATCTTTTAGCCATTTATCAGCTAGCCGTTGTGATTCTAATAATCCTCTTTTAGCCAACTCCTTGTTTATGACATTACCTTGGTGAGGTTTGTCAAAACGTTTTTCTAATGGAGAACTAAAACCATGAGCATAATGGCACAACTCGTGTGCAATGGTAGCACTAACCACATATTCTGGAACTATCTCATTTTGAAAATACTTGGTCATTGTTATGACTGTAACCCGTTTGTCATCCTGTACTTCATAATCATCCTTATTCTTTTTCAACAAACTTTTTATTTTTGTATATTCATTAGCAAGCTTAATGCTACCTAACTGGCGTTTTGAATATTTGCCAAACTTGATAAGGACAAGGTTTTTCCTTGGAATATCCGAGAAATTATCTTCCCACAAATCATACATTAAATTTTCTAAATATTTTCTATCTCTCATGCTATTATATTAAAATGATTTTACAAAAATACAAGAAAAAACTCACTACCTTAGTAAATGTTCTTAAGTTCATATATGGTAGATATACCACTGTAGCTGTAGTTAGAGATCTTCTTTTTGTAATAGGTACCGCATCTGAAGTATACAGCATTACGATAGTCGGTAAATTCATAGACGAAGTTGCGAAGATACTCTTAGATTGGAATCAGTTTGATATATCTCAATTCTTTCAAACTCAAGCTTTCATACATTTAGTTACAATCCTTGTACTTTGGTCCATACTACAAGCATGTAATCAAGCTAAACAGCATCTCTACAATGTGATATATGAAAAGGTTTGGGAAGATGCAAGATATATGATGATTGCGAAAGTTTCTAAATCAAATCTTCAGGATGTTGAACAGGAGAAATTTCAAGATTTGTTAACATATGCACCAGCATATTCCATCGACAGAATAATACAGACATATAATAGCTTTGCGGGAATAATGAGTAGTATGGTTAGATTTGTAAGTGCAGGGCTAATTATATTTGAAACAATGAGCTGGTCAGTGTTATTAATCGTCCTGTTTGTGCTTCCGGAAATAGTCATTGTACATTTTCGAAGGAAGAAAATCCGTTTGTACCAAGATGAAGAGGTTGGAAAACTTAAATATCTAAACTATCTACAAAATGTTACATTAACGATTGCGAATTTCTTAGAATTGAGGGTTAATGATACATTTGCATATACCAAGCGAAGATACCAAGAAGAATATGATCAATTCTTAGAGGGATATTTAAAAACTGATTCTAAGTTATATCGCGACAGAACAAGCTTCTCCATCATTGGCCAGGTTCTTAAGTTTGCCTATGTAATCTACGTTCTTTCTTTCTCTATCGTAAAAAAGTTAAGCTTGGGAACTTTCAAAGCTTTGTATGACTATGTAGATATGACATATACCAGTGTATACAGTGTTTTTGATTCAATTACTTACATATCTTCATTGCTGGGGTATGATGAAAAGTTCTTCGATTTAATGGATTATGAGGGCTTCGGGGACCATGCACATGGAGACAAGAAGCTAAGTAAAGGTACTCCTACAATTGAACTTAAAAATCTGAGCTTCTCCTATCCAGATGACCCTAAAACAATGGTTTTGAAACACATAGATATTGATATTAAGCCTGGAGAAAAAGTCGCGTTTTTTGGTAGTGATGGCTCAGGGAAAAGTAGTATGGTCAAAATCTTAACAGGGTTGTATCAGATACAAACGGGAGAATATCTTGTTGATGGTTACTCAGTAAAGGACTTAGATAGAGGAGAGCTAAAGAAGAAGATAGCAGTAACGTTTCAAGATTTTATAAACTACAATTTTAGTTTAAAAGAGAATATTGTTATATCCGGTGAAAGAAAGAATGTTAATAAAAGGTTGTATGATGATGTCGCAAAAGCCTCTCAAGTATACGATTTCATGAAGAAGGAAAAGCTACAAGATGAACATATTCTTGGAAAAACATTCCCTGGGGGAAAAGATTTGTCTCCTGGATATTGGCAGAGATTAGCTATAGCAAGAATGCTATACAGAAATAAAAGAGTATTTGTAATGGATGAATCATTCACATTCATAGATTCTGAATCTAAAGATATGATTCTTAAAAATATCATTGAATTCATCGGGCAGGATAGAACATTGATATATATAACCAGAAGTGTAGAGGACTTGGGTTTGTTTGATAGAATATTCTTCTTCGAAAATGGTAAAGTAGTGGAATCAGGAAGCTTTAAGGAATTAATGAATAAGAAGAAAAAATTCTACAAAATAGCCAAAGAAAATTAATCCTGTATACAGTGCATAGCCTTAGAGTGTAAAATATACGCTATGGAAATTCTAGACGGCAAAACGCTTTCACAAAATATTTTAGAGGATATCTCGCAAGAGGTAGCAGAACTTAAACGAGATGGTAGGAAAACTCCACGATTAGATATGGTTTTGGTAGGGGATAACTTTGGAAGTATTAAATATGTACAAATGAAAGAAAAAGCTGCACAGGATATTGGTATAAAGAGCGTTATTCACAGATTAGACAACAGTGCTAATACCTTGGATATTGTAAATATTGTTGACTCGTTGGACAAAGATTCCGAGGTAGATGGATATATGGTTCAATTACCATTGCCAGATAATATAAATACGAATTTAGTATTAGATGCCATAGATCCAAGAAAGGATGTTGATGGGCTTTCACCTGTCAATCTTGGTAAGCTTTTCCAAAAAGATTCCTCTGCAATTGTTTCGGCAACTCCTCTAGGGATAATGAAACTTTTGGAAGAATATAATATAAAAATATTTGGAAAGCATGTTGTCATATTAGGTGCTAGTACCATTGTTGGAATACCTCTTGAAGCTATGTTACTTGAAAAGAATGCTACTGTTACTCTCTGTAATATCCATACTGTGGATATTGAGGAGAAAGCAAAGCAGGCAGATATCTTGATTTCAGCAACCGGAAAGCCTTTCCTTGTTAAAAAGAATTTTTTGAAACCTGGAGCTGTAGTAATTGATGTTGGTTCTAGTAAACATCCTGAAACAGGAAAGATAGTAGGGGATGTGGATTGGGAATCTGTATATGGTATTCCTTCATATATCACTCCTGTGCCAGGTGGTGTAGGTCCAATGACTATTGCTTCCCTCATGCTTAATTTAATGACCTGCTATAAGAAAAATGATAAAAGATTTAGAAATATATAACAGTATTCAATCCGAAGCTCTCAGACAGAAAGA
>Ga0209800_10004264_pt1 | contig 10659 bp, 7 predicted proteins | sample Higcelweek8metaG_FD_187174 | JGI IMG/M metagenome (GOLD analysis project Ga0209800, IMG submission 187174) | Freshwater pond sediment microbial communities from the University of Edinburgh, under environmental carbon perturbations - High... | ecosystem: Environmental > Aquatic > Freshwater >... | reverse complement strand
ATGACGAATACGCATTTCGGCGGAACGACCCATGACAACTTTAGCATTCAGTCCACTATCATTTTTTGTTTCTATGAAGCGCAATTCATCAATTTCGAGAATACCATCGTACTTTGCTTCAAGTTTTGATGAAATGGAAATGTTGGATGCAGCACCCCCGATGTGGAACGTACGCAGGGTTAGCTGTGTTCCAGGTTCACCGATAGACTGAGCAGCAATAACACCTACGGCTTCACCTTTCTGGACCATGCGGCCGCTGGCAAGATTTCGTCCGTAACATTTCGCACAAACGCCGCGTTTAGATTCACAGGTGAGTACGGAACGGATTTCAACTTCTTCGATATTGGCAGCCTGAATGGTTTTTGCATACTCTTCGGTAATTTCCATACCCTCTTCGATGATCAATTCACCGGTATTGGGATTGAAGATATCGTGAAGTGTAACGCGTCCAAGTATCCGGTCAAACAAACTCTCAACAATTTCCTCATTCTTTTTCAGAGCTGTTACAACCAGGCCACGCAAAGTTCCGCAGTCCGGATCGTTAATAATGACATCCTGGGCTACATCGACAAGACGACGGGTCAGGTAACCGGCATCGGCAGTTTTAAGTGCGGTATCGGCAAGACCTTTACGAGCACCGTGCGTTGAGATAAAGTACTCAAGAACCGATAGTCCTTCTTTGAAGTTTGAAAGAATCGGGTTTTCGATAATTTCACCTCCGGCGGCACCGGCTTTTTGCGGTTTTGCCATCAGTCCACGCATACCAGAGAGCTGACGAATCTGTTCTTTTGATCCACGGGCACCGGAATCCAGCATCATATATACCGAATTAAATCCATCGCGGTCTTTTGCCAGCTTATCAATGAGGATTTTTGTCAGGTTCGAGTTGGTATGGGTCCAGATGTCGATAATCTGGTTGTATCGTTCATTGTTGGTGATAAAGCCCATATTGTAGTTGCCCATTACTTCGTCAACTTCAAGATGCGCTTTATTGATCAGAATTTCTTTTTCTACCGGGACAAGAATATCGCCCAGGTTGAAAGACAGACCACCTTTGAAAGCCATCTGGAATCCGAGCGATTTAATGTCGTCAAGGAATTTGGCTGCTTCAATGTTGTTGGTGCTTTTCAATACTTCACCAATAATATCACGGAGTGCTTTTTTGGTCAGAAGTGTATTCAGGTATCCAATTTTTTCAGGAACCACCCGGTTAAAAAGAATCCGGCCAACCGTGGTTTCAACAATGGAAGTATTCCCGTTTCTGTCGGTCAGACGTACCTTAATCATAGCATGCAGATCAGCTTTCTGTTCGTTGTACGCTATAATAACTTCTTCCGGAGAGTAGAAAGTAATTCCTTCACCTTTAACAAAGTGTTCGGGTGAGCTTTTGCGGCCTTTGGTCATGTAGTACAGACCAAGAACCATGTCCTGCGAAGGAACAGCAATAGGCGCACCATTGGCGGGGTTCAAAATGTTATGAGGCGACAGCATAAGAAGCTGTGCTTCAAGTATAGCTTCGTTGCCCAGCGGCACGTGAACGGCCATCTGGTCACCGTCGAAGTCGGCATTGAAAGCGGTACAAACGAGCGGATGCAACTGGATGGCTTTTCCTTCAATCAGCTTTGGCTGGAAAGCCTGAATACCAAGGCGGTGAAGGGTAGGAGCGCGGTTTAGCATCACCGGATGTCCCTTTAATACGTTTTCCAGAATATCCCAAACAACAGGATCTTTGCGGTCAACAATTTTCTTGGCCGATTTCACAGTCTTCACAATACCACGTTCCAGCATCTTGCGGATGATGAAAGGTTTGAAAAGTTCGGAGGCCATTTCTTTTGGTAAACCACATTCGTTGAGTTTAAGCTCAGGGCCTACCACAATCACCGAACGACCTGAATAGTCGACACGTTTACCAAGTAAGTTCTGACGGAAACGACCCTGTTTACCTTTGAGGCTGTCGGACAAAGATTTCAGCGCGCGGTTCGATTCGGTTTTAACGGCATTCACCTTGCGGCTGTTGTCGAAAAGTGAATCCACGGCTTCCTGCAGCATACGCTTTTCGTTTCGCAGAATGACGTCCGGAGCTTTAATTTCGATAAGACGTTTCAGACGGTTGTTGCGAATAATAACGCGACGATAGAGATCATTAAGATCGGACGATGCAAAGCGACCGCCATCGAGGGGAACCAAAGGACGTAACTCAGGCGGAATAACCGGAACGACTTTGATAATCATCCATTCAGGTCGATTTTCGATGCGGGTGTTGCCGTCGCGGAATGATTCAACCACCTGAAGACGTTTCAAAATTTCGGTTTTTCGCTGCTGTGATGTTTCGTTATTGGCTCTTAAGCGCAACGAAGGAGACAATTCTTCGAGATCAATTTTTGATAAGAGGTCGAACAATGCTTCGCCTCCCATTTTTGCGATGAATTTGTTGGGATCGTTGTCGTCGAGCATTTGATTTTCGCGCGGTAAGGTTTCCATAATCTGGAAAAACTCCTCTTCGGTTAGAAAATCGTTTTGTTTGAATCCATCCGCAGTTTTGATGCCTGGATTAATAATTACGTATTTTTCGTAATAAATAATCTGTTCCAGTTTTTTGGAGGGCAATCCCAGCAACAATCCAATTTTATTAGGCAGAGACCTGAAAAACCAGATGTGTGCAACGGGGACAGTAAGCTGAATATGCCCCATGCGTTCGCGGCGCACTTTTTTCTCGGTCACTTCAACGCCGCAACGGTCGCAAACGATTCCTTTATAACGGATGCGTTTGTATTTACCGCAATGACATTCGTAATCTTTTACAGGCCCGAAAATCCGCTCGCAGAATAATCCATCACGCTCGGGTTTATAGGTTCTGTAGTTTACGGTTTCGGGCTTTGTGACTTCACCAAACGACATTTCCAGAATTTTTTCCGGAGATGCCAGGCTGATGATGATGCTCGAAAAATTGCTTTTAGGCGCGTTTTCTCTTCTAAATGCCATATATTGACTTTTAAAAAGTTCGGTTAAGTACGTTTATTCAAATGTAACATTGAGACCCAAGCCTTTGAGCTCGTGGATCAAAACATTGAAAGATTCGGGTATTCCCGGTTTTGGCATTGGTTCACCTTTAACAATGGCTTCGTACGATTTGGCACGACCAACCACGTCATCGGATTTGATGGTAAGCACCTCACGAAGAATATGAGCAGCACCGAAAGCTTCGAGTGCCCAAACCTCCATTTCACCAAAACGCTGACCTCCGAACTGCGCCTTACCACCCAATGGTTGTTGGGTAATGAGCGAGTATGGTCCGATTGAGCGGGCATGCATTTTATCATCAACAAGGTGGTGAAGTTTAAGCATATAAATTACACCAACGGTTGCTGGCTGATCAAACTGAACGCCGGTACCACCATCACGCAGATAGGTTTTTCCGTTTTTCGGGAGTCCGGCTTTTTCGAGGTAATCATTGATCTGATCAACCGAAGCACCATCGAAGATCGGTGTCGCGAATTTGGTTCCCAGCTTCATTCCGGCCCATGCAAGAATGGTTTCATAGATCTGGCCGAGGTTCATACGACTAGGTACACCAAGCGGGTTCAGAACGATGTCAACCGGAGATCCGTCTTTGAGATAAGGCATGTCTTCATCACGTACTATACGCGCAACAATACCTTTGTTTCCGTGTCGACCGGCCATTTTATCACCAACACGCAGTTTGCGTTTTTTGGCAATATAGACTTTGGCTAACTGAACGATACCGGTGGGCAATTCATCACCAACCTGTGCTACAAATTTCTTACGCTGATAAACGCCAAGCACTTCTTTATACTTGATTTCGAAATTGTGAAGAACACGCTGTATGAGTTCGTTTACCTTTACTTCTTTGGTCCAGTTTGTCGGAATAATATTGATGAAATCAACATTATTAAATGCCTTGGAGGTAAATTTGGTGCCTTTGGTAATTATTTCCTGACGAAGGTTGTTGGAAACGCCCTGACAGACTTGTCCGTCGAGAATAACAAGCAACTTTTCAATCAGTCGTTTTCTGATTTCTGCAACCTGTTGCTCAAAATCATTTTCGAGTGTATCGAGTAAGGCTTTTTCTTTGGTTTTGGCTTTTTTGTCTTTGATAGAACGGCTGAAAAGCTTTTTATCAATAACAACACCACTGACTCCGGGAGGCGCTTTCATTGAAGCATCCTTCACATCGCCGGCTTTGTCTCCAAAGATCGCACGCAACAGTTTTTCTTCAGGTGTCGGATCAGTTTCACCTTTCGGGGTGATTTTTCCGATCAGAATATCGCCTTCTTTTACTTCGGCACCAACACGGATAAGACCGTTTGCGTCGAGGTTTTTAATGGCTTCTATGCTAACATTGGGAATATCGCTGGTAAGTTCTTCAATACCACGTTTGGTATCGCGGACCTCCATGATAAATTCCTCGATGTGTAAAGAGGTAAAAACATCTTCACGAACTACGCGTTCCGAAATAACGATGGCATCCTCAAAGTTGTACCCTTTCCATGGCATGAAAGCCACGAGCAGGTTGCGACCCAGAGCAAGTTCCCCATTATCGGTAGCATACCCTTCGCAAAGCACCTGACCTTTGTGAACCTTCTGACCTTTTTTTACAATCGGTTTAAGGTTGACTGTGGTGCTTTGGTTGGTTTTGGCAAATTTTGTAAGATGATAAGACTTGACATCCTCTTCGAACGAAACGAGTTTATCCGTATCGTTGCGATTATATCGGATGGTAATCTGACGTGCATCTACTTTTTCGACAACGCCATCACCTTCAGCATTAATCAGTACACGACTGTCCTGAGCTACTTTTCCTTCAAGGCCGGTGGCCACAATAGGCGCTTCGGGGCAAAGGAGCGGAACAGCCTGACGCATCATGTTTGATCCCATGAGCGCCCGGTTGGCATCGTCATGCTCAAGGAAGGGGATTAACGAAGCGGCAATGGATGCAATCTGGTTTGGAGCCACATCCATCATGTCAAGTTGCGTTTTGTCAACAATCGGGTAATCGGCCAGGTGGCGCGATTTGATTTTTGCTTCTCTGAAATTGCCTTTATCGTCAATCGGGGTGTTTGCCTGTGCAATAATCTTTTCTTCTTCATCCTCCGCCGAGAGGTAGGTTGGGATTGATTTCAAATCAACAACGCCCTTAGTTACCTTGCGGTACGGAGTTTCAATGAATCCGAGCTGATTAATTTTTGCATACACACACAAGGATGAAATAAGACCGATGTTCGGGCCTTCAGGTGTTTCAATGGTGCAGAGACGACCGTAGTGTGTGTAATGAACGTCACGGACTTCGAAACCGGCACGCTCACGAGACAAACCTCCAGGTCCGAGGGCTGAAATACGACGCTTGTGCGTGAGTTCAGACAGCGGATTGGTTTGATCCATGAATTGCGACAGCTGGTTGGTACCGAAGAAAGAATTAATAACCGAAGACAAAGTCTTGGCATTAATCAGGTCAATCGGTTTGAAAACTTCATTGTCACGAACATTCATACGCTCGCGGATGGTGCGTGCCATACGGGCAAGACCAACTCCGAACTGAGCATAAAGTTGTTCACCTACCGTACGGACACGGCGGTTGGACAGGTGATCGATATCATCAACCTCAGCTTTGCTGTTGATGAGCTCGACCAGATATTTAATAATATCAATAATATCATCTTTTGTCAGGATACGATCTTCGCTCTTGGCACTGTTACGTCCCAGTTTGCGATTGATTCTGTATCGGCCAACTTCACCCAGATCGTAGCGTTTATCCGAGAAGAAAAGCTTGTCGATGATACCGCGAGCGGTTTCTTCATCGGGCGGCTCGGCATTGCGCAACTGGCGGTAGATGTATTCAACCGCTTCCTTGGCATTGTTGGCTGTATCTTTTTGCAGGGTATTGAAAATAACACTGTAATCGGCATTGGCCGCATCTTCTTTGTGAAGAAGAATGGTTTTCACACCACTGTTGGCAATAATATCGATGTGCTTTTCTTCAATAATGGTTTCACGTTCCAGAATAACTTCGGTACGTTCGATAGAAACGACCTCACCGGTATCTTCGTCCACAAAGTCTTCGACCCAGGCTTTCACCACGCGGGCAGCGAGACGGCGGCCTACTTCTTTTTTCAGACCAACTTTAGACACCTTGATTTCTTCGGCCAGGTCGAAAAGCTCAAGAATTTGCTTGTCGCTTTCGTATCCGATGGCACGCAGCAGGGTCGTGACAGGTAATTTCTTTTTGCGGTCAATGTACGCATACATGACATTGTGAATGTCGGTAGCGAATTCCATCCACGAACCCTTGAAAGGGATAATACGTGCGGAATAGAGAATTGAACCGTTGGGGTGACGGCTTGAGCCGAAAAACACCCCGGGGCTGCGATGCAGCTGTGACACAACAACACGCTCGGCACCATTGATGACGAACGTTCCTTTATTGGTCATATACGGAATCATTCCAAGATACACATCCTGAGTGATGGTTTCAAAATCCTCATGCTCAGGATCCGTACAGTACAATTTCAGTTTTGCCTTGAGCGGCACACTGTACGTTAGACCTCGCTCGATGCATTCTTCAATGGCATAGCGCGGCGGGTCGATATAATAATCCAGGAACTCCAGAACGAAATTGTTCCGGGTGTCAGAAATAGGGAAGTTTTCGGCAAAAACTTTATACAGACCTTCATTTTTTCTGTTATCCGGAGTGGTCTCCAGCTGGAAAAAGTCCTGAAAGGACTTGACCTGGATTTCAAGAAAATCGGGATAGTCTGGTTGAGAAGTAGTGGCGAAAAGGACTCTCTGATTAGTGGGATTTGTTGTCAATGCAGTTTAGTTTAAAGGATGAACAACAATGAATTGTTATAAATGGTTAAGACCTCTAGCATAATGGAGAGGTCTTAACCACGAAAAGAAATGCTGAAATTATTTAACTTCAACTTCAGCTCCGGCTTCTTCGAGTGCTTTTTTAAGGCCTTCAGCTTCGTCCTTGCTAACTTTTTCTTTAATTGCTTTTGGGGCTGCATCAACCAATTCTTTGGCTTCTTTCAGTCCGAGGCTGGTGAGTTCTTTTACAAGTTTCACAACAGCAAGTTTAGCGCCACCAGCGCTTTTCAGAATTACATCAAATTCGCTCTGTTCTTCAACAGCAGCTTCAGCGGGAGCAGCAGCAGCCACAACAGTAGCAGCAGCAGGCTCAATTCCATGGTCATCTTTCAATATTGTAAGAAGTTCAGTTACTTCTTTTACAGTCAGGTTTACCAACTGTTCAGCAAAAGCTTTTAAATCTGCCATTTTTATTTCAATTTTTACGGTTAAACAATAATTTACGCGGCTTCTTCTTTTTCCTGTAACACTTTCAGAATGCCAGCCACTTTGAGTGCAGGTGAATTGAGGGCCAGAACAACATCAGCGATAAGTTCGGTCCTGCTCTTAATATTGGCCAGGAATCCAAGTTGATCGTCACCGATGATGGTCATTTCCATCACATATGCACCTTTAAGTACAGGCATTTTGGCCTTTTTACGAAACTCCTGAATCAATGCAGCAGGAGCTTTGGCCGATTCCGAAAGCATAACAGCAGAAGAGCCTTTCAATACCGGAAGCAGCTCCGAAAAGTCCTTACCGGCATTTTCCAGTGCTTTTTTCAGCAATGTGTTTTTCACCATTTGCAGCTTGATGTTGCGCTTGAAACACATCCTACGCAGGTTTGATGTTTGATCGGCATTGAGACCAAGAATATCGGCCACATATACCACATCGTACTGTTTCAGTGTTTCAGTCAACTCAGCTACAATCAGGTTTTTGTCTTCCTTTGTTTTCATAGAGTGAACTTTCAGTTTTTGAATTTAGTTGGATACACTTTTCACATCAATATGTATCCCGGGGCTCATCGTGCTCGACAGAAACACACTCTTGACATAAGTGCCTTTTGTAGAAGTTGGTTTCAACTTGATAATGGTCGACAACAGTTCGCGGGCATTGTCTTCGAGTTTTTCAACATCGAAAGATGATTTGCCAACTGAGGAATGAATAATTCCGTATTTGTCAACTTTAAAATCAATTTTACCAGCTTTTACGTCAGCGATAGCTTTTCCAACTTCCATGGTGACCGTTCCCGTTTTGGGATTGGGCATCAGACCGCGAGGTCCAAGAATTTTTCCAAGCGCGCCAACTTTGGGCATTACATTAGGGGTGGTGATCACAACATCCACATCGGTCCAGCCACCTTTAATCTTGGCGATATAATCGTCAAGACCTACGTGGTCAGCACCAGCTGCTTTGGCTTCTTCTTCCTTTTCAGGACCACAGAGAACCAATACCCGAATCGTTTTTCCCGTTCCGTGAGGAAGCGTCACAGTGCCGCGAACCATTTGGTTAGCTTTGCGGGGATCAACGCCGAGGCGGACGTCGACATCGACCGAAGAGTCAAATTTTGTGTAGGAAAGTTCCTTCACAAGTTTCAACGCATCAGTCAACGTATATTGAGCAGTTTTGTCAAATTTGCTTAAGGCTTCTTTTCTTTTTTTGGAAATTCTCGCCATATCAGTACTTTTAATAATTATGCATTCGTTTCGAAAGGCGCATCGCCGGTGACTTTTAATCCCATACTGCGGGCGGTACCAGCCACCATACGCATTGCGGATTCAACCGTAAAGCAATTCAGGTCAACCATTTTTGCTTCTGCGATTTCTTTTACCTGCTCCCAGGTAATAGAAGCCACTTTATTGCGGTTTGGTTCGCCTGATCCTTTCTGGATTTTTGTTTTTTCCAATAGCTGAACAGCTACCGGAGGGGTTTTAACGATAAAGTCAAACGACTTATCTTTAAAAACCGTTATAATACAGGGGAGTAATTTGCCGGCCTGATCCTGTGTTCGGGCGTTGAACTGCTTGCAGAACTCCATAATGTTCACACCTTTGGCTCCCAATGCGGGTCCTACGGGAGGGGAAGGGTTGGCAGCTCCTCCTTTTATTTGCAGCTTAATTAATCCAGCAACTTCTTTTGCCATGAGATTTTTCTTTTTACTCGTTTATTATTCTTTTTCAACCTGCATAAAACTCAGTTCAAGCGGAGTTTTTCTGCCAAAAATTTTCACCATAACCTTGAGCTTTTTACGCTCTTCGTTTACTTCTTCAATGACACCTGAAAAACTGTTGAACGGACCATCAATAACGCGAACCGATTCTCCAACAAGAAATGTTTCATACATTTCTTCTCCTTTATCGGCCAGTTCATCTACTTTTCCCAGAATGCGGTTTACCTCTACCTGACGCATGGGGACTGCTTCTCCTTTGTTTCCGAGAAATCCCAATACACCAGGAACGTTTTTTATAATGTGTTCAATTTCACTATCAAGAGCGGCCTCAACCAAAATATACCCGGGAAAGAAATTTCTTTCCTTGGTAACTTTTTTCCCTTTGCGAATCTGGAATACTTTCTCAACAGGAATTAATACCTGCGAAATACTATCCTGAAGCGAAAGACGGGCAATTTCATTATCAATGTATTGCTTTACCTTTTTTTCGCTTCCGCTGACTGCACGGACCACATACCATTTCTTTACATCGCTGCTCATGGAGAGTGTGAATTGGTTGGTTACTAAAATAGTCCGTACACGGCTTTCAGAATGTTTTCAAAGCTTAAATCCATCGCCAGCACTACCAGTGCGATGATGAGAGAGGCAATTGAAACTACGATGGCGCTTTCGGTAAGTTCTGACCATGTCGGCCAACTTACTTTATTCATCATCTCTTCTCTGATTTCCCTGAGGTTATTAAAGAACTTACGCATTTTTTATTTTTCTTTCCTTGTTGCACGGGTGGTAGGGGTCGAACCCACAGCCTACGGTTTTGGAGACCGCCACTCTACCAATTGAGCTACACCCGTGTGTAAAAAGTATTCGTTCCTGTTTGCAGAGCCGAATACTTTTTACTTAAGGTTGTTTTTGTTAGTCCAGAATTTCAGTTACCTGACCGGCACCTACCGTACGACCACCTTCGCGGATAGCAAAACGGAGGTTCTGGTTCATAGCAATCTCGGTGATGAGATTTACTGTGATTGAAAGGTTGTCACCAGGCATAACCATTTCAACACCGTCCGGAAGAACAACTTCTCCGGTAACATCAGTGGTGCGGAAATAGAACTGAGGACGATATTTGTTGTGGAACGGAGTGTGACGTCCGCCTTCTTCTTTTTTCAAAATCACAACCTCAGCTTTGAAAACTTTGTGAGGTTTAATGGAACCCGGTTTCGCGATCACCATACCACGACGGATATCGTTTTTGTCAATACCGCGGAGGAGAAGACCTACGTTGTCGCCAGCTTCACCACGATCAAGAATTTTACGGAACATTTCAACACCAGTTACAACTGATTTCAGTTTTTCTGCACCGAGGCCAAGAATATCAACTGATTCACCAGAGTTGATAACGCCTGTTTCAATACGACCGGTAGCAACTGTACCACGGCCTGTGATTGAGAACACATCTTCAACTGGCATGAGGAATTCTTTTTCTACTGCACGTACAGGAATTGGAATGAATGTATCAACAGCTTCCATCAATTCCATAATTTTTTCAACCCATGCTGGTTCTTTATTGAGGCCACCAAGAGCTGATCCACGGATAATCGGGGTGTTTTCACCGTCGAAACCATAGA
>Ga0209800_10004261_pt1 | contig 10667 bp, 8 predicted proteins | sample Higcelweek8metaG_FD_187174 | JGI IMG/M metagenome (GOLD analysis project Ga0209800, IMG submission 187174) | Freshwater pond sediment microbial communities from the University of Edinburgh, under environmental carbon perturbations - High... | ecosystem: Environmental > Aquatic > Freshwater >... | reverse complement strand
CCTGAGTTGCTGCTCTGCGTCCTGGCAGCAGGTGCGCTGCTTCGACCTGAGTTGCTGCTCTGGGTCCTGGCAGCAGGTGCGCTGCTTCGACCTGAATTGCTGCTCTGCGTCCTGGCATCAGGTGCGCTGCTGCTCTGGGTGCTCCTCTGAACAGTGGACTGCGTCCTCTGCCCTGAGGGTTCCGTGCGGCGGGTTGCAGCCTTGTCAGAGGTTGACGCGGGAGAAGTGCTCCTGCCAGTTGAGGCGGGTGCGCTCTTTACAGTACCGGTGGTCGACCTGCGTGTCTCACTTCCCTGGCTCACAGCCGGGCGGCCTTCGCTTCTGCTCTGAACCGAGGTGGTTGTCCTGCGGCCTTCACCGTTCTGTACTGCTGTGCTTCCTGCAGACCTGCGACTTTCGCCGTTCTGTACTGCTGCGGGACTTCCTGCTGATCTGCTGCCGTCAGCGGATGAGCTTCTCCTGTCGCCACCGGAGACTGTTGAAGGACGGCCTGAGCTGCTGCGTCCGGCCTGGGTGCTTGCGTAGAGTGCTTCACCATCTCTCCTGGACTCGGGACGAGAGTAGGTCTGCCTGTAGCTGCCTTCGGAGATGCGGTGCGAAACGTTCGGAGAGTAAGCCCTTACACTGCCGTAGTAGTAGTCGTGGTAGTGATTCCACCTCGGCTGGTTCCAGTGGCGATAGTGTGAGTAGTAGTGTGAGTGCCAGTTGTAGTGGTAACCGTAGTAGTGGTGCCAGTAGAAGGGCCTCCAGGGACTCCAGTAGGCCGGGTAGTAACCCCAGTACCAGTTGGAGCGCCAGATTGTGTAGTGAGGACTGTAGATGAACCTGATCACCGGCCAGGCAGCGACTTCATAATATGTGGTAGTTACCACGGTCACATTGTCTCTGGAGACTGCCCTGCCTCTGTAGCCGGGATTAGGTGTTTCTGCATATATAGGTTCCACTATGTAATTTCTTCCGTAAAGAGCCTCGTCGCCGATCAGCTGGATCTGAACCTCGCCGTTGCGCAACTGCTCGACAGTGAAGACAGCCACGTCCTGATACTCGTTGCGGTCAAGGGCCGAACGCAGAACGATTGTGTGAACATTGCCGTTGGCGTAGTCTGATACAGTGATGTAATCGACATAACCGTCGCCATTCAGGTCAAGGTTGTTGATCCTGGAGTTCTCATCGTTGAGGCTTTTTTCAAAAGCTTCAATCGTCTCAGACTCCTGGAAGAGATTCATGACTGCGTAGAGGTTCAGGTTGTCACCCGGGAGACCCAGGTATTCCTCAGGATAATCCTGCCTTCCGGCTACTGCCGTTGAAGCTATCAGGACTGTGAGGATCGCGGTGGAAATTAACTTTTTCATCTCTTTACGTTTTACGAAGAACTTACTCTTCGGTTACATAAATTTCAAAAGTTGTGCCAAAGATTGCTGTAAAACATATAAGTCTGATTAGTAGGGCAATAGACAATAGGCAGTAGGCAATAGTGAAAGCAGTCTTCAGTTTTCAGTCTCCGGACTGAAGGTTTCAGCTTTCCATGGCAGCTCTTGCCCCGATGCACCGGATCAGCTCGCCGGTGAACCTCGCGGCTCGTTTGCTCATGGCCTCCGGGTCGGCCGGACGTCCATCTTCATCAAAGGCCTCGCTGACGTGTGGGACAGGAAACATCGCTGGCACAGTCCATGCGCCCGTCTTCCACATCGTGAACTGAAGCGAGGTGATGACCTGGGTCCCGCCAAAGGGGCCGTCAGAGACCGATGAGATGGCCACCGGCTTGCCCCGCCACTCATCGGTGAGAAGGTCGATCACATTCTTCAGGCTGGCCGGATAGCCGCCGTTATATTCCGGTGCGATAATGATCACGCCGTCAGCCGAACGGATCCTCCCGGCAAACTCAAGCGCTTCCGGCAAAGGATTCTCCTGCTTCTTCAGCCTCTCATCGAATACCGGGAAGTTGTATTCCGCCAGGTCAATGATTTCGGCTGTGGCAAGAGAATTTTCTTCAAGGTACCGTCTGAACCACTGTGCAACACGGTGACTCTTTCGGCCCAGCCTTACACTTGGACTTAATATTGCTATCTTTTTCATATGTGCCAAGTTATAACTTTCCCGCGAAATCTGTCCGGACTTCCCGGAAGGAGTGGCCGAACGGCGCCGGCAATGAACAATTGAAATGTCTTTCTCACTCATTCTGAATATATCCCGGGATCTGTGCGGGACTATTTTGACGGAATGCTAAAAAATAGTATCTTTGCGCCGATTCTGGCATAAGTTAGATCTGTATAGACCGTGAATCTCATGTAAATTTTTCTGAGATCCTTTCTACCACCACTAGTTTACGCTGAAACATTTTCGCCATAAGAACATTGCCATTTTGAACAGATAACTGGTTAATGATTATTCAGCGGCATTAACCAATTAATTCATAATGGAATACAAAAAGGATCCAAGAAAAAGGAACAATAGAACCTTCAACAACGGAAAAAAGACAACAGCGAACTTCAACAGCAGGAAAAAACAAAACACGAAAGAACTCCCCCCGGAGAGTTTTGTCAGGAAGGCACTTCCTGTTGAGGAGACTATATACAGAGCCGAAAGACAGATCAGGGATCTCCCCGTTGACGGTTTAATACTCAACAATCTCAGGAAGAAGGGATATGAACTTCCCACAGAGATACAGGACAAGACCCTGGAAGCAATCCTCGTAGGTCGAAATCTAATCGGCCTGGCGCAAACCGGAACAGGCAAGACAGGCGCATTTCTTATACCGCTGATTCATAATCTGTTAAAGAAAGATGCTACAGGCAGTGTGCTTGTCATCTCGCCAACGCGTGAGCTGGCCCTGCAGACTGACAGCGAGTTCAGGAGCATAGCCCACGGGATGCGGCTGTTCAGCACCTGTCTCATTGGCGGCACAAGTGTCAGGCGTGACATTGACAATCTCAGACGACCGGGCCATATAGTAATAGGTACACCCGGCAGGCTGGCTGACATGGTTCGCCAGGGAGCACTTGACCTCAGGAGGTTTACAATACTTGTGCTTGATGAATTTGACAGGCTGCTTGATATGGGCTTCGCGCCTGAGATACAGAGGCTTGTTGGCGGCATGAGCCGGCGCAACCAGACCATTCTCTTCTCCGCCACGGAGGATAAGAGTCAGAAGAAGATTATCGATGAGCTGGTGGAGGATCCATATGTTGTCAAGGTGCGTACAGGTAACGTGAGCGCCGACAATATCGAGCAGGATATCATTTCAGTGAAGGACGGGACGAAGAAGACCGAGATTCTCCTTGAAATGATGCGCCACGATTCATTTGAGAAGGTGCTTGTATTCGTCGATACCAAACGCGGGGTAAGCCGCCTGTGCCGTGACCTTAAGAAGGGAGGCATTACAGCCGACGAGATACACGGTGATAAGTCGCAGAATTACAGGGTAAAAGCCCTGGAGTCTTTTAAAAACCGCAAGATCAGGGTACTTGTGGCAACTGACGTGGCTGCAAGGGGACTTGACATCTCGCATGTGTCTCATGTAATCAACTTCCAGCAGCCCAAGGACATGGAGAGTTATATCCATCGCATTGGCCGCACAGGCAGAGCAGGGGCAAGCGGCAGGGCAATCACATTTGTTAACTGAAATTAATCATATATGGCAGGACCAAACAACAGTTACATCAAAAAGCAGAAGACAGAGAAGCGTCTGAAGAAAAGAAAAGAGAAGGAGCAGAAGAAAATGCAGCGCAAGGAGAATTCTCCGGGCGGAGGGCTTGAGAACATGATCGCATACGTCGACAAGTTCGGGAACATCACTTCAGAGCCGCCGGCTGAAGAGGCTGCAGTCAAATCTGAGGAATAAATAATATAGGCATCCGGCAGGTGGCTGCCGGATGCCCATTTTCTGATTATGTCAGTTTACACTCCCCGGCAGGTCAGATCTTCCTCCACTTAATGCCGCAACCAATGGCTTTCGTGCCTGCAACGGCAACCGCCTGATCCTTCAGGATGCTTTCGAGGGCATCCACAGCATACTTCTTATCCGCTGCAGCAGCATCATCGGCATTATTGTCGATGGCACCCACATAATCCACAACCAGCTTGCCGTCCTTCCATGAAAGGATATAGATGTGAGGAGTGTTCGTTGCGCCGTACTTGCGGGCAACCTCCTGGGTCTCGTCAAAAAGATATTCGAATTTGTAGTTAAGTTTTGCTGCGGTCTCCTTCATCTTTTCGTAGGAGTCGCCCGGAGAGACGGAGGGATCATTCGCGTTGATTGCAACTACCGGGTATCCCTTTGAAGCATATTTTGCATGCAGATCCTGCAGGCGCTGGTCATATTTCTTCACTACCGGACAGGAGTTGCACCAGAACGCAACGATGAAGCCGTCGGCTCCCTTTATGTCAGCAAGCGAAACAGTCTCACCCTTCACGTTTTTCAGTTTGAAATCTGAAGCTATGTCGCCGGCCTTGTACTGCGACTGTGCATTCAGCAGGCCCGTCATCATGAGGGCCGCAAGTGATATAAACAGGTACTTTTTCATAATTGTCGATTTTAATTGTTGATTATTTGAATTTGGTAATCAGATCTCTCAGTTCTTTCTCGGTCACTTCGGAAGGATTGAAGTATTTTGTCTTTCTGGAATTGTTGTAAAAGAGTGTCACGGGTATATTACCCTGCCAGCCTGCATCCACCTTCTCTATCCAGCTGTTGTAATCAAGGTTAGTCATTACCCTGACATCAGCGGTTATTTTATTTTTTTTCAGGAAGGGGATCAACTTTGTTTCAATCTGGCTGGGAAAATCGAGGCTGATAAGGATGAATTTCACCCCCTTGCCCTGGTATTCTATAGCAAGTTTTTCGAAGTACGGCAGTTCGGTGACGCACGGCGGGCACCAGGTGGCCCAGAAGTTGACCACATACAACTCGTCCGCCGGGCTTGCAAGGATCTTTTCCAGTTCCGGAATTCCGATCTTCTCAATCTTCTGAGCCTGCAGTGAAGCCAGTCCGAAAGTAACTGTTATTAATGCCGCCACTAATATCCTCATCATCTGCAAAGTGGTTTGACTTACTCCAATGAAACAATTGCACCGTACAGATGTTCACGTCTCTTTGCGAGGTTAAAAAAACTTAACATATATGGCTGCCGGCCGTACCGGGTTAAAAAAAACATAACTTTAACCAGACTATTTTAACCCCTATGAAGAAACTGACAGTTTTTGCCTTGCTGCTGCTATTATCAGGCGCTACAGATGAGCTATGGTCATGCACAACATTCCTGATGTCCGGGAAACATACTCCTGACGGCAGGCCTCTGCTTTACAAGAACCGCGATACCGGCACACTTGACAACGCCCTGGTTTACTTCACTGATGGCAAGTATGATTATATCGGCATTGTGGATGCGAAGGCATCATGGAAGCGTGAGGTATGGGGCGGCTACAACTCCGCCGGATTTGCCATCATGAATACTGCAGCCTATAACAACAACACCGGCGACACCACGAAGCTCGCTGACCGCGAGGGGGAGGTGATGAAGATGGCGCTTGCCACCTGCGCCACCCTGGCCGATTTCGAGAAGATGCTTACCGACATGCCCAAACCGATCGGTGTTGATGCCAACTTCGGTGTGATCGATGCGCAGGGTGGGGCCGCATACTACGAGACCGGAAACTTCGGTTTTAAAAAGATCGATGCCAATGACCCGGCGCTAGCCCCCTTCGGCCTGCTTATACGCACAAACCACTCTTTCACCGGTAACCCGGAGGTAGGCTTCGGTTATATCAGGTATGCGGCAGCCAGTGAGGCCCTCAATACAGCCCTTGCCCAGAGGGAACTTGATCCGCAGTATCTCTTCAACAACCTCTCACGCAACCTGAAACACTCGCTCACCAATATCAATCTCCGCGAAAACTTGCCTGCAAGTGCAGACGATGCAACCTTCACCTACTTCGAGGATTACATTCCGCGGCCTTCAACAGCATCGGTGATGCTTGTGGTGGGAGTCGCAAAGGGTGAAGACCCTTCAAATGCAATGATGTGGACCCTCGCGGGATTCCCGCTTACAACTGTTGCTGTCCCGGTATGGGTCAGTGCAGGGAAGGAGATGCCGGCGGTTGTGAGCATGAAGGATAACCTGCACTCACCTCTCTGCGATGCGGGGATGACCCTCAAGCGGCAGCTCTTCCCGATAACCAGGGGTTCGGGCCCTAAATACCTGAACGTAGCCAGGCTGCTTAACAGTGAGAATACCGGGATAATTCAGAAACTGGCGCCGGTGGAAAAGGAGATATTCAGTAAGACGGCACAGATTGTCGCTGCAATGCCTCCAAAAGGAAAGCAGCAGAAGGAAATGATCCTGGAGCACTATAAATGGCTTGACAGCTATATAATACAGTCCTATAGGGAGTTATTTGGTATTGATGTCAATTAGAAAATCCTGATTCAATAAATCATCCGGAATGAGAATAAGTACATTACCCGCGATCAGAGGCCTGGTGCTTCTTTTCGCCGCCGCATTCATGGTACCTGCAACGGCGCCTGCGGCTGACAGAGACACAGACAAGGATCCCGTTGCCGTCCTGGTCAGCAGTCCGCCAATTGAGAAATACAGTGATCCTGCTGCAGTGAACCGCCGGATAGAACAGCTCCGGCAGACCAACAGTTCATTGGTCAGGGTGCAGAAGATGGCTGTTACCCCCGGCGGCAGGGAGGTGCTGATGATTGAGATAGGCAACAAGGGTACCTCTGTACCGGCAGTGCTTGTCGGTGCAAACATGTCAGGACTGAACCCTGTGGCCACCGAGGCAGCGCTTGAACTGGCCTCCCGCATTGTCAAAGATGCAGATCTGAATTCGGGACTTACCTGGTACATCTTGCCTGTGGGCAATCCCGACGCGTATGCCCGCTACTTCACCAGGCCACTCTGGTCTGATCCGGGTAATGCAAGGCCCTTCAATGACGATACGGATGATCAGACCGACGAGGACAGTTATAATGATCTCGACGGCAATGGCATCATCACACAGATGAGGGTGAAAGCCCATGACGGCACCTGGATCGCGGTGGACGGTGAACCCCGTCTGATGCGCAAGGCCGATGCCTCCAAAGGTGAAAAGGGCATATATAAACTTTATACTGAAGGGATCGATGACGACGGTGACGGTCAGTACAACGAGGACGTTCCCGGCGGTACGAATGTCAATGTCAACTTCCCGCACCTCTTCAAAAACTTCGGCAGGCGTAGCGGCCTTTATCCCGGTTCCGAGCCCGAGTCGGCAGCACTGCTTAAGTTCGCCTTTGCGCACCCCGAGATAGCAATGGTACTCTCTTTCGGTCAGACCAACTATCTCCTTTCGCCCCCGCAGGGTGGCAGAAAGGGATCGGTTGACACCGAGAACATACGCATCCCGCGCGAGATTGGGACTTCGTTGGGAATCGACGTCTCGCGCTCCTACACAATGGCTGAGATCATCGAGATTGTGCAGCCGATGATGCCTCCCGGAATGCAGGCCGACGAGAGCCTGATATCCAGCTTCCTGGGCCTCGGTGCTGTTGTCAATCCGCTGCCGGAAGATATGGCGTTCTATAACGAGATTGCATCAGACTACAAGGAGTACCTGAAGAAAAAGGGGGTGACGGCCGAGCGTTTTGACCCGGCTCAGCCTGAGGACGGGGCGTTTGAGATGTGGGCTTACTACCACCTTGGCCTGCCGGTCTTCACGATGGATTTCTGGGGCCTGCCCAAACCAAAGGAGGAGAAGAAGGAGGGAAGCGGCATCACAACAGAGTCCCTGGGCAAAATGACATCGGAGGAGTTTCTCGCGCTGGGCGAAGAGAAGATTGCTGCTTTCCTGAAGGAGAGCGGCGCACCGTCACAGTTCACAGCACAGTCGCTTATAAAAATGGTGCAGGGTGGTCAGATGAAGCCGGCCCAGATGGCTGAGATGATGAAGAAAATGCCCCCGAAAAAGACCGACGATAAAAAGGGAGACCCAAAGGAGACGGCACAGCTGGCTTTCTCCGACACATGGCTGGATGGCCGCGGCTTCACGGCATGGAAGGGCTATAGTCATCCCACCCTGGGCGAGGTTGAGATTGGAGGATTCACCCCGTTCACTGACAACACACCCCCTGAAAGCATGGTCGATTCACTGCTGAACCTTCAGCTTCCATACGTATCAGAACTTGTGAAGAGACTCCCGAAACTCACAATCGCTGAGGTTAAGACAACGGAAAAGGGAGGCGGCGTATACCAGGTGGAAGCCTGGGTGACGAACGGGGGGTACCTCTCCTTCCCGATAGCAATGGGCAAAAGGAACAAGGTGCCGGCACCGGCAATTATGACTCTCGAAGGCGACGGACTTGAAATCCTTTCAGGAAAGAAACGGACTCCCGTCGGGGAGTTGGGAGGAATGAAATCAGTCCGTTATGTCTGGCTTGTCAGGAGTCCGAAGAAAGGGAGCCTGACTCTCAGGCTTGAATCGAAGCAGGCAGGTAATGACAGTGAAAAGATAAACATCGGAGGCTAGTGTCATGGGAAGAAAAAGGATATTTCTGAGTATGGTAGTGACGGTACTGTCCGTCAGCCTGATACAGGCGCAGGAAGTGAAGGTGCCCCTTCGCTTTGATTTCTATTACAGTTATGAGAAGATGGCCGAGGCAATGCAGGCTCTGAACAAGGCTTACCCTGACCTCACCAGTCTCGATGAGGTGGGGCGCAGCGAGGAAGGGAGAGTAATCTGGGCACTGACAATCAATAATAAGAAGACGGGTGAACCGCTTACAAAGCCGGGCGTCTATGTCGACGGAAACATCCACGGCAACGAGATACAGGCGGGGGAGGTATGTCTCTACCTGGCAAACAGGCTGCTGACCAACTACGGTAAGATCCCCGAGATCACCGAGGTTGTTGACCGCAACACATTTTACATTATCCCCGTGGTCAACGTCGACGGCAGGGCTCATTTCTTCTCCGATCCCAACACTCCCAGCACCAACAGGGGATTGCGTATTGCGATCGACGACGACCGTGACGGACTGTATGACGAAGACGGTCCTGATGATGTTGATGGTGACGGAAGTATTACGAACATGAGAATCAGGGACACCCTCGGCAGGCTGAGAAGTGATCCCACAGATCCCAGGATCCTTGTCAGTGTCAAACCCGGTGAGAAGGGCGAGTGGACCCGCCTGGGACAGGAAGGCCTCGACAATGACGGCGACGGTCTGGTCAATGAGGACGGTGAGGGATTTGTCGACGGTAATCGCAACTGGGGCTTTAACTGGAATCCGCCCTATGTACAGCGTGGCGCCGGCAACTACCCGTTCGAGGGCACAGGCATTAAGGCAATCGCAGAGTGGATGCTCGCACGGCCAAACATCATACTTGTCTTCGCCTTCCACAATAACGGAGGGATGTATCTCAGGGGACCGTCGTTCAAGGCTGCCGGGGAGCTCCCGCAGGGCGATATCGCCGTATACGACTATCTCGGGAAAAACATGGAAAAGATTGTTCCGGGATACAAGTACCTCATCAGCTGGAAGGATCTCTATTCGACCTACGGCGACTTTACAGACTTCACGAACAACCTGGTTGGGTCATACTCGCTTGTAGGCGAGCTCTTTCAGTCTGAGACCGAAACGTATGACGGCACTCTGAAGAGAACGGAGGAGGAGCGCTCCCTTGCAGGTGATCCATCCGAAAGCGAACGCCAGAGGCTGCTATTTGATGACAACGTAAACCAGGGGGAACTCTTTAAGGAGTGGAAGCCTTTCAAACACCCGCTTTACGGCGATGTGGAGATTGGCGGATGGACCAAGATGAGCTCCCGGCTGCCGCATCCCTTCATGCTGCAGGACCTGGTGCACCGGAATGCCTCATCAGTCATCTTCGCAGCGCGTCAGACGCCGAAGGTATCCATGGATGTGTTTGAGGTAAAGAAGGTGAGCGGTGAACTATGGAGTATCAGGGTGAGGCTTGTGAACAGCGGCGCAATTCCGTCAGTCACTTACGAGATGATCCAGAATAAGTTATATCCTATTGACAAACTGAGTGTTGCCGGTCGCAGTGCGAAGGTGGTCAGCGGCGGCGTTTTGACCAATGTGTGGATGAACCTCGTCGATTACAAGGAGCACAGGCCGGAGTTGCAGATGTGCCAGGTGCCGGGGTTCGGCAAGGTGGAGTACCAGTTCCTTGTAAGCGGAAAGGGGGAGATTGAGATAAAGTACGAATCAAGGAAGGCTGGCACTGTGAGCAAAACGGTGGCACTGAAGTAGGAGTAGTCTCCAGTCTGCAGTCTGCAGTCTACAGTCATTCAATGATTTACTAACTGAGGACTGCCAACTGCCGACTGCCGACTAATTCTGCCTGCCTACTGCCGACTGAGGACTGCGGACTATTTGTTGAATCTCTCCGTCACGAGCGGCGGCCACTGCAGATCCAGCTCCTTCAGCGTCTTCAGGACCACCTCTGCGACGGCGTAGAGCTTCTGCCAGTTCTTGTCTGCAGGTGCAATGTGCCACGGTACATCATTGCAGCGGGTCAGAATCTTCTGATACACCTTCAGGTACTGGTCGAACTTCTCGCGCGTATCCCAGTCGCCATCCTTGTGCTTCCAGTGCTTCTCCTTCAGCTCGATGCGCTCCTTCAGCCTCTCCTCCTGCGTCTCCTTCGATACGTTGAGAA
>Ga0209800_10004258_pt1 | contig 10670 bp, 11 predicted proteins | sample Higcelweek8metaG_FD_187174 | JGI IMG/M metagenome (GOLD analysis project Ga0209800, IMG submission 187174) | Freshwater pond sediment microbial communities from the University of Edinburgh, under environmental carbon perturbations - High... | ecosystem: Environmental > Aquatic > Freshwater >... | reverse complement strand
TACGACCCGCGAACAACTTCTTGATGAGATGGCTTACGCTCTTGGAGGAAGAGCATCAGAACAAATCGTATTCGGGAAGATTTCCACCGGAGCTCTGAGCGATCTTGAGAAGATAACCAAGCAGGCCTATGCAATGGTATCATTTTTCGGGATGAGTGATAAAGTGGGAAATATAAGTTTTTATGACTCTTCAGGCCAGTCTGACTATGGATTCACAAAGCCCTACAGCGAGAAAACTGCAGAACTGATCGACCAGGAGGTAAAGCAAATTATTGAGGAATCATACGTTCGTGCACAGGATGTCCTGAAAAACAATATGGAAGGATTGACAGAGCTTGCTGAATTACTCCTCGAAAAGGAGGTTATCTTCAGCGAGGATCTCGAAAGGATCTTTGGCAAAAGAAAAGCAGATATTCTGAAGGAAGAAAGAGAATCCGCAGTGAAAAATGAACTTGCTTTGAAATCGGCTAAAGAAACTATTGGAGCCATAGGACCTGTTATAACTCAAATAAAGGAACCCGTGATAGATCCAGGAAAAGAGAAAAAAATTTCCGCGAAAGAGAAAAAGACTTCCGAAAATACTACTAAGAAGGCTAAGGGAGAAAAGGCAAAAAGCAAAAAATAGTTGTTTTGGGCAATTTTTACACGAGGACACTTACTGCTGTATGGATAGTTATTTTTATCCTGGGAGGCTTCTGGCTGCACCCGGTCTCTTTCTTCATTACAGGTCTGGTGCTTCTTGCCGGAGCTCAGTATGAATATTACCTTTTGATAAAAAACACCGGGATCCGTCCACAGATAGTAACCGGGATTTTAACCGGCTGTTCGCTCTATATTGTCTCCACACTTGTTGCTGCCGGATTAGTCGATAAGAAGTATTTCCTGTTCATTATACCTCTGACGCTGATTATTATGATTACCGAGCTCTACAGAAAACAGGAAAGACCATTCGATTCACTGGCTCATACTTTTTTCGCCCTTCTTTATATTGCAGTGCCCTTTTCCCTGTTCCCGTTCTCGGCATTTTCAAGAACAGGTTTCAGCTCATTGCTGGCTCATCCCAATATCGTTTTTTCACCTGGTATTGTTGTCGGGTTTCTTCTGCTTTTATGGGCAAATGATACCGGAGCTTATATTACCGGAGTAACACTGGGAAGGCACAGGCTGATGGAACGAATATCGCCAAAAAAATCATGGGAAGGATTTTTTGGCGGAATGATAATAGCTGTTATGGTTGCATGGCTGCTGTCAGGCTGGCTGGGAGTCGTGGATACTGCAGGATGGATTATCATTTCCTTGATAATTTCAATTGCAGGAACATTCGGGGATCTCATTGAATCCATGCTGAAAAGAAGCATTGACGTTAAGGATTCCGGGTCAATTCTGCCGGGGCATGGAGGATTTCTGGATCGTTTTGACAGTGCTATAATTTCATTCCCCCTTGTTTATCTTTTTATTTCACTTTTTGGATGATTGATAAGTCTTAATTAGTTTTGCGCAAATTTTCTTGGAATGGCCATTCATAAGGAAGGATATAAAATTCTTGCAGGCGGATTTATAATTTTGCTTATCATTAACATTATTGCCGGGATTATCTGGTCGGATAATTCATTAGTAAAGTTGATTTTCCTTTTAACTTCCGTTTTCCTTTATATTTTCATACTTTTCTTCTTCCGTCTTCCGACCAGATTCCTTGAGCCTGACCCTGAGCTGATCTATGCTCCTGCCGACGGAAAGGTGGTTGTAATTGAAGAAACGTTTGAAAATGAATATTTTAAAGATACCCGGCTGCAGATTTCGATATTTATGTCACCTTTAAATATGCATAGCAACAAATACCCTGTTTCGGGGCATGTTAAGTATGTAAATTATCATTCAGGAAATTATATGGTGGCCTGGCATCCGAAATCTTCCGAATTGAATGAAAGGAGCACAATTGTTATTGAGACTGAAAAAGGAACTGAGATTCTTGTTCGCCAGATTGCAGGTGCTGTCGCCCGGCGTATTGTTACTTATGCTAAAGAAGGCCAGTCGGTTACACAGGGTGATGAGCTGGGATTCATAAAGTTCGGATCGAGAGTCGATGTATTTCTGCCGTTGGGGACTGAGGTTGAAGTGCCGATACTTCAGCAGGTCAAGGCTAATAAAAGTATTATTGCCAAAATCTGAAATTTATTTTCCATGAAAAGGAGTGATAATAGTGTAATAGATATTAAAACTGATATAAAGTGGATCGGGATTCTCGATTATGATATCAGAACCTTTGATATTGTAATGACCACTGAATTCGGAACAACATATAACTCATATTTCATTAATGCCGGTAAAAAAGCCGTTGTAGATGTAGCCAAGGAAAAATTCTTCGATGTTTATCTTAAGAAATTAGAGTCTGTAACCGATCCGCGGGAACTGAATTACATTATCCTTGATCATACCGAACCTGACCATTCGGGAAGCCTCAGCCGTCTTCTTGAGATCGCACCTGATGCAACCGTGGTGGGAAGCGGAAACGCGATTAGATATCTAGAGGATATCATGAATAAGCCATTCAGATCGATGATCGTTAAGGATGGTGACTCACTTGACCTGGGGAATAAAACAGTTAAGTTTTTCTCTGCACCCAACCTGCACTGGCCTGATACAATCTATACTTATCTTGTGGAGGACAAGATCTTGTTTTCATGTGATTCATTCGGGGCTCATTTTTGCGACCCGGAGATTTTCAGCAAGATGAGTGCTGAATATCTGGAAGCTTTCAAATACTATTTTGATGTAATATTAAAGCCATACAGCCGATTTATGATCAGGGCAATTGAAAAGATAAAGCCGCTTGAGATTGATATCATCTGTACAGGGCACGGACCAGTTCATCGCGAAAGTCTCCGGGAGATTATTAATCTGACGGAAAAATATTCGCACGAATATCTTGAATTTGTTTCCGGCGGAGCTGCAAAAAGAGTTCTTATTGCATATGTATCGGCTTATGGCTATACCAAAAAAGCCGCGGAATATATAGCACAGGGAATCGGTGAAGCCGGTGATTTTAAGATTGATGTGGTTGATATAGAGAATATTTCTTCCTTTGACCTTGATCTGAAACTGGCTTCATCTGATGCAATTCTTACAGGCTCCCCCACCATTAACCAGAATACCCTGCTGCCGGTCTATAAACTATTTTCTTTGATTAATCCAATCCGTGACAAAGGAAAGCTTGCCGGAGCTTTCGGATCATACGGCTGGAGCGGAGAGGCACCAAAAATTATTCTTGAGAGCTTCAGGAGTCTTAAACTAAGTGTCTTTGAAGATGCGGCATCCTTTAAATTCTCACCTGGTGCCGCGAAGAGAGATATCCTGATCGGGTTTGGAAAGAGGTTTGCTCAACGGCTGCTTGAAAATTGTTCTGAAACAAAAAATCCCGGTGTGTAACCGGGATTTTTTTATTTATGAGATTATAACCTGACGTGAAATCTTATTCTTTTCTTCTTCAAATTTTGGAAGAGAGACACTCAGAATTCCGTCCTTATAGTTTGCTTCAATCTTTTCCCGGTTTACATTTTCAGGGACCTGAAAACTTCTGCAGAATGATGCATAGCTGAACTCTTTTCTCTTGTACCCATCTCCGTTATCTTCCACTTCATTTTTTGTTTCAGAAGAGACTGTAAGCACATCCTCGTTAATGTCGATCTTCAGATCTTTCTTGTCAATACCTGGTACTGCAAGATCGAGCATGAATTTCTTTTCATCTTCCCTGATATTAACTGCCGGCATCGAACTTGTTTTGTTCGACATTACAGGGAAAAAATCGTCATCAAAAATACTACCCATGTAAAATGGTCTGAAATTTCTTTTTGTAATTGTTGGTAACATAGCTTTGTCCTCCACTATTTTAAGTTAAACATTTTCAATTTATCCCCATAATTTCAATTTCTGTTCCAAAATCAGTTTACTGCCATAATGGCGCAATAAATAGTTTTTATACCGACAAAATGACAGCAGGTCATTTGTGTAATTTTTAGGGAATTCCGAAATTTCTGATTAGGTTTGTATACTGAAACCCTATCAGATGAAAGCCACGCTAAAGAACATTTTGATCTTTTTCGGCATTTTGCTCTTTCTGGCTCTTTTGTGGTATTTCAGAAACATTGTCGTTTATATTTTGGTCTCAGGTGTCCTCTCGATCATGGGCAGACCCCTGGTTGATCTTTTCTGCCGTATCAAGATCTGGAAATGGCATTTTCCTCGTGTCATAAGCGCATTATTTACACTGATTATAATATGGGGGATTATAATCATGTTTTTTGTGATATTTGTACCTCTGGTAACGAAGCAGATTAATTATTTTTCGACAATTGACAGTGGAAAAATAGTCCAGATCGTTGAAGGTCCGGTCAATAAAATAGAATCAATATTAAACAACCTGAATCCACATATTTCAGAGCAGTTGTCGCTAAGGGAATATATTTCTTCCAAGATTTCGGGTATACTGAACATCGAGATGATCAAGAATTTTCTCGGGTCTCTTGTTGGTCTTCTCGGAAATGTAGTTGTTGCAATATTTTCAATAACATTCATAACTTTCTTTTTCCTCAAGGATCAGCATTTATTTTACGAATCTATCCTGATGTGGATCCCCGACAAGTATGTTGAGAATGTTACAAGAGCTCTCAATTCAATAAAAAAACTTCTGACGCGGTACCTGATAGGAATTGTAATCCAGAGCACATGCATAATGATACTGATCGATATCGGGATGACAATTATCGGTATAGATTTCCAGCAGGCACTGGTAATGGGGCTGATCCTGGGTATTCTTAATGTAATTCCTTATGTGGGGCCCTGGCTTGGTTTGTTTATAGCAATAATCATGGGAGTTGCATCGCATATAAATCAGGATTTTTCTACTGTGGTTGTTCCTCTCATTTATTATATGATAATAGTGGAGGCAATTACGCATATGATTGATAATGTTGTGTTTCAGCCTATTATATTTTCCAACAGTGTAAAAGCTCATCCGCTTGAAATATTTGTTGTGGTGCTTGCATCAGGATTTGCTGCCGGGATACCGGGTATGCTGCTCGGCATTCCTGCATACACTGCACTTCGGGTATTTGCCAGGGAGTTCTTTTACGGGTTTAAGGCGGTTCAGAAAATAACCTCCAGCTTATCAGACGGGAATCAGGATCTTGAAAAACATGTTTCTCTAATGGATGATAAAGAATGAACCAGGTATCTTACGCAATCAGCAGATTGTTCCGTTTTTACTACGATGGTTTCAGGAGTATGTCATGGTGGGGCAGGCGGGTCTGGGTAATTATACTGATCAAACTGTTTGTGATCTTCCTGATCATGAAACTCTTTTTCTTTCAGGGATTCCTTTCGGAAAGATACAGCACTGATGAGCAAAAAAGCGAATATGTATTGGATCAATTAATAAATTCAAAGTAAGAAAATGTTTGAGAGCATCGATTTTACCCTTATTGACTGGTCGAGGGCTCAGTTTGCCCTGACAGCAATATACCACTGGCTTTTTGTTCCCCTTACACTGGGCCTCTCCTTTATTATAGCCATAATGGAGTCACTTTATGTAAAGACAGGCAATGAGGAATGGAAGCGGATTACCAGGTTCTGGATGACACTTTTCGGAATCAATTTTGCAATTGGCGTAGCAACCGGAATAATCCTTGAGTTTGAATTTGGAACCAACTGGTCAAATTATTCCTGGTTTGTCGGGGACATTTTCGGAGCACCCCTGGCAATAGAAGGTATCCTGGCGTTTTTTCTGGAATCAACCTTTGTTGCGGTGATGTTTTTCGGGTGGAATAAAGTCAGCAAGAAATTCCACCTCATATCAACCTGGCTAGTTGCGATCGGAGCCAACCTTTCGGCTTTATGGATCCTTGTTGCCAATGCCTGGATGCAAAATCCCGTAGGCATGGTCTTTAACCCGGATACAGCAAGGAATGAAATGGTGAGCTTCTGGGATGTGCTTTTCAATGAGGTGGCGGTCAGTAAATTCCTCCACACGATTTCGTCGGGATTCCTGCTCGCTTCTATGTTTGTACTGGGGATAAGTGCCTGGTATCTTTTACAGAATCGTGAACATATCCTGGCAAAAAGGAGTATACTTATTGCCGGGATTTTCGGCCTTTTATCATCTCTTCTGGTTGCATATACCGGCGACAACTCAGCCAGGACATTGTCAGAAGCCCAACCGGTCAAGTTTGCTGCTTTTGAAGCCCTTTACGAAGGAAAACAGAATGCCGGTCTGGTTGCCATAGGCATCCTGAAAAGATCGGACTTGAAGATAGGAGAGAAGGAGGTTAACGATTTTGCATTCAGGATTGAGATCCCCGGATTTCTTTCGGTAATGACAAAAGGAGATAAAAACGCTTTTGTTCCCGGAATATATGATCTTGTAAACGGCGATGCCTCAAAAGGTATTTTATCAGTCACGGAAAAGATTGAACGGGGGAAAAAAGCAAGGGATCTGCTGATTGAATTCAAGGCGGCAAAGAAGAATAACGACACTCAAAAGGCAGAGGGAATTTCAGGGATGTTCCGCGATAAAAAGTTCATTGATAACTATTTCAGGTATTTTGGATACGCATTTCTTGAAAAGCCTGAAGACGTTATACCAGGAGTAAAAACGTCATTTTACTCATTTCATATTATGGTGATGCTCGGGTTTTACTTTATCCTGGTTTTTGTTATGGCTCTATACTTCCTTTACAGTGGAACCCTCCTGAAAAAAAGATGGTTCCTCTGGATTGCCCTCTGGTCAATACTGCTTCCTTATGTTGCAGGCGAACTGGGCTGGGTGCTTGCGGAAATGGGTCGTCAGCCCTGGATTATCCAGGATCTGATGCCGGTTTCCGCAGCTGTTTCAAACATCAGCTCAGGATCCGTTATGACAACCTTTGCCCTTTTTGCAATTCTGTTTACCGTTTTGCTTATTGCTGAAATATCAATTATGATCCGACAGATAAAACTTGGCCCCAAACATTAGGAGGATAAAACATGACAACTATAATATCATATATTTTCCTGCAGCATTACTGGTGGATGATCATCTCCCTGCTGGCAAGCCTGCTTGTGTTCCTGATGTTTGTTCAGGGCGGACAATCCATGATCTTTTCACTTCCAAAGAATAATCTTCAGAAGACTATGATAGTCAACGCTATGGGAAGGAAATGGGAGTTCACATTTACAACACTTGTCACTTTCGGAGGTGCCTTTTTTGCGTCATTTCCCTTGTTCTACTCCGCCAGTTTCGGAGGGGCATACTGGGTTTGGATTGCAATACTGTTCAGCTTCATTATTCAGGCTATTGCTTATGAATACAGATCGAAACCTGCAAATGTCCTTGGACAAAAAACCTTTGATGTTTTTCTGTTCCTGAATGGTTCTCTCGGACCTTTCCTAATCGGTGTAGCTGTTGCCACTTTCTTTACAGGCGCTCAATTCAGCCTCAATGAAATGAACCAGGTTAAATGGGCAACCCCCTGGCACGGACTTGAGGCCCTCCTGAATGGCAGAAATCTTGCTCTGGGACTTGCAGTGCTGTTCCTTGCAAGGACCAATGGTCTGCTTTATCTGATAAATTCAGTTGATGACAGGGAGCTGGTTGAACGATCGGGCAGCAAACTGCTCATGAATGCTATTGTTTTCCTTGTGTTTTTCCTTTTCTTCGTCATAACACTGCTGGTTTCAAAAGGTTTTGCCTATGACCAGACTACCGGGACTGTGAGTATGGAAAATTTTAAATATCTTCATAACCTGCTTCAGATGCCGGTGGTGCTGGTAATTTTTCTGGCAGGTGTGATTGGTGTTCTGTATGGTATTGGTATAACGATTTTTAAAGGCAGCCGGACAGGAATCTGGTACACAGGATCCGGAACATTGCTTGCAGTTTTTGCCCTGTTCCTGGTCGCAGGTTTCAACGGAACAGCTTTTTACCCGTCATCTTATGATCTAAATAGTTCACTGACTATAAACAAAGCCTCTTCAAGTCTGTTTACTTTGAAGACAATGATGTTTGTGTCCTTCATTGTTCCCCTGGTTATCGGGTATATATGGTACGCATGGAAATCAATAAACAATAAAAGGATTACGGAAGACGAAATGAAAACTGAAGGGCATATTTACTGATGCCTCTAACCCTTAACCTTTTTAATATAAATAGACTATTAATATTATGTACATAACCGGAATATTGCAATACCTGATCTGGCCGGCATTCATCATAGCAAGCTGGTTTATTATTAAAGCTGGATTAGACTATTACGAAAAGAAGTTTACTGATGACCGATAAACGAGGAATGGGATAAAGCCCTGATCGTTTATAGTTCGATAGCTACGGCCTGAAGGCCATAGCTAAAGCACTGTTTTCATGATAATCTGAAAAGTACCGCTTCAGACTGCAGTTGAAGTGCTGGTTTTTTGATAACCTGAAAACTACCGTTTCAAGTCGCAGAAGTGAATCCTGATTTATAAATGAACTTTAGTCCTGTAACTGGTTGTGATCAGCGAAACTATAATATAAATCGGTATTATCAGTGGAGCTGCCGCAAGTCCGAAGATTATGAACGAAATCAGGACCAGACCGATCAGAATATACATTTCTTCGTTTCCCCTTAAATTCAAGTTTTTGAATTTAAGAGATAATAACGGAATCCTTGTTACCATTAAGAGCGATAAAATAACCGTATAAATAAGCAGTGCTGCCGTCGACCCTGTTAATGACTTCAACAATGGTATCGAAGAGTAATTTTCGGCTAAAACAACAGAAATTACGGCAATTGCATTTGCCGGTGTAGGCAAACCCTTAAAAGAGGTGGTCTGAGTAGTGTCGATATTGAATTTTGCCAATCGTAATGCCGCGCAAACCGGCATTAATACAGTGATATACAATAATATACTAATAAATCCTGAATCAGGCCTGGACAAATTACCGGAAGAAGCGATCAGCAATTTATAAATTATAAGTCCCGGTGCAACACCAAAGCTTACAACATCAGCAAGGCTGTCCAGTTCTTTCCCGGTATCTGAATACGCTTTCAGTAACCGGGCTGAAAAACCATCAAGGAAATCAAATACCATTGCCGCCACAATCAGCCAGCAAGCTATTATCAGATCTCCGTTCATGGAAAAAATTATAGCTGCGAAACCGGCAGCCAGGTTAAGCGATGTTATGAGATTTGGAATGTGTTTCATGGCGGTCACATTATGCCAGGTAGTTAAGGAAAGCAAATTTAGGATAAATTTCAGATGATCGGGAGAAATTATTAGATTTGCAGCAATTAATACTGTCTGGATGATCAATTTCAAGAGCATAAGGATAGCCGTGGATTTTGATGGCACCATTGTTGAGCATGAATATCCCGGGATAGGTAAGGAAAAGCTCTTTGCATTCCAGACTCTCAAGGAGCTTGAAAAGCTTGGTGCCAGGCTTATTCTATGGACTTTCAGATCGGGACCTGAGCTTGATGAAGCAGTAGAATTTTGCAGGAAGAACGGTATCGAGTTTTATGCTGTTAATAAAAACTACCCTGAAGAGGTTTTTGATGATACTATAAGCAGGAAGATCGATGCTGATATTTTCATCGACGACAAGAATATCGGCGGATTTCCGGGCTGGAGCGAAATCTGGCAGATGCTTGTTCCTTTCGACCTTCACCAGCAGGAGATGGAACGACAGATCGCCAATGCACGAAAAAACAGTCTTAGACGATTGTTCGGAAAACGAGATAAGCAAAATGAAAACTGATTATAACAAATATTTCTTTTTAATCCCTTTTTTCCTTCTGGTCTCATGGATTCTCTCGTGTTCAAGCCGTTCAGGTGATACTTCCAAATCACGAAACGGATCACCTGATTTAAGTAATCCCGGTTATAAAACTGAACTGGTAAAAATGGTTTCACCTTCAGAAAATGCTGAATACAAGCTTAAGGATCAGGTCAGGGTTTCTCTCATTCCAGCCGGCGATGAGCAACTGATTGATTCAGTTAAAGTTTTTTTTGACGGGAAGTTGGTGGCTCTTCTGACAAATGCCCCATGGGAATGTCCGGTAGGCTCCTCTTTTACGGGCATGACAGGAAGGAAATCCGTCAAAGCAGTTGCTTACACAAAGGATAAGAGCCAGGCGGTGACACGATTCGTAATTGTCTATTCTGATGTCGTTCCGAAAAGATACAGCTACAAGGTTATCAACACCTATCCTCACGATAAAGAAGCATTCACGCAGGGACTTTTTTATGATAACGGAATTTTGTACGAGGGTACCGGCCAGGAGACCGGATCGACCCTTAGGGAAGTTGAACTTGAAACCGGTAAGGTCCTCAGACAGCATAACCTTGATCCTTCCCTTTTTGGCGAGGGGATAACCCTGTTTAAGGACAGGATCTACCAGGTTACATGGAGGAACAAGGTGGGCTTTATTTATAACCGATCCGATTTCAAGGTGTTAAATAAGATTTTTATACAGACGGAGGGCTGGGGCCTGACCACCATGAATGACAGAATCATAATGAGCGATGGTTCAAATGTTCTTTATTTCCATGAACCCGAAATGTTTGATGTTGCTTCAAGGATTGAAGTCTATGATAATGAGAAAAAAGTCGATCAGCTTAATGAGCTTGAGTTTATTGACGGCGAAATATGGGCAAACATA
>Ga0209800_10004252_pt1 | contig 10679 bp, 4 predicted proteins | sample Higcelweek8metaG_FD_187174 | JGI IMG/M metagenome (GOLD analysis project Ga0209800, IMG submission 187174) | Freshwater pond sediment microbial communities from the University of Edinburgh, under environmental carbon perturbations - High... | ecosystem: Environmental > Aquatic > Freshwater >... | reverse complement strand
CAAGGTAAATTGCTCCGCAACGCCTACAAATAACTACCTCCAGAACTTTTCCACCACATTTACAAAAAGAACGTGGCGTAAGATATAGTTTACCTATATTGCGGGAGCTCCAATTGAATTTTTGATCAATTTGGTTGCATTGAGAATTTGAACAGGCCCATAACCCTTCAACATTACGAAAAAAGAAGTGTGCCCTTACTGGTTGAATAGCACTTCCTGATTTTGATTTTGCATTGCAAAGAGTGAGAATCAACCCCTCCAAGGCTTTTTCAGAACCTTGGCATAGTTTCTCTGCAAGTTCTGTAGTCTTCAAAGCAGACAGATTGCCTTTGCCATCCTGCATGAAATATTTAAACCAATCTATGATTTTAAACTTGTCAATAATCTCTTCAGCAGTCTCACACTTTAATTTTTGCCTATAGGCATCAAAGGCGGCTGAAAAAGTTTTCTGATCACAATCTTCTGCAAAAGCAGAACAACATTTGATGGGTAAGGAAACAGAAGGCTTATCTATTGATTGATATGGAGGGTTGGATATTAACTTGAACTTGTTTTTGAAATCACATTGTCTGACGCCAAAAAAAGCACACAAATAATCTTTGGTTTTATCATTTTCCTGCATTGATGCACTCGACGCTATAAACTGAACTTGTGGAGAATCAGGTGTTAAACCCAATTGATTCAAAAGAATACGAATCAGATATGCCACCTCTGTTCCTGCAGTGCCTCTATAAGTATGCAACTCATCAACAACAAGATGGAAAATTCGTGATGAGTCCTCAGAAAGCCATTTTTTAGTTTCTTCAAAGATCGGCAGTTCATGATCCCTCATCAGCATTATGTTTAACATACTGTAATTGGTGATGAGTATATCAGGAGGATTGTCCTGCATAGACCACCTGTCCCACATCTCCGCAGAGTCTTCATCCATACAGGGGATATGGTATAATAAAGACTCCTCTCCAGTCTCATTGAAGGCATTTTGAGCTGATTGCCAGTTATTTTGATGTTGCTCTTTTTCTTTGTTAAACCTATCTTTAGATGCTCCTTTTTTACCACTTACAGGAGTAGCACTTGTATATCGACCAAAATAGAATCGATGTTTTTGCCTGTTTTTATCAAGCCAATCCCTTGCACCTGTTTTATTGATATTTTTACTGTTTAAAGATTTTCTAAGACGAATCATCTGGTCTTCAGCCAGAGCATTAAGTGGATAAAGAATCAGTGTCCTTAGCGCTCTTGGCCGTTTAGATGCCCAATATTTAGATTCTGAAATAAGATCTGACACAATCGGTAATAAAAAGCACTCCGTTTTTCCTGATCCCGTTCCCGTGGTTGCTATTATATGTTTACGTTCAGCAATTGAATATTTAATAGCATCTTCCTGATGTTGATAGAGTTTCCGTTCAATACCGTTGCTATTTGGAAATAGACCACATTTTGCAAATTCATAGAAATCAGTGTCAATGCTATTTTTCAGGCAAACTTCATGCAAAGTTGATATTTCTTTGTATTTATGAACCAATTCAATAATTGGGGGCTGGCAGATTGCACCTGGGATATCATATAGTTTTCGGCGCTCTCCCAAATATCTTTCGTCAATTAGCGGCAATCCACTGTCAATATACTTAAGATAAATATCTTTTAATTCATGCCATAATTTTATAGGGTTATTCATAATAGTTTGATTCCATTGGAAAATATTCTATTTAATTGTCTGAAAGCTGACATGTTGATATTTTTGTAAATATGCTCCTGCTTACTTTGCTCAAAACAGGCACCATCCACCAGATGCAAAGCTGGAATTCTTAAGATCCTATCTATCAAAATCGGGACTGAAACACGACTGATTGAGAGTTGGCGCTCTTTTATGCTGTAGAACATAAATGGACGTTTTTTTGTCAGTAGTGCCTGGTATGATTCACAAATATATCTGGCATCAGGATTTGACTCGCTGTCTGGTATATTAAAGCACTCTCCTGTACTATTTATGAAATAGTATTTTTGAGCATCTTTATTCATTTTATGTATGCCTGAACGTAAATTATCTTTCTCATCTTCCCAACAGTGTTTGAATACATCGTAATAGCAGGTGGGATAAATTGAGGCTTCATTTTTTTTAAACTGCAATATAACATCCTGTAATTTGGGAAATTGAGATAGTACATCCGTTATATTATTTTCTGTAAAATCAATTTGTAATTCACTGTTAATTGTTTTTAAATCTGAATAATTGGATTTGAAACGTATTATTTTAAATAAGTCAGGCTCATAAATCACATTAAAATTTTTCTGTATATAATCTATATGCGAGTCATTTAAATTTACACCTGTCGAAATATTTTGCTTTTTATCATGAATTATAACTGGAGATGCTGCCTGATATTTTCCTTGCCCGACAAATTCTACGAATCCCATTCTGACAAGAGGGGAAAAGATATAATACAGATAATATTTCCTTTCTATAGATATAGAGAAACTATCTGTTAAATTTTTGCATGCAAGTCTAATTTGCTGCATAGAACGGACGTTATGATATCTGATCCATTTAAGTAATAATGCTTGTAATTCTAAATACAACTCCATTACAGATCCTCAAAAATGTACTTCATCTCATCTTTAACATCATGAGCAATATTCTCTTTTTGAAATTCATCCGGTACAAATTGATTCAGCATTTTCATGCTTATATAACCGTCAGGCAGATTTGTTGATGATGAAGTCCCCTCATCTTGGTTTGAAGTGTTTTTAAAACCAATTGCACCCCATCCATTAAATGAGATTGAGTATAGAGGCAATCCAATTTGAGGCTCTTCTGAAGAGATTTTTGTTACTAAAATCCTTAAGTTGTCTGGCATTCCACTTTTTCCATATGGAATATGCTTTCTTATACCATTGATTGCGTCCATTAAAGGACGAGCATAACATTCTGGACTTGAGAGATTTATATCCTCAAGCAGAAGCAGATGCATTATATCTGGATTTTCGTGGCTGGATTGCCATAATTCACCTAATCCGTTTTCCCATAGTTTTTTAAAATGCATCCAATCCGGCTCAACTTGTTGAATTATATAGTTCACATCACCCAATGCCTCTGCAAAAGCTATCCCGTAAAATATATCTTCAATAAAGAGGGCTTTATAAGATAAAATTCTATCCAGAACTCTTGATGCTAAATTCGGGTTTAGATTGTAATGTCGTAAAAAGTATTTTATGCGTTCTATACAGTGTCTCTTTTCCGCTATTAAAGGAGAATCTTCTGATTTCTTTATGGTTTCGAGAATATAGCTACTGTTATCTGCAATTGGATGGCTTGTTGGGGTATTAAGGTTGAATGCATCGCGAATAATTGAAAAGTCTGATAAAATCCTTTCTTTATTTTTAAGAATATGGTCTGTCTCTGACTGAGCTGTTAAGATTTGTTGTTTGAGTTTTTCTAAATGTTTCTTTTCCTGGCTTATCTCCTTTTTGAGTTTTTCTATTTCATTATTTAAAGATATCTTTTGATCATCACACTCTTTTTTATACGCATTCAACTCTTTTGCATAATCTTTCTTGAATGCTTCTTTATATTTTTCAATCCACGTCTGAAAAACGGATCTTAATTTTTCAGACTTTTCCAAAAGACTTCTGATATCTTCAATGGAGAGTTCAATTTTTTCAAAATTTTCTAGTACTCTTTTTAATCTATACTTATCAAGTTCCAGGCTCTCTTCATCAGATCTATTAAAAAGAGCGGGTATTTTTTTCCTCCAATCTGTCCTGTTATCAAGGAGTTTTACATACTCAGGGTCGATTGTTCTAAGTTTCTCTCTGAACCACTCAAACAACTTGCCATCTTCCATACAGTCAAGTGTTTGATAGCCTTCTTGAGGAAAATTCAGAACATAGCAGATATTTTCATAGTGAATAATTTCACACTTGTTTTTATTCCAAAGATAGACTCTTTTCTTCTTTACAGGTTCAATCTTTCCATTGTTTAAAATGCGTAGGCGACCCAAAACCTTTTGTTCTGTGCATAAATAAAATTCTCCATTAAAGCCTGATAATTCAAATGTGATTTTGTTTAAATCAATAAATTTTTTTTCTATGGGTAAACTGTTTACACAAAATGCTTTTGTGTAATTTTTTTTGCGGACGCTTCCATCTACAACAACATATTTCATATGGTCAGCTCGATTATCAGCTTTTTTCTCATTTTCCTGGCATTCAAGATCTATTAGATCACCCTCTTGAATTTTGTCATTTCTGGAAAAAAAAGAAGGGCCAAAGACAGAACCGTCAGGTGGAAATGTTTCAACTAAAATAAAGTTATCAGTCACCTTGCTGTTGTTATTGTCTATAAAACTAATAATTTTGATGCCTGCATTATTCTCAGCTATTCTTCTATCAACTACACCAACTGCTTTTAAATTCTGGTCATTTAACATTGTTAGCTCTTTTCAGTGCATTAATAATTAAAACGTTCGAATTTTGCTTTTTATTATTTTTTGATAAAGCAGCTTCTATCCAATCTCTATGTGGAGAATTAACTTTATTACTCTTTGAAAAAAATAAAGTTAACCCGGAAATTAGGTAATTATTTTCGCATGGCCTCCATACCTTGTTTTTCTTGTTAATCTGCCATCCTGGTGTATCACAGCGTGTATCATTTTGAGGAGACGCAATAGAAAAAGTGAAAGGAGTGTAATCAGGGATTTTCAAAACATGCCTTCCAGGAGAAATATCTCTGCAGGACAAAAGCATGCTCTTATCCATTTTTTTATCTTTACCATCCAGCCATACACGAACAGGCTTCTCAAAAAGGAAATCTGGGCCTGCACCAGACATCCATGAAGTTCGTGATATTTTTAAGCCATTTTGAACTGTGAAGGGTCTCTTTGAGTTAGAGAATAGAAATTTATAAAATTGAGGAATATTATGCCCACTTTTAACACACAGTTCATAAATAGAATAAAACTCAGTAGAGTAAGTAGGCTTATTATTATCAGAATTCGTTGGTTGATAATTCTTATCAAGCATATGTAAACATTCTTGTAGATAATTCCTTCCTTTATTTTTACAAAAAAGCAGACATGAAGAATCAAACTCCAAATACCTACTTTCATTCCATTCATTGTTATAGTCATGGTTTTTTACAAATATGATTAGATCTTTATGGGGTAAACTATAGATGCTATCTATTTTTTCAAACAGTTCTCTATTTGAAACTTTAAATTTGCGCTTCAACTCTTCATTTTGATCATAAAGTTGAATGCTCCAATTTGTGAAGGATAAATCACAGGTTAGGGTAAGAGTATCCCATAAAGTTTTTTCTGATATTGTATTTGTTTTGTAGGCAGGCAAATCAACAATTGGAATAGTTCCATCCCATTCGCAATAAAAAGAAAATATTTGTTTTTCAAGGAGTTCAGGTTTTCCTTTCTCTATCATGTCTCTTTTGAGTTTGTGATAATGTCCTGTCAAACCAATATTAGCGGTGTCAGCACCTGAGATCATCTTTTTAAAATCTTTAAATGATAATAGTTCATGAGGCTTCAGTCCTACTCCTTTAAATAATAAAGGGATTCTTTTCAAATCCTCTTTATTTAACAAGGCCTGGGATAAGGGATATTGAGTATATCTGCCTTTTCCTTCTTTGCTTTCAGGGATATCTATAAAATAGCTATGATCTAAACACCATTGTTTAAAGTGTTGCCATATAGTTTCTTGATGATTGGAATATAATTTTTGCAATGCTTGTTCGTTGATTTTAAGTAAATCGCTTAGATGACGATTATAGGCTTTTTCTGTGTATTCTTCATCTCTATGCCTTAAATGAGCTGCATAAACCTGAATTGCAATAAGACCAAAGTAGTTCGGAAGCCCATTATTATTTGTATTAAGAGTAAAACTCCAATTTTTATTAAAAATTCGTACAATATCAGAATATAATTTTTGACAATCAATTGATTCCTTAATACAAATATTTTCAATTAAATTATTATCAATTGAAAATATGATATATTCACCTTTTTTCTCATCTACGAAGAAATAATCATGAATGACTTTATTGAAAGTTACATAGGGTTCCATATTGTTTTGGCCTTATATGATTTTCGGGAATATTTTTAAACTTTAAATACTGAAAAAGTTTTCATTCATTTTATGAATATATAGCATTTGTTCATAATTTATAAATCTTGTCAATAATAAAATATTATTGTATCTTTTAATAAAATAAGTATATAAAATAATAAGTGGAATATCATAATTTCGGAGGATTTTGGGCAAAGGCTCTGCTGTTGGTACAGCTGGTCAGAGATGCACAACCACCCGTCGTCTCATTCTCCATGAATCAATCTATGACAAGGTAAAAGAGCTTCTGGTGAATGCATACAAAACAGTCAAGATCGGCAGCCCCATGGATGAATCCAACCATATGGGGCCTCTTATTGATAAAGGTGCTGTAAAAGATTATCTCAATGCTCTTGATGCTCTTAAATCACAGGGCGGCACAGTTCTGACCGGAGGTGAGGTGCTGCAAGGTGATGGGTTTGAGTCTGGTTGCTATGTGACACCTGTAATTGCCGAAGCTCAGAACCACTACCCAATTGTGCAGGAGGAGACCTTTGTACCCATACTATACCTGATCAAATACAGTGGTGATGTTGAGAACGCAATTGCCATTAACAACGATGTGGTTCAGGGTCTCTCCTCCTCCATATTTACAGACAATCTTCAGGAGGCAGAGCTATTTTTGTCTCACTGCGGTTCTGATTGCGGCATTGCCAATGTGAATATTGGAACATCAGGTGCTGAGATCGGAGGTGCATTTGGCGGAGAGAAGGAGACCGGCGGTGGAAGAGAGTCTGGTTCTGACGCCTGGAAGGGTTATATGAGAAGGCAGACCAATACCATCAACTATGGTAAGAGCCTTCCACTTGCTCAGGGGATCAAGTTTGATATATAAATATTGATATTTGTATAGAGTAGCTTCTGCGGTTACTCTATACACAGCGTCACACAGGTGACGGCTTTATTTTTTGACCTTTCTTATTGCATCAAATATATTCAGTTCACTTAAGCTACTGTTAAATTTGTTTTGTAGTGTTTTTATGTAATGGCCACTCCAAAAAGGGTGGCTGATCAGATAGAAAGATTTACCTTTTTCTATAACATACACTTCCTTGCTAATTTCGTATTTTTTACCTTTCATACGATTTGTTAATTGATCAATTAATTCATTAAAATATGGTTTCCAATACTCAACCGTAAAATCTGGAACGAAATTTTTATCAAATGCAACTTTTGCTAAATCAAGTCCTAATCTCCAATCCAATATCGAATGATATTGTTGATTATAAAAATCTCTCAAACAGTCATAGCAAGAGCTTGAGCAATTTTTTTTATGTTCTGTTTCTATCTCGTCTGCCAACATTGAATAAATTTGCCCATTCTGCTGCAACGGATCAATTAAAGCTTTTTTAGGAATATCTGCCTGTAATCTACCACTGATATAATTACAATATCCTGCACCATTTTCCAGTTTTTCAACAATAAATATCTCTCCCTGTCTGTTTTTGTTTATGCGAAACCCAACATCTATCTCACTTGATTCAATGTCAAGAAAGTTACATATGGATTTTCTTAAAAGGAAACCCCATGATATAAAGGAAGCCCTGATTGCATGCCCAGTGGAATTACTGCCAAGAAAAGGATTTAAATCAATGTTTTCATTTATTGACAGAATACTCGCAGTCAATATCCCTGTATTTTTTGAGGCAATGAGAGCATATTCTTGTTCTTCAAAAATCTGAAGAGCTTTTCTTTTATCCTCAGAAAAGGCATCTCTTGCACAATATATCTGGCTACCTGTCAGTTTGCCTATTTTAAACAATTTGCCATCATTAGTGTTGATTTGATGAACAAGACCCTCTTTGGGCAGTATATTTGTTTGTAAAAACAAATTGTGTACTTCATTTGGAAAATTCAGATTGGATTCTCCATCAAGACTGATATTTGTTGCAAATGGCATCCAGTCAAAACGCCCATTAAAATCTTTTATATCAGCCTCATAATCTATACAAAAACCTAATGGTGAACATGCTTTGACAGATTCAACGTTTCCTCCACATATATCACAAGATATATTATATTCTTCAGAAATTGTTGTGAAACCACACGTCTTACAGATTTTCACATCTGCTTCCAACTCATTCAGTCCATTCATTTCAACAACAGCAACATTTTTCATATAGTATGAAATGAAGCCAACAGAGGTAAGCACTTTTTTATCCTTAACAGTTTCACTACCAGGAGCAAATGAGCTGATGGCAATATCAAGGTTTCTATCAACAACATCTATTGCAGGCAGTTTGCCAGGTTTTTTCTCATATAATAACCGTACTCGTGTTGGAAAGCCAAACATTGGCAGCAAACCTGCATTGGCTAATTTTTCACTTAAGTCTCTTTGTGGATAATCTTTTTTATTGGCCACAACCATATCAATATCAGCGACCAGATTGTTACTTATATCAAAAATAATATCTTTTTTATATTCCTCCAATTCAGTGCCTGTTGTTATATAATCGACAATATCAATAATTTCATGGTAGTTTTTCTTTATCCATTGAGTAACATGTTTCTTGTTCTCATTCCATTGTGACTCTATGCCGAATTGCCCATGAACATTATCTGATTTAGTCTCCATATGAATTTCAGAAAACGCTTGATATAAAACTTGCTTGGTAACCATACGTTGTGCAATCTCACGACTCCTGATTTCCAAATAAGGGTCATGAGGTTGAGCAGAGACCATTCTCTCAGTTTGAAAATAATGTGTCTGATCATGACTGTTAGCTTTGGCTATTGTAAGGGCAATGGAGAGAGCGTGCCCTCGACGTCCTGCCCGTCCTACCCTTTGCTGATAATTAAATCGCTGTGGTGGGACATTTCCCATCATTACAGCAAAAAGAGATCCTATATCGACTCCCGCCTCCATTGTTGTTGTAACACTGAGAAGATCAATCTCATCAACATGACGATTTTCATTTTGCAAAAAAATTCCTTGAAAGAGGCGTTGACGTTTTGTGGAATCCCCTTTTGAAGTCTGTCCAGTTAACTCTTCACAATGCAATCTGAAGGTTTCTGCAACAGTCGCAAGATAAGTATAATAGTCTTCAGAATTTTCTATATCTTTTGCTGTCAGACAAGTTTCATAATCAAGTTTTTTTCGGCAGTTGATGCAAAATCCACAAGCAGGATGCAGGTGTATTATATTGCATCTACTACAAATCCATATTTTGTCACCAACAGCTGATTTTTTGAAAAACAACTGTTTTCCTGTTAGTGCAATTTCTTCACTGTCTATTATATTATTGTTTCTAAGAAGCTCTTTTAATCTGTTTATGTTTGGATGATTTTGCTTTGTATCACCAAAAACTGCATTTGCAAACTTCCAGACTGACTGCGGAAAACCGGATCTTATATACTTTGATTCATATCCTGAAATTCTCCATTGTTCACCAAGCAAACGAATTGCCACATCAACAAACTGACAAAATTCAGATCCATATTCCTCTATATTTGCAGTCACATAGCCAAGCTTTAGTGCTTCAAAAGAGCGTTTTTTATGTGCAAATATGGTAACTAATTGTTCGATATTGCATTTAAGTTTAATGGCTTTAAGAAAACTACTGCCCCCGCCTTTATCAACAGGTGTTATTCTATCTTCTTCCCAGCTGAATAGCTCTTTCCAGTCAGTATTTTCTCTGGTCATCATGGAAGGATTCGGTCCAGCAGGATTAATACCAAGTTGAGCCAGCTTAAAACAGACACTCTCCTCAATTTTCTTAATATCACTAAGAGATTTTGTTTCAAAGAAACGTTCCAAAGCTTCTAAATCATCGGAACAACTTAAACCATCTTGCTCGTCCCTTATCTTACTTATGATCCTGTTGTAATATGCATCTTGTCGCAGCAGTTTGAATTTCTCTTTTTCAGAATTCGTTAATCTTGAAATATCTTCCCGATACTTTTTTAATATTATTTTATTTTCATCTTCACTCTCAAGTGAGTTCAGAACCGTTTGTCTCAGAACATCTCTATAGTGATCGAGTTCTATTCCTGCAGAAAGTTTGGCAGCAGCCTGACGACTATCTGAAAACAGAACAAGCTTCTGGTTTTTATGTTCAAAATCGTTGTTTCTCATTGTCCTCATCAAAGCATCAGCCATCACCTGATTCACTTTTTGAACACCAGTTGAATGATTGGTGAGAGGAGCCAATGAATGTTTATTCTGGACTCTATACTCTACTTCACAGTTTGGACATATGTTTGGGTATTTAATGAGATAATCTTTTCCATTAATAAAGGTTCCGGTATCACCTCTCTCCCTTATCAATTCGCCTTCAATACTATCAAATATATAGTTAAGCCAACCTGATTTCTTCTTGATTTCAGGAAGAATTTTTTTTCCTGGTGAGATAACACAATATACTGAATCCTCTGAAAGGTTGGGTTTGTCCAACAATAAAAATGTTTTGTTCGATTCGTTGACAATATATCCCCCAAGGTAAATTGCTCCGCAACGCCTACAAATAACTACCTCCAGAACTTTTCCACCACATTTACAAAAAGAACGTGGCGTAAGATATAGTTTACCTATATTGCGGGAGCTCCAATTGAATTTTTGATAA
>Ga0209800_10004250_pt1 | contig 10681 bp, 12 predicted proteins | sample Higcelweek8metaG_FD_187174 | JGI IMG/M metagenome (GOLD analysis project Ga0209800, IMG submission 187174) | Freshwater pond sediment microbial communities from the University of Edinburgh, under environmental carbon perturbations - High... | ecosystem: Environmental > Aquatic > Freshwater >... | reverse complement strand
AGCAGAGTTGGCGGGGATTGGCTCCCGAGCAAGTTTTCCGGGGCGCGCCCCGGAAAACTTGCTCGGACTTCATCCATTTAAAGAAAATAGTCTAATTTAGCATTGTCTGAAAATGGGGGTAGGCACAATAACATGCCGCTATAATTTGAAAATATGATTATTAAATATCTTTCATATAGTATTTCAATAACAATTATCTCTTGGATGGTTGGAATGATTGTTAATGAGGTTCTAAGAAAAAAAGAATACTACAAGAACTTATCAAATCTGAATTTAATAAAAAGTAAAACTCTGAATAAAAGAATTGGACTTGGGGTTTTTAAATGGATTGTAAAAAATACATTTTTTAAATACTTCAATCAAAAACTTAAACTGAAAAATAAAATGGAAAAGACCGATTTAAATGGGTTACTGAAAGAAATGACATTTGCCGAAATAAGTCATTTAATCGGATTTGGGTTCGTGACTATTTTTGCTTTAGTGAAATTAATTAATGGCAATTACTTATTTGCATTGATTTTCATGATAGTGAATATGTTATTGAATTTATATCCATCTTTATTGCAACAGGAGAATAAAAGACGAATTGAAAGGTTGATTAAAAAACTGTAGCTATCGAGTAGACGGCCCTGACGAGTAACCGTCAGGGTGCGCCTCTCACACCACTGGTCATGCGGGTCTCGCGAACAGCGGTTCATTAAGATGTGGAGCAATTAAGGCGTAGACAGAAAGCATAGAAACATAGCCTCTTTTGCGTAAACGGTCGAGTGTGATAGTCGTTAACAGAATCGGGCTTTGAGCCACTGCCCAACCGCCCATTCTTGTTCTGCTCCATTGGTAAGCATTGTCATGGTCAACGCCCAACCGAATCAGATTTTTCCTTTTCCGTTCAGGCTTTTTCCAGTTTTTCCAGATGCAATAACGCAGTCGGTTACGCAGCCAGCCATCGAGGTCTTTGAGTTTGCCCTGAATACTCGCCATGCGATAGTATCCGAGCCACCCCCGCTGAACCTCATTAATGCGCTGTATGCGCTCATCGAATGTGCAAGGAGTAGTTTTTCGTGTAATGATTTTGAGTTTTTGTTTCAGTGATTTCCAACTCTTTTCGCTCACCACCAGCTGATATTTGCCTCGCTCTCCTTTCACATACGTGGGAACAAATCCGAACCCAAGCATTGAGAAATTTACCGGTTTGCGAATGCCGCTTTTCTCCCTGTTGATAGGTAAATGCAACTTGTTTTTCAAAAACAAATAGATGCTGTTACCCGTTTTTCGGGCTTGCTGATTACTTTTGCAATAAATGCTAAAGTCGTCGGCATAGCGTACATAGCGCAGCCCCAGCTTTCCCATTTCTTTATCAAGCTCATTGAGCATGATGTTCGATAGTAATGGACTTAGCGGGCTTCCCTGCGGAACGCCTTTTCTACGTTTGACCAATTTGCCGTTTATCAAAATCGGCGCTCTGAGCCATTTGCGGATAAGACGCAACGTGAGCGGGCATTTAATTCTGCGATGCAAAAGTTGCAACAATATACAATGGTCAACTTCGTCGAAGAAGTTTTTCAGATCAATATCAACGATGTGTTGATAGCCTGCATTGATATACTCCTGTGCTTTCATTACCGCTTGCTGGGCGTTGCGATTGGGGCGAAAACCATAGCTGTAATCCTCGAACTCCATCTCGAATTTCACGGCTATCACCTGCCCTACCGCCTGTTGCAACATTCGGTCAACAACGGTAGGAACGCCTAAGAGTCGCGTTTTCCCCTTGCTCTTGGGTATTTCTACCCCTAAGATGGCTTGCGGTTGGTATCTTCCTTCGCGTATTTCATGTTCTATACGTTCTCTGTTGTTTGTCCAGTATTCGTATAAATTTCCCACTCGCATTCCGTCAATGCCTGCCGAACCTTTGTTCGACATGACCTGACGATATGCGTGCATGATGTTTCCGCGTTTCAATACATCCTCAGTCATCTTTCTTTCATTTACTTCTTTTGCTCTGTTTCGCTTATAACATGGCTAACGCAAGCGCATCCATGCTGCATTTGAAACATCTTATCGTTCAGTCCTTCTTTGCCATTTGGCAAATACTATGACCTCTGCTGACTTCTCTCCGGCTCAACCCGTGAGCAAAGAGACCTCCCCTGGTAAAAGCTTTTTCCTTCATCCAATCGCTGCGGAATCTACATGGCTGTTCTCATTCATTTTGGGCTTCACAAAGGTGTGCTTGCTTACCCGAACAACAATGCCTCATATCCCGTTTCTGTTCGTCAGTACCGGATTTTGTAGTCTCGCTTCCTTCAGTGCATGTTTCACAACAAACCACCTTGCGGCTTACTAATGCTTCAGGACGTTACCCCCGCGCATAAGGGACTTTCACCCACTGGAAAAATTCGCACCTGTCTACAAATATTTCTTCTACTAAAATTAAATTTGTATTTTTGACTTTTTCAAAGAGCTTTGAGACGGGTGCGCGCTGCCTATGCAGGGCGCACACAAAAACTATATGTCAATTGCCGTTTCCGTGCTGACAACAAGCCGTGTAGCCCGCAACAGCGGCGGTGCGGCTCGACAGGAAAACCGCCCGCAGTCGGCAACTGCATATAGTTCCGAACGTTAGGCATTCATTGGAACAAGAACAGTAACAAACATTGAAACAGTAATGAAAACAGATAAAATAAATATCTTTATCCAATAAAAAAGGAGGACAAAAAATGCGACAGAAAAACAAAGAAGGTAAAAGGAGAACGGTACAAAGAGAAAGCACGTTACTGGAATTGAAAAATGTAGCAGTAGCAATACTTTTTACTTTCACCTTTTTCCTTTCTAGTGTATCAGCACAAGAAAGCGTTAATGTCACTGGAGGAACTGCTTCGGGCAGCGGAGGCTCGACGAATTATTCTGTTGGACAAGTTGTTTATACCACCAACACAAGTACCAATGGTTCTGTGGCACAAGGAGTGCAGCAACCGTTTGAAATCTCAGTAGTAACAGCCACTGAAGAAGCCAAAGGCATAAACCTTTCAGTTACGGCTTATCCCAACCCAACTACCGATTATTTGCAGTTGAAAGTTGAAAGTGAAAAGCCGAAAGACTTCTCCTATCAACTGTACGACATGACAGGAAAGCTTTTACAAAACAAAAAAATGACAGGCACAGAAGCTCAGATTGACATGAGTAGTTATGTGCCGGCAACTTATTTTATAAGAGTTGTCGCAGATAGTAAAACAATCAAAGAATTCAAAATCATCAAAAACTAGGGAGTCCAAAAAACTATGAAACAAGTATTTGCATTTTTATCAGCCATTCTATTAACTGCTAGTGTGTTCGCTCAATCACCAAATAAAATGAGTTACCAAGCAGTGATTCGCAACAGCAGCGATGCTCTGGTGACCAGCACCACCATTGGTATGCAAATCAGTATTTTGCAAGGCTCGATGAGTGGCACAGCAGTTTATGTTGAAACACAAACCCCGACCACAAATGCTAATGGTTTGGTTAGTATTGAAATTGGAGGTGGTTCAGTAGTTTTAGGCGTATTTGCTGCCATTGACTGGGCAAACGGGCCCTATTTTATTAAAACCGAAACCGACCCTGCGGGCGGAACTAGTTACACCATTACTGGCACAAGCCAACTTTTAAGCGTTCCGTATGCTTTGCACGCCAAAACAGCAGGAAGTTTTACTGGAACCATAACTGAAACAGATCCTGTTTTTACGCTTCATCCTGCAAGCGGAATCAGTGCAACAAATATTACCAATTGGGATAATGCATTTGCTTGGGGAGATCATGCCGGGTTATATCGTCCGATTTCATGGGTTCCTTCGTGGACTGATGTTACCGGAAAACCAACTTTTGCAACAGTAGCCGTCAGTGGTAGCTATAACGACCTTACCGATAAAAATACTGCAGGTAACGGAATACATATAGATGGAACAAATCAGATTTCTTTAAGTATTACCAATCAGTCAACGGGCGATATGATGTATTTTGACGGAACCAATTGGGTTAAAGTTGCTGCGGGCACTACAGGACAAATACTTGCTGTGAATGCCTCCGGTGTTCCTGAATGGCAAAACCCTTCTTCCTTAAAATCTGCAGGTACCAACACTCCGACAATGGATGCTACAGGAGTGATTTTTAATGGAGTTGTAAACCCCAACGGATTATCAACTATGGTAGCCTTTGAATATGGCACTGATATTACTTATGGCAATAGTGCAACAGTGAGTGGTAGCCCATTTTCAGGCACTACAAATACAACAGTTTCAAGTGCTTTGATTTCCGGTCTTACTGCCGGAACAACTTACCATGTGAGAATTGTTACCCAAAATATTTTTGGTGCTTTTTATGGCAACGATTTCACATTTACCTACCTGTATTATGGAGCTTCGTACGCTGGTGGGATTGTATTTAGTTTCGACAGCAACGGTGAACATGGTTTCGTTTGTGCCCCTGACGATCAAAGTACATGTGCAGAATATTTTCAGTATTATTTTCAAGATAACGTAGGTCACTTCTCTGGTCCGGATTTATTTTATTCTTGCGAAGGAACCATTAATGAATACAACGATTGGTATGCACCTTCGTTAACTCTGTTAAATATGATGTACACCAACTTAAAAGCAAATGGTTTAGGTAGTTTTGCCAATGATTATTATTGGAGTACTAACATTCAGGATCCTTCCATTGCATATAGAAAGGACTTCACTAACGGAATAATTAACACTGGGGGTAGAGAATTTAATAGTGCTCGTGTACGTGCTGTAAGGCATTTTTAAAATACCGGTTGGTAAAAACAAACTGATAAGTGGAATAATCTTGTTGGCTACGGGGTATCGAACGAGAGCGAGAATGAGAGCGAAATATTAGAATCATACTAACGAAACGCTAGCACACGGTTAAAGAATTGCAGGGACAGTAGGTTATTCAATGGTTGTAACCCCTGCCTAGCTGACAGGCAAGCGCTTCAACTTTTGTATCAATTGACCGGGAAACCGCCCGCAGTCGGCCACTGCGTGTAGGCACAGCTTCGGACGTTGAGCACAATTTTGAATCGAGACACTAATGAAAAAAGGAGGAAGCAAATATGGATTATAATAACATGACTGCCCCATGTGGAATAGCATGCTTTGAATGTTTTGCATACAAGGCAAATTCGAATGAGACAATAAAAAAGAGAATTTCAGAAAGTATGGGCATTGATTACGATAAATCCTCTTGTGAAGGTTGTCGTAATAGAAATGGAATAGGATTCTTATCTGAAAAAAACAATATATTCCCAGAAGGTAAATGCATACTGATGAATGAGAAAGGAGAATGCAAAATATACAACTGTACAGTAAACAAACAGATACATAATTGTAGTGAGTGTTTAGACTTTCCGTGTGAAAATTTGCAACCACTGGCAGACCGGGCAAATAGGATTCCACATAATATTAAGATCTATAATCTATGTATGATCAAAAAAACAGGACTTGAAAGATGGGCAAAAGAGAAAGCCGGAAAAATATGGAACGAGTATATGACAAAGAAATTTGACTTGTAAGGCATAAAACACCGTGCACAACAGTGTGAGTGCTTTTGACAATGACAGAAAACTACCCAAGCAAATGAATTTAGAAACAAAAAGGCTAATAATTAGACCGATTACTCATGACGATAAAAACGAAGTATTTGAATATCGTTCAGATACAGAGGCAAATAAGTATCAAGGATGGATTCCTAAAACAATTGATGATGTGGAAACCTTTATTGGAAAGATTTCGGAGCAAATTAATGAACCTGAAACTTGGTTTCAATTTGTCATTATAGAAAAAGAAACTCGAAAAATTGTTGGTGATTTAGGAATTCACTTTTTTGACAGCGAAAATCAACAAGTCGAAATTGGATGTACATTGAATAAAGATTTTCAAAGTAAAGGCTACGCTACAGAATCAATTAAAAGAGTGATCGACTATTTGTTTAAGGAGTTGAATAAACATCGGATTATTACATCAATAGACCCTGACAATAAGAACTCTATCCGACTGGTTGAAAGAATCGGGTTTAGGAAGGAAGCTCACTTCGTTGAAAGTTTATTTATACATGGAAAGTGGGTCGATGACTTGATATATGCACTGATTGAAAAAGATTGGGAGAAGCTAAATTAGAGATGAATAATAAAAAAAACAGCACACAACAGCGTAATTATTGTATTTGGATTGATGACACATTTGGGGTTCTTATCGCTTTTGGGCAGCTTTTGAGACAGGAAAACGTTTCAAACTTCCAAACACAACAAAAAACGCAAAACGATAAAAACAAAACTAAAATCACAAACTGAATATGAAAAAAACAGCATTACTTCTCATCTTCACTCTCACAATATTCCAAATAATATCTGCACAAGTCGATAAAATCCACGTTTCTAGACATGAGGGAGAGAAAAATGTTTTTTCGTTCGGAAAACTCACCTACAATTATTATCGCTTAACAACTAATTCTGAGTTGGGAGACACATTAATTTGTTCAGGTTCGGGATTTGAAACATGTAAAATTGATAAAAGCATTATTAAAGAAAACAATGTCAATGCTGAATCCTATAAAATTTTCAACAAAGCAATTAAATCTACAGCGCATTACATTAAAAAGAATAGAATGAGTTCGGGCGACATCACATTCAAAACAAGGAATAGAAAGGTGTTTGTGACTTTCAAGAATGCGAATAATTCAGGGGAGGCTGATTTCGATATTCAAATCTTATGATTGAATAAAAGATCAGTTGCGAATAGCAGTTCAGCTTAATAGCATGTTATGGAGCCAATTTTGAAGTTTGGGAACTATTAAGTAAATTTGTTGCAAGTTTGACAGTGTAGTGTTTTAAATGCGGCTACTATGCCACGCTACAGACTTTGGCAGCAAGAGTAAAAAGACGACAAGAACAATTCTGATAATAAAATGATTGAGAAAAAAGACTTGAATACTGAATACATATCCCGAATCAATCGGACATTTGACTATATTGAATCAAGTATTGAGAAGCCACTGACACTTGAAGAATTGGCATCAGTAGCAAATTTTTCTAAATTTCATTTCAATAGAATATTCCAGTCAATTGTCGGTGAAACACCATTTCAGTTTATTTTAAGAGTCAGACTTGAAAAAGCTGCAATGCTAATATTAAATAATAAAAGAGAGAGTATCTCAGAAATTGCTTACAAATGTGGGTTTTCTGACATTTCAATATTCTCACGGAATTTTAAAAGTTATTTTCAAGTTTCGGCATCTCAGTATAGGGTAAATAAATCGAACAATAGCAATTTAAGTCAACAAGATAGCAATAGGAATCAAAGCGATGAGAAGCCAACCCAATATTTTTGTCCTGAATTAAAAACCATTAAATGGAGGACAAATATGAAATTAAACAAAAGTGTGGAAGTAAAAGAACTTCCCAAAATGACAGTTGCTTACATCAGGCACACTGGTCCGTACAAAGGGAACGATACACTATTCGAAGGTATTTGGAATAAATTGTTTTCATGGGCTGGACCAAGAGGTTTAATTGGTGGCAAAGACTTCAAATCGTTGGTTGTTTATCACGATGACCCAAAAGTAACCATCGAAGACAAACTCAGGATGAGTGTTTGTATTACAGTACCAGCTGACACAAAAGTTGAAGGCGAAGTTGGGAAAATGGAAATTGAGGCAGCGAAATACGTAATTGCCCGTTTCGAGCTTTCTGCACAGGATTTTCAACAAGCATGGGATTGGGTTTATGGACAGTGGTTTCCGACAAGTGGTTATCAACCAGATGATAAACATTGTTTTGAAATGTACCCAGAAGAACCTAAAGATGGGAAATTTATCGTTGATATTTGTGTCCCTGTAAAACCAATGTAAAACTCACTGAGAGAACCTGTTTCGTGCAGGTTCTCTTTTTTGAATTATTTCACGATGGGCTATTATATTGATTTAGGAAAAATAACAATAGAGGATTATCAGACGAAGTTGAAATCTTCGTATCTGCCACCAAGTAGACTGATTTTAAAGGAAAAATTGGGGGAACGATTTGGATATTTTGAGCAAATAGGAATTACAAACGTCAAAGAATTGATTCAGATTCTCAAGAGGAAAGATAAGTTCGCTGAATTATCAAAGGTCGCTTGCTTGTCGGGGGGCTATTTGACTATTTTACTTAGAGAATTAAACAGTATTCTGCCAAAACCGAACAAACTTGCTGACTTTATTTGGATTTCGAAGAACACAATTGACAAATTGGAGAAAAATGGCATTACTAATACTGAGAAATTATACTACAAAGTACTAACAAAAATTGATAGACAAAAACTTGTCGCTTCAACTGGGATAGATTATACGGAAATTTTGGAATTAACAAAGCTGACTGATTTGTCAAGGATTAAATGGGTTGGAGTAACTTATGCCCAAATGCTTTATGATTTAGGATTGGATACAGCAGAGAAAGTCTCAAAAGCTGACCCGAATGATTTATATGTAAGAATTAACCAACGGATAAAAGAGCACCATATTTTCAAGGGGGGGATAGGAATAAATGACGTGAAAATATTAGTGGAAACAGCTAATGAATTACCTTTAGAAATTGAATACTGAGTAATGAAAGCACACCATTTGCCACAATTGCTGTGTCTCAAAAAAAACCTGCTGACATATGATTTTCACTTGGTAGATTTAAATTTGATGGAAAAAATAAAATCAATGACTGACATTAATCAAATTCCAAAGAATGGACGAATCGGGAGATATGCCAAAATCGTAGAAAAAATGACTAACAAGATTCATTTATCAAAATTTTGCAAGATTCTCCAGAATATGAGAATTTAAAGCCAAGCGAAACTGCTGAATGGTGGAGAAAAGCAGTTGAAAGATTAGAAAATGAAGTTGGCACGAATAAATCAGTAATTGTAATGAGAGCTTGTGGGAGCAAATGTTGTGGGAATGGACAAAGAGAAACAGCAAAGAAAATGATGGCGGAATCGTCCTCTTTAATTGATTTCCTTGACAAGCTTAGTAAATACAAAGTAAAAGACGGTGTGTTGGAATATAAAATGATTGATAATAATACGATTATTGCAAAACACAATAAATGTTTTTGTGGACAAGTGAAGGAATCGAAAGAGAAATTTAGAAACAGGACTTATTGCCAATGTTCTGTTGAATTCAATAAGCAATTTTTTGAAGCTGCTCTTGGGAAACATGTTGATGTAGAATTAAAACAATCCATAATAAACGGTGGAGATTGTTGTGAGTTTGAAGTTAAAATTGCAAACTGATTAAAATTATGGCTTACGAGAGATTATTAGATAAAACAAATGAACCAACTCATAATGACATTAAAAAATGGGTGGGTGAAACGGCGTATTTATGGGAAACTATACATGATTTCATTTCTCAACAATATGATTTTAATAAAGAACTTGCATTTTTCTCAAAAAATTACGGATGGACAGTAAGGTATAGAAAATCTAAGAAAACATTTGCATCATTTTTTCCTGAGAATTCGGCATTTTCTGTCTTATTGGTTCTTGGCAAAGATGAAGCAGGAAAAGTTAATCAGATTCGTACTGAATTAAACAGACATTTTTTGAAAGTTTTCGACAATACCGAACAACTACATGATGGGAGATGGCTATGGATAAGGATACTTAACCAAGATGACTTAGATACATTAATAAAGGTTTTGATGATTAAAAGTAAGACGAAAAAGAATTACGGAGTATAATAACTAGCAAGACAAACTACCAAAACAATATAAGAAAAACGAGTACATGAAAGAGTTCAAACAACATAATGAAATAGGTGATATTCCAAACGCATATCAAGGGTTGATGAGTTTCATGAAGAATTTGAGAACCCATTTTGTCAACAATTATCCGGTTGATTATGTGATTGGCAGCCTCTATTCAGGCGAAAAAACAATTACGTATTTTCCCTTTACACCGAAAACACTAAAAGAGCAAAAACTAAAAATAGCAATCGTTTTTTAATCACCAGAAAATACGATTTGAGATATGGCTAGCTGGACAGAATAAACAAATACAGAAAAAATACTGGGAGATTTTCAAAGGCAGTGATTGGAAAAAATATCATATACCATCGACAATTGAAGATGGATTTTCAATTGTGGACAATATTATGGTTGAGAATCTTGATTTTGGAAATTTGGAGATTCTAACTGAGCAAATAGAAACTAAGACCATGGAATTCATAGATGAAATATGCAAAGCACTTGAATGACAGATAAATAATACTATTTAATACTCTAAAAAGACATAACAAGACAAGAATGCCGACTCAATATTTTATACTTTTTGCTACCGCTCATCCATTACAATAGCGGACCAAATCCCCCACACCGCCCGTGTCCTAAACTTGATTTGAGAAACCAACACTCCAGACAAAGAATTGCGAGTGTGGCAATTATTTGACACTTCATAATTGTTCCTCTGCGTGTTATCTCGGTGAATAATACTGAGGCATCTGCAAGTGGTTAAAATTATATTGTCAATAAAAATTAGACAGTTACTAAGACAAAAGTATTCTACTCCCCATTTCTTAGACCACAAAATATAAAAATGTAGTTGAAGAACAATCATAATAACCAGTTGTTAACTTCGGGAAATAACTCGAAGAGTTATTCTCGAAATTAACAACCCTTTCTTTT
>Ga0209800_10004248_pt1 | contig 10684 bp, 5 predicted proteins | sample Higcelweek8metaG_FD_187174 | JGI IMG/M metagenome (GOLD analysis project Ga0209800, IMG submission 187174) | Freshwater pond sediment microbial communities from the University of Edinburgh, under environmental carbon perturbations - High... | ecosystem: Environmental > Aquatic > Freshwater >... | reverse complement strand
CCCATGAACTGCGTGATGTCTCCTTGCTGATGCAGATGAAAGATATTAAGAGGTGCAAGGTCACCGGCGGCCGCATACTTGAAGAGCAGAACGGCCTTAAGGAGAGGGAAGCCGACCATTACCTTGACTCCATTGTGCCCCAGGGCTCCATTGCCTGTGTTTCCGGCTTTCTTGTGAATATGGTAAGAAAGACCATTGAGTTGATCAGCCCGTGCTATACAAGCAAGCAGTGGCCTTATGGGTACAGAGTTTTTGACACGGCATCATTTGAAGATGCTGCAAGCTTTCAGCAGGCAGTTGAAACCCTTATTGAGCGCAACATGCCGGAACATCCGTTTTCAGAGGCAAAAGCTCTCTTCAGGGATGATTTGAGTTATCGTCAGACTGACACAGGCTTTGACCTGATCTCTCCCAACCAGGTACACCACTTCAATGGGGATGTCATGTATCGGGATATAGGCAATATCCTTGCAAAAGGTGATATGACACATAAAGAGTTGTCTGATCACCTGATTGATGAAAAAAAGTACAATCCTCTTGTAATATCCACCATTGTTAAACAGATGTTTGACAATGGTCTTCTTAATGAAGTTTTTCATACCATGCAATCAGAAGATGCCGGAAAATGATCTCAATACTGGAGTTCATTAAAAGAGATCTGCCTGAACAGCTGATTGATGAGAACGGATACCATCGGATGGCAGAAGTAGCAAGGGCATTGCCGGAGAGGTTTTCCAGCTTCTGGGGTTTTGAATGCAGGCTTGCCGAACCGGAAGCATTATCGGACATTCTCTTTGAAGTGACCCGGGATTCCCGCGGACACGCCTTTCTTGCAGGCGATCAGCCATCTTCCATTGATGATCTGTGCGGCAGCTCCGCTGTGTGGCAGAACATCCGCAGTTTTGCCAGACAATGGGGTAAGCCGGATCACCCGTTTCATTCAGATATCCGGAACCTCTGGCTTGAGTTTGATACTGCCGGGGCATCTTCATCTGCCCTGAGCAGAACCATCCTCTGCAACCCATCTGTTTTTTTCGGGCCGGAGGGGGAAAATGGCCATGAAGAGCGCTTATACAGGGTGATACCTGATGCGGTTGCAGCTCTTGGAAGAGAGAGATCTTCCATTTCCATGCAGATGCTCGATTCATTCATAGCATCTCTTCCGGAGGGTGCCCGACTGTTTCAGGTTGGATTGATGCTGTCAAGAGGCGAGGATGGGCTGAGGCTCTGTGTTGAAAAGATCCCTCCTTGCAAGTTGCCCTCCTGGCTGACCTCTTTGGGATGGAAAGGGGATGGTACGGCACTGACATCACTGTTGGAGGCGCTGATCCCCATTGTCAGAAAAATCAGCATCGGCATCAACCTGACCAGGCAGGGGCCTTGCCCGAAGATAGGACTGGAGTGCTATATGGAGTGGCTCAATGATGATTTCTCTCAATGGGAGCCTGTTCTCAAATATGCTCAGGGGCTTGGGTTGTCTCTGCCGCAGAAGATGAAAGGGGTGGTTGAATACCCTGGAATCAGCAGATCTTCAATTTTAGACAGATTGAATCCCGACGGCACACTGCGTCTGCATCTGTTCAGGAAAATTCACCATCTGAAGTTTACATTTGACGGGAGGCATACTACTGAAATCAAGGCATATTTTGCAGTAACCCAGCCTGAAATAGATTTGAAAAATTGGATCGGGAAAGATGAAAATGGTTCCAGCCATACATTCATCTCATCAAATAATAAGTGGTAAAATATATTGTTTCAAATCAGGTAGCAACGGGAGCTGTTTGATATACCTGCAAAACAGCCTCCTGCTGCAGGCTGGAAATGACCATTTAAAGGGATGTAAGGAGAGAGGTTGAACCACGACAGGAATAAATTTGACGTGCTTGTTGCAGGTGGCGGTCTGGCTGGTCTGTCCGCAGCCCATTCACTGACACAGAGAGGAAAATCGGTCCTTATTCTGGAAGCACGGGAGAGATGCGGAGGGAAAGTCGTTACCTGTTTACGGGAAGAGATGTCATATGAGATGGGGGCACTCTTTGCATTTCAGAAAGAGTGGCTACCCTTTCCTGTTGAAGCAGGAAGAAAGATCATAAACAGTGATCCTGTCGCTCTCTTCACAGAAAACAGAGTGATAAGGGGAAAAAGTGTTCCTCAATTACTTCAGGAGGCAGGAACTCCCCTGCGTGACCAGCTTGCATTAAAGAGGCTTCTCTCTTTCGAGTCACTTCAGAAAGAGAGCTTCGAGGGAGACACCTTGGAGATCCTGAACGCATTTTTCAACGTCATCCACCCCGGGCCTCTGAATCGTTACATTCCTGGGCGGAGACCTGACAGCCTTGTGGTTCATGACGCCTCATGGTTTGAAAAGGGAAATCAGTGCATGACAGACTCTTTTTTGAATAACACACTGGCAAGCGTGCTCACAGGCAGCAGGGTGACAGCTGCCATTCCCATGGAGAGTGGAAACGAGGTGCACTGGGAGGATGGAGAGAAAAGTTACAAAGCTTTCTTTGACTGGGTTGTAATAGCTCTGCCTGCCCCGGAGGCAAAAAAGATTCTTCAACCATCAGAGAGCGCATCATTAAACAGCTCTTCATCTCATTTTCTCGAAAGGATAGAGTACCGGCCCGGAATTACAGTAGTCATGGCCACTCAGGAGAGGCTCATTGAGCGTTTCTCATATATTGTCTCCACTGACGGGTATATCAACACCTTTTTTTCCCGGAGATCCCCTGAAAAACCTGATGTCACGGTGATCACCGCCTATATTGTGGGAGATAAGGCAGAGCAATGGAACAACAAGAGAGACGCTGATATTCTTGCAATGGCAGTGGCAGAGTTTAACAGGCTTGATATCGGATCCATTAATCAGGGCACTCTTCTGTTTTCGGATATTTACCGATGGGATGGTGTTGGCCCGGTTATTTCAAAGGATGTTTATGGATTTTTTTCAAATACCTTTCTCTATCCCGGGGATCGCATGGTGCTTGCCGGTGACTATACCTTCTGGAACAACCTTCAGATGCCCTATGGCATGTTCGCTGCAATTGAATCCGGAAAAAAGGCTGCGGCCATTATCTGTGACTCTCCTGAATATGTGGTTTCCACACCATTTACGCCGGAACCTCTTGCCAGAACAACCATCACCTCTCTGACGGATCATGGGCCGGGATTCGTGGGCTCTGTTCAGGACGGCACAATTGCCTATTACGGTCTTTTGATTACAGCAGAACCGGATAACGCCATCAAACGCTATCTTATAGGAGAGAGTGAAAACAGCCTGTGGAGCTATCAGCAGGGATATGGTGTAACCTCCCTTGATACAGCCATTGTGCTGGAGGGGCTTCTTGCATCAGGATGCAGCCGCACCCTGCTTGAAAAAAGTGCAGATCAGCTGGTCAAGGTGTTTTATGATGACAATGAGGGGGGGTTTTTTACCATTCCGGAAGCGAGAAAAGTCCGGGCACCTTACTGGAGAGGAACCGACTGCTGTGCCACGGCTTTTTGTGCATGGCTGTTACGTGAGATAGCTCCTGAAAAATATGGGGCAGTAATTCAAAAATGTGCACTTTATCTCAGGAAAAGACAACTGATTACAGGATGCTGGCCTGGGAAATGGTTTCCCTCCATGACCATACCGCTCTACTATGCAGTACGGCTGCTGAGTCAACTTGGAAGTGAATATGAGCCATCATGCAACCGGGCTGGAACATGGTTGCTGGGGGGGCAGGATGAGAGCGGTTCCTGGATTAATTCCGTGATAGAATCTTCCGCCGCACTGCTTGCACTCTCCTCCCTTAAAAACAACTTGAACCTGAGCAGGTACTGCCAGCATATTCACATGGGCGGTGAGTGGTTGAAGGGGCGATCCCGGAAGATCACTCCATTGCCGGGTGAACCCATTCTCTGCTATGAGATTCATGAAAATGGAGACAAATTTCTATATCACTCGATTGATAATGGTAAAATTACAGCAGCCTGGGCAACCATGGCTCTTAAAGCTTTAAAAGAGGTTGAACCATCAGGAGCGTCCATTTTTTAATTCGTTGTTCAGGAATTTCAATCCGGCAATAATTGCAGTAAATCTGCCTATGTTCATGAGTGTCGGATAGAAGAGCATATAAGGGAATGTTTTAATGCAGAGAAGCGCCTTTATCATTCAGGGTCTATTGTTATTCTATCTTATTTCAGGGACAGGAATGGTTTTTTGCCCTGAAGCTGTGTTCAAAGTAAAAAAAAGCATCTTTTCTCTTGTTAACCGCTCTATCAGAGAGCAGAAAAAGATCACCATGACTCCCCCTCTTAAAAAAAGGGTAAGAGCAATGGGGTTGTTCTACCTTTTTGTTTGTGCAGTTTTCCTCTCTAATATGGATCTGCGCTCTGGAAGAGATTCAAATTCAGACAGAGCCGTGTCAGATATTGATACCGGCGTAGGAGGATCATCACAGCAGGATCAACTGGTGACAGAGATTGTTCTGTCTTTTATGCAAAGAGGCAGCTATCCCGGCATTGTGGTAGCCACCATAGCAGACAATCACACCTCTATTATGGGCTTTGGCAGGACAACCCCTGACTCCTGTAAAGTACCTGATGAGAATACCATATTTGAGATAGGCTCACTCTCAAAACTCTTTACTGCCACTCTCCTTGCCGACATGATCGAAAAGGGTGAAATATCTATTGACGAACCTTTGACCGCCATCCTCTCTTCAAGGAGTTCTGACGCGGAGTGGACGGAGGAGGAGATCACATTAAAACATCTGGTGACCCACACATCCGGTCTGCCGCGACTCCCTTCGTGTGTCTCATATGCACGCCGTTTATGGACAGCTGTAACTGCTGGTGATCCCTATGTAAAGTGTTCGGAGGATAAGCTTCTGGCCCCTTTCAGGAAAGATATATTTGGAGGGAAAAAAGCCGGGAAAGAGAAAGTGGGGCAATTCAGGACAGGGGATTTCAAATACTCAAATTATGGATTCGGACTTCTTGGTATTGTCATGAGCAGGAAAACAGCCATGAGTTATAATGAGATGGTTCAGAAGAGGATATCTATCCCGCTTGGATTGACGGACACAGTGACGGTTCTGAGCACGGCGCAGCAGCAGAGGCTTGCAACAGGATACAGAAGCTATCTGAAGATCGGCCCCTGTTATGTTGCACAGATAGCCGGAAGCTGGGATCTTCCAGAGGCAATGGCTGGTGCAGGAGCTTTGCGCTCCACTGCAAAGGATATCTCCAGGTTTCTTGCGGCCAGCATGGGGTTGATGCCCTCTTCTTCATTATCTGCTGCACTGAAACGTTCGCATGGAACACTGTACAGCCATAAGGATATCCGGGTGGGTATGGGATGCTTTTACACAAAAGTGGCGGATTTCAAGGAGCCTGTTATTTTTCACAATGGTATGACAGGGGGATATGCGGCCTTTCTTGGGTTTTGTGAAAATGCACATCTGGGTGTGGCCGTTCTTGCCAACAGCTCCAGAAAAGTGGATGATATAGGGTTTCTGATTTTAAAGCAGTTGATGAGATATTATGACAGGACTTAAAAAGAGCATGGAAAATATGGAAAATGGAGAGTTGACAGGAACAGGGCAGCTTACAGCCATAACAGGGCCCATGCGAAGCGGAACAAGCTGCCTGACAGGTCTGCTTGAGTTGTGTGGCTTTGACCTTGGGAAGCGTATACGGGTCTTGAGAAATTCCACAGAGTTTAATAACAAGGGACACTTTGAAACAGATCTTCTTTTTACCATCAATAACCGCCTCCTTGAGGAAGTTCCAGGTGGTTTGTATAATGTCTTTTCAGTACCGGATGAGGAGGCCCTGACAACTCTGGCATCTGAAAGGGAAAAATATTTCAGGCTCTTTATTCAGAAATTTGACGGTAACCTCTTTAAGGACCCGCTGCTCTGCCTGACCTACCATTTATGGGAAAAACGATGGCCGGAGCTGAACCGGGTAATATTCTGTCTGAGACACCCCCTTTCTGTGGCTCTATCAATGCAAAATCGCTACATGCTCTCCCTAGATTACTGTTTTAACCTGTGGTTGACTTACGTGAACCGCTTTTTTGACTCTTCAAAACGTTCAGATGTCTATATTTTTGATTTTGATGCCTTTATAAAGAGTCCCAGCCGCTCTCTTGCTCATGTTTTAGAGTGGCTGGGGGCTGATCTATCACAAGAGGATATTCAAAATCATGTGAACGCCTTTTATGATTCACAGGCTGCCAATTCTGACGGATGTCGGGAAAAACAGTGCCAGGAGGTCATTCCGGATGTTATAAAGGCCAGATATTCCGAACTTATAGCGAAAGCGGATTGAGATTATTATGGCAAAGTTGTCAACACGAGAAAAACTGAATATTAAAAATGAAACCCGGAATCATAATCTGTTTTTAATCCAGGGTGTAGCAGGTTCAGGTAAATCACTTCTGCTTAAAGACCTTTCGGCAGATAATGGCAACAACTGCTCTTCAAATGAGGATAGCCCCATACCCATATCTTTATCAGCCACTGATTTCTTCGAAAAATACAGCTGTAATATTGAAATGGTCTATAAGAGTCTCTCTTCAAAGAGTTGCTTGAAAGAAAAAGAGTTTGATAATGCTGCTATTGATTTTTATATCGACGGGCTTGACGAGCTTACAGACAGCAACCATAGAAAATCATTGCTGCAATCCATTAAGAGACACCATCGCTCAGAAAAAATACGTTTTTTTATCACAAGTAGAATCATTGAGGAGATCAACCCCTCTTCCCCGGAGATCAACCACTTTTTTAAAACGATTCATATTGCCGGTTTAACTTCCGGGGAAAAAAGAGATATGGTCACAAACAATCTGAAATCTCTGATTTCGAGGGAAGATATGCAGTTTCTACTTGAGCAGATAAGTGAAAATCCAATGGTTGACAGCCTTATCGGAACACCGGGGTTTCTCTCAAATGTGTGTGAGGAATATAAAGGGGCTCTCCAGCAGAGAAAACATGAAACAATATTGAGAGGCCGTGACTCAGAGGCTTTTTCCATAAGCAGGCTTTATAGAGAGTCAGTCAGATATATTCTTGAAGAGAAAGAGATTGTCCGGGGAGATAAAAACAGATTCAGAGGCCTGGTAAAGCATGTAGCTCTGTTGTATGACATTGCAGCAGCCATGTTTCTATCCTGTGAGGAAGATGACGCAGAAATATCCGGAACCGAATTTGACAGAATCGTAGAAAAATATTGTGAAGAGCATGGCATTGATAACCAGTATATGAAAAGAGAGATCCAGGATTCAAACCTGCTCTATCTGACTGACAACAATACCGGATATCGTTTCATACAGCCATACTTTGAAGGGTATTTTCTTGCAGAATATCTCTATTCAGGAAAGAAGATCGATAAAAGGTGTAATCTCTTTGAAGAGTGTTCTGACCCATCGGTTTTTACAGAAGGGGAACTTTTCATTTTCAGTTTGCGGGAGAGCGATCCTGCAAGATTTAATGGAATGCGTTGTCAGGTGATGATGAGATTTTATCTGAACATGCTTGACTCCGCCCATGCGGAGAGATTTCTTCTGAGAGTCGCCCATCTTATTCCGGTGAATATTCAGATGGAGTACAACCCTTGCGATAAGATCTGCGGTAATTTATTCGACACCTTTGATAACATAAATTTCATACTGGCTCTTGATCTGATGAAGTATGCAGAATATGAGATTGATGATAACCCTTTTATTTTATTTATAGAAAAAAAGCTTCGGCATAAAAGCTGTCCTGAATCTCTGAAACAGTCCTTTCTGATTAAAGTCCGTCAGCATAATCCTTCCCTGTTTTCAAAAGCAGTTGCCCGTACACTCTGGATGCATGAAGAGAATATGCAACTACATCTATCTCGGGATATGCAGCAGCTCTTTTATGAAAAAAACTGGCCTTCTGATCTGTTATCTTTTTTCAATCCGCAACTTGAGCCATGGCTGATACAGAACAGTTTCAATCTGACACCTCAGAGCTTTATGGCCCGCTGGAGGCAGATAAAAACAGAGCATGAAAAAATGATGAAGCATGAGGCTGAAAACCTTTCAGATTCATGCACTGTAAATCTTATCGACTCTGCTGTTGAACGCAGAGAAGAGAGCCGGAAGAGACGGTATGACGTTGAAGAAGAGCAATATAATTTTTATAAAGAGACAAGAGATATAATCAGAGAGATAATCGGTGATGAGAAAGAGCCTGGAAAGCTGCGGTTTCTTGAAAACTCAGGACTGCCCTGCCGGGAGATAAGGGCAGTATTTGAGGAGTTGAACATCTTTTTAACAGATCTCTTTGAAAAGAGCGTTGGATTCTGGTTTGTGGAACATTACAGACAGATTAAAAAGTTCAGGCAGGCCATGGAGAATGAGAGTGATCATCTTAAGAGAAGATTAATCCGTGATACTTTTTTAAATGACCATTTTGAACTGAAACAATTTAAGTTATCCATTGGCACCCCCCCCCTGAATGGCCAGAAGCAAAAAGATATCCAGCAACGGATTGATGAATTTATAACCATGGAAATCGGATTACCACAAGGTGATTTATCACTTGAAATCACTGAGTCTGGAGCGATTCAGACAGATTATATCTGCCTGAGAAAGACAGGTAAAATTGCAGCAGTTTTTACGGGTTGGCCACATAGAGAGGAGGGGACAGGGGAGATTATCTTCTATACCTATCTCTGTGCAGGTCATCCTGAACTCCCTGGTCTGGGTCTGGGAACCAGGCTTCATGAGCATTTTTTTGATGAGAATGAGAGAAGAGAGGCAAAGGGAGAATCTTTTTATAAAAAATTCATCGGTGCAGTAAACCCATTTGGCATTGAGGCATATTTCCATATTCACAAGCTTGGAGCTATCTGTAAAGTTATGATTGAACGAAACAGATATATTGCTGAAAAGTTTCCATATTATGGAGGTGTCAAACCGCATAGATTCATAGCAGAGTTCAGCCGAGAAAATCACAAGTTGGCTATTGAAAGATCTGGTCAGGCAGCGTCCCTTGATAGCTATACTCCCAAAGCATACAATCCACCCACAAAAGAGAACATGATCTATCCCAGCGAGGATCTCTCTCATTTTTACACAAAAGTAGAATCATTGAGAGATAATGAGACAATTTTATTAAAAATTTCAGTTATTAAAGAAAAATTTAACCGTCTGAATATGACTGATCATGAAAAACAGGAGGTGGAGAGGGAATCCTCTATCTTTTATGAGCACTGCCTGATTCTGTTCAAAAACGGCTATCAGATTGTTGACTGTTATCGTAAAAATGGAGAGGGTGTAAATCAGTTGGGCTATATATTTACCAAATTGAGATGTAAAGATCAGTGATTCTTAAAGATTCTGAATAAAAAGTATCCGATTCTGTTTGGCACAGTAGAGCCTGTCAGGGCATGGCTGTTATAAAAATAAAAAGTGCTCTTTGCACTGCTGTACAAGAGCGCTTTTGTTTGAAGAAAAAGGGATTTCAGAACGTGCACTAAACGTGTATTAGATTAGGTGGGTTAACTATTTTGTTTTTATTGATAAAATTGGCGGAAGTGCATGGGAATCGAACCCACCCGGGACGGTTTTAGCGCCCCACATCGGATTTGAAGTCCGAGGGCCCCACCAGTGAGCCGGGCACTTCCGAAAGAAGTCATAAAATTTATAAGGTTTTTTATATACATTGATCAGCTTTGTCAATTTGTTTTATTATTTTTTATGGGATATATGCCCTGATTCTGTTTCCCTCTCTGCTATTTGATTTCAGAACTTGAGATAATAATCTGTTTGTGTATAAGATTCACCGTTTTTTTCAAGCATGGCAATATTGAAGGGATTCTGAGATCGGCATTGCTGCTTTTTAAATATTTGATTTGACTTGATATTTGTAATATTAACAGACAAGGAGTTTTCTTAAAATGATCAATAGTGAGAGGATAGCAGAGAGATTCACAATGCTTGCACAGATCGACTCTGTCTCAAGAGAAGAGGCAGAGGTTGCTGCAAAGCTCAAGGAGATCTTAACTGGAATGGGTGCAACTGTTGTTATGGACAGTGCTGGTGAAAAGGTGGGTGGCAACTGCGGCAATCTTGTGGCAAAGTTCAAGGGTAACAGTGCGACATCGCCTATTCTTCTCTCCGGCCATATGGATACTGTAGAGCCAGGAAGAGGGGTCAGGGTTCTCTTCAGAGATGGGGTCTTCACAAGTGATGGCACAACCATACTTGGCTCTGATGATAAATCTGCCCTTGCAATCATACTTGAGGTGATGGATGTCATTCTTGAAAACAACCTGCCATGCCCGCCAGTGGAGATTGTCTTTACAGTGTGTGAAGAGATCGGGCTTTGCGGGGCAAAAAATTTTGACCTGGGGATGATTGATGCCAAAACAGGATATATTCTTGATTCAACAGACCTTGAGGGCATTGTTACCAAGGCTCCAGCTGCAAACCGGTTGATAATTCATGTGCACGGTAAGGATGCTCATGCAGGTGCAGCTCCAGAAAAGGGTATCAATGCAATTGCCGTTGCATCAAGAGCAATTTCCCAGCTGCAACTTGGCAGGATTGACCATGAAACCACATGTAATATAGGGACAATTCATGGCGGGAAAGCTACAAACATTGTACCGGATCTGGTCACCATCCATGGAGAGGCAAGAAGCCACGATGATGAGA
>Ga0209800_10004247_pt1 | contig 10684 bp, 8 predicted proteins | sample Higcelweek8metaG_FD_187174 | JGI IMG/M metagenome (GOLD analysis project Ga0209800, IMG submission 187174) | Freshwater pond sediment microbial communities from the University of Edinburgh, under environmental carbon perturbations - High... | ecosystem: Environmental > Aquatic > Freshwater >... | reverse complement strand
GGTTTTAGTTCCTGTAAAATGTTCATTTTCATTGTGTTTATTTACCCTGAAGGGTATATTCCGGCAGTTTCTTTTCAGCGAACAGAGGTTTCAGCCGGGCGAACCTTTGAATGCCATTTATAATTGGGATGCTCACCCAGTCGTTTCCGATTAGCGGCCTGGCATAACGGATGAAATCGTCAGTGACGTCATAGCGGTCCATGGCTATCCAGTCTGCAGGGAATGTCCTTTCAGAGAGTGCTACCTTTTCAAGCGGTACCTTGTCATACCAGACATTATATACAGGGCCTTCCTTCCTGAGGATTGTGGCCATCCAGCCGTTACCGTCATTCAGGGCTATCTCTACAGCTTTCTGTCCTACATTATATGCCTCTTCAAGATCAGTTACCGAGGCATAGATCATGTTATGACGCTGGTCGGTTCCGGGAACCTGTCCGCGTGCCGATCCTGCCGCCTTAAGTCCCTTGGAGTTCAGATAGTTTACAACTGCCTGCTGGGCAGTGAGACGACTTGAACCGAACTCGGTATGCCCGAATGAGTCCTTTTTCTCACCGATATCCCCGACGTCAAGTCCCTCGCTCACTACCACCATACAGCGGCCTGATCTCGCCAGCTGGTCATTGACATTGTCAGCTATCTCTTCGAGGGCTACGCCCGATTCGGTAAGGTAAATCTGCAGAGGCATCTGCCTTTCAGGGTCTGCAAGCCTTGCTGCGGCGGGAATAAAACCGATCTTGCGGCCCATAGCCTGCATGACAAGAACGGGGTCAGCAGGGGAGGAGCCTGCATTTTCTTCATTTGCATTCTGCAGCATGCAAGCCCAGTAACGTGCTACCGATCCGTAACCGGGAGTATGGTCAATCAGTTTGAATTCACTGTCTCCCACATCGTTGTCAATTGTTTTAGGCACGCCTACAGCTATGACATCAAGTCCTTTTGTCCGGCACATGGTGCTGACCTTAAGTGCAGTATGCTGCGAGTCATTCCCGCCGATATAAAAGAAATATCCGATATTGTGGGCTTTGAATACTTCGGCAATACGGTCAAAATCAAGCAGCTGGTGATCTTTCAGCTTATACCGGCAGGTACCTATGCTACCTGCTGCCGGAGTTGTTCTCAGCAGGGCAATCTCATCTTCATCCTGTGCGGAGAGGTCAATAAGTTCTTCTTTCAGTACTCCCTCGATGCCGTGCCATCCTCCGTATATTTTCCCGAAACGGTCAGGATAGCTGCGACAGGCTTCCACAATGCCCCTTAGGGTGTTATTGATAACGGGAGAAGGGCCTCCCGACTGAGCTACGATGACATTCTGTTTCATCATTCTTTGCTAGACTCTAAATATAACAATTAATCAGCTTTTTTGATTGGTCATCAGACGCCGCTGTAAGCGCTGAAACCACCGTCAATCGGTATCACAACCCCGGTAACAAACCCCGACAGTTTGTCAGACAGCAGGTAGAGCATGGTACCGACCAGTTCATCAGGTTCGGCATATCTTCCCATGGGGGTGGCAGCGATTATCTTAGCTCCCCTGGCAGTCATATTACCTGTTTTCTCATCCGTCAGCAAAAACCTGTTCTGATTTGTCAGAATGAATCCGGGAGCAATTGCGTTTACCCTTACCCCTGTGGGAGCATAATGGACTGCAAGCCATTGGGTGAAGTTATTAATTGCAGCTTTGGCTGCAGAGTAGGCCGGAATCTTGGTTAGCGGCCTGAAGGCATTCATCGACGAGATATTGAGCACAGCGCCCCTGCCTTTGAGGACCATATCTTCGGTAAGAACCATTGTGGGCAGTACAGTACCCTTGAAATTGAGATCAAATACACCGTCAAATCCGTCAATGTCAAGGTTGAAAAATGTTCCGGTCATATCTTTGTCACCGGCTTTAATAGTCTCTTTGCCCGTAGTTGCAGTGGCTTTGTTGCCTCCGGCGCAGTTGATCAGGATGTCAAGGGTGCCGAATCTGGAACGTATTTCATCCCTGGCCTTTATGAGTGACTCCCTGTCAGTGACATCGGCACCGATGGCTGTGGCGGTACCGCAGTCAGGCCTCCTGGCCATTTCAGCAGCGGTCTCCGTACCACGACCGGGATTAACGTCGAGGATGATCACAGTCACGCCTGCACTGCATAGTCCCTTTACCAGCGCCTGTCCAATAATGCCGCTGCCGCCGGTAATGGCTGCGACTTTTCCCTTAAGATCAATGAAGTCAGTCATTTATATTTCTGTTTCTATTCAACTGTAACTGGTTTATATTTCGGCACAAGAATTTTCATAACCGTCCAGCCTATCAGGTAGGCTACTGCGCAGATGCAGAAAATTATAAAGTATCCTGCCCTGATTCCTTCAAAGCCGAAAAACTTCATCGGTTCGGTAACATACTGCGCACCATTGGCAAGTAATTCCTTCGTCATAACAGTCACGGTCCCGTCTGTCAAGGTTGAACCGGATGAGAAGTCGAATAAAACTCCGGACCCCTTATTGATAAGGAACGCGCCTAATCCTCCTGCCATTCCGCCGATGCCTGTGATGGTTGCAATAGCAGATTTGGGGAACATGTCGCCGACAGTTGAAAAGAGGTTTGCAGACCATGCCTGGTGTGCAGCGGCGGCAATACCGATTATTACAATCGGGAACCAGTAAGAAAGGTGCCCCAAAGGCTGTGCAAGAAGTGCGAGGAGCGGGAAAAATGCAAAAATCAACATTGCCCGCATACGGCCGGCGTAAGGATCCATTCCCAGTGTATCGACGAAGTATTTTGGAAGCCAGCCCCCGATTATTGACAGCATGACGATGGCATAAAGGACAAAGATCAGCAGCTTGGCCATTGCTGTATCCGATGTGAGTCCGTAGACGTCGCTCAGGTAGGCGGGGGTCCAGAAAAGGTAAAACCACCAGACACCGTCTGTCATGAATTTGCCGAAAGCAAAAGCCCACGTCTGTTTGAGTTTAAAGCATTCCCTGAATGACATCTTCTTCCCGGTCTTCTCAATGCCATTATTTGCTTTTGTCTCAGCAATCGTATCCTGGTTGATATAATCCAGTTCAGCTTTATTCACTTTAGGATGAACGTCAGGCTTTTTATACATGAAAACCCAGAATCCCATCCAGATAAAACCAATGACACCAATAAAGATGAATGCCATTTCCCATCCGTATCTGGCCGCAATCACTGGAATAGTAATCGGGGCAAGGAGAGCTCCGACCTGTGCTCCGGAATTAAAGATGCTGGTTGAGAAGGCACGGTCTTTTTTGGGAAAAAACTCAGCTGTGGTTTTAATTGCCGCGGGGAAGTTTCCAGCCTCACCGAGAGCCAGTACAAAGCGTGCAAAAATAAATAGGGTCACGCTTACATTGGTAACCATGCCGATATCATCAACCCTGGCTATAATGTCTTTGGCTTCTTCAAATCCGACGAACCATTTACCTGCAATGATGCCTGAGGTGGCTATGCCGCAAAATGCATGGAGAACAGCTCCTGCTGACCAGATTCCAATCGCCCACAAAAATCCTTTTTTCGTATCTATCCAGTCCACGAACTTACCTGCAAACAAAAGGCAGATTGCATAGAAAATTGAGAACAGACCGGTAATTGTACCGTAATCATTGTTTGTCCAGTGAAACTCGGGTGCAATAAAATCCTTCCAGGTAAGGGATAGAACCTGGCGGTCCATGTAGTTGATTGCGACTGTAAAAAACAACAGGGATGTGATGACCCACCTGTAGTTGGTCTTCTTCCCGCTCATTTGACTGGCAGTGTTCATTATCAGGACCTCACGGTTTTTAGTTTCTTTATAATTTCAATACTCTTTTTTATCTCTGAAGTGATTGCTTTCCAGGATTTATTTTTTACAAGGTTCTCAGTAAGCAGTGCTGAGCCCATTCCCACGCACACCACTCCTGCACTGAACCACTCCCTGAGGTTTTCCTCAGTAGGTTCAACGCCGCCTGTTGGCATTATGCTGGTCCACGGGCATGGGCCCTTTACTGCCCTGACAAACCCCGGTCCGCCTACAGCAGTGCCGGGAAATATCTTGACTATCTCGGCTCCAAGCTCCTCGGCCTCTGATATCTCTGTCAGGGTACCGCATCCAGGAATCCATAGCACCTTCCTGCGGTTACAGACCCTGGCAACATCGGGGTTTAAAAAGGGAGAGACAATGAAGCAGGCTCCAATCTGCATATATATTGAAGCAGTGCCGGCATCTGGTACAGATCCTGCACCCAGTATCAAGCCCGGACACTCCTTTACCGCCCATTTGCTTAACTCCGCAAATACCTCGTGGGCAAAGTCGCCCCTGTTTGTGAATTCAAATACAGATGAACCGCCTTTCCAGCAGGCTTTTATTACCTCCCTGCAGATTTCCGGATCAGGATTGTAGAATACAGGAACCATGCCTGTATCCGTCATTTTCAGGACAGTCTCTATGCGTGTGAATCGAGCCATTGCGTAATTTATTGTCCCCGGTCTCCTCAGAAACCGAAGAAGTTTTTAGCATTGTTATATGAAATATCTTCAGTCATCCGGCCCAGAAAATCAATTTCCGAGGCAGGAATCTTGCCTTTTTCAACGTCATCACCAAGCATGTTGCAAAGTATCCTCCGGAAATATTCATGTCGCGGGTATGATACAAAACTTCTTGAATCGGTAAGCATGCCGACGAACCTGCTCAGTAGCCCAAGCAGCGACAGAGAGTTGAGATGGTTGATGATGCCGGCCTCCTGGTCAAGGAACCACCATCCAGAGCCGAACTGGATCTTGCCGGGGACTGTCCCGTCCTGGAAATTGCCGGCCATTGTGGCAATCAGCTCATTGTCACGGGGATTAAGGTTGTAAAGGATCGTCTTTGCCAGTTTCTCATCATTGTCAAGACTGTCGAGAAACCTTGAAAGAGTCTTAGCAACACAAAAATCTCCGATGGAGTCGAACCCGGTATCAGGTCCGAGCTTTCTGAAGAGCCTGCTGTTGTTGTTCCGGATTGCACCGTAATGGAACTGCTGGGTCCAACCCTTTTCAAAGTCCATACGGGCGAGCTCATAAAGCATCGCCGATTTGAATTTGGAGATCTCATCCCATGTCAGGTTTCGGCCTGAATTGACTCTTTTAAAGATCTCTCCAATCTCCTTTTCGGTGTAATCATCGGCAAAGAATTGTTCTATTCCGTGATCACTGAGACGGCAACCGGCATCTGAAAAGAACTGATGCCTTTTTCTGAGAGCCTCGAGCAGGGTCTCGAAGCTGATGATTGCAGTATCCGAGGCTGCCGAAAGGTCGAGGATATAATTCCTGAATTTTTCAGGATCTTCCACAGCCATGGCTTTGTCGGGGCGCCATGTCGGAAGCACTTTTATTTCGAAGCCCTCATCGCGCAGCGACAGGTGATGCTCAAGGCTGTCAACCGGGTCATCTGTCGTGCATACCACCCTGACATTGAATTTTTTCATCAGGCCCCTTGCGGAGTATTCAGGCCGTTGCAGCAGGTCAGTCGCCTCTTCGTATATCTCTGCAGCGGTGGTGGGGTTAAGTATTTTGCTTATCCCGAATACCCTTCTCAATTCGAGGTGAGTCCAGGCATACAGCGGATTCCGCATCGTATAGGGCACTGTCTCAGCCCATTTTCCAAACTTTTCACGGTCTGTGGTTTCCTTGCCTGTGCAGTACTTCTCATTTATGCCGTTCGTACGCATCGCTCTCCACTTGTAGTGATCGCCTTCCAGCCACAGCTGACCCAGATTGTCAAACTGCCTGTCGATGGCAATGTGCTGCGGATTGAGATGGCAGTGGTAATCAATGATCGGCATGTTGGCAGAATGCCCGTGATAGAGCATCCTGGCAGTCTCGCCCTGAAGCAGAAAATCATCATTGATAAACTCTTTCATAGCTTGAAATTATTTAATACCCTTATTTCCCAAATATGCGCGCAATATGGCGGTCAAAGATGTTTTCAGTCACGCAGGCGCCAATGATTTTGCTGTATGACTTCAGTGCGTCAGTGTATTGCGACCCCAGTTCAGAGGCCACCTTGTATCCGACATGTATAAGCTGTCTGAAACCCGGATCATAATTTTTGTTGCCGGGTATATGACGAAGAGTTTCGGCGAACCTTTCACCATCCCATCCGCCAACTGTTTCAGGAGAGGGGAGAAGCTCCGGTTTTATATCGATGACAGTGGCATAGGGACCACAAAGCTCTTCTCTGCGTTCGAAAGCCGTTCTGTAAATGGTTTTTGCAATTTCCAGACCCCTTTTCCCTGATATTGAAAGGCCGATGACCTCCTCGAGCCAGGTGGTCCCGGCGGTCTTGATATGGATTCCTTTGTCATGTTTCCTGATTATGGCACCCATGACAGGGTATATCGAAAACTTATCGCTTCCCGAATGGACACTCAGCTTCAGGTTTGCAGGCAAGCTGAATTTTTTGACTGCATAATCGATCACCAGGATATCCTCTTCGAATTCTTTTCCGAACTGTGCGGGGTCTCCCTCGTAATCGACGCCCTTGTTAAATCGTCCGGTAAACTTGGGGGCGACAGTCTGTACGGGCACTTTCAGGTCGGCGAGTCCTTTCAGGATAAAGAGCATGTCAAGGGGTTTCTGCGGGTCATCGACTTCGTCCATCGATACCTCAGTGACAAAACTGCCTTCGCCCTTTACAGATGCAATGTGTGAGTAGATTGCCGATGCCTGGTTGATTGCAAAGAGAAATTTCTCCGCAAAGGCTCTGAGCCAGGCTTCCGTGACGGTGAATGCCTGAACAATGCCAGGGATGCTTACTGTTCCGCAGTATTGCCTGTGATTTTCAACGAACCCTGCAATATCCGTATCAGTTGCTTTTTTGCCAATATAATCTGCCACATCCAGGGTAAAAAAATCAGAATGGGGGATGAACCTGTCAACATTTGTCAGGTTGATGTGGTCGGCATCAACAAAATACTGTCCGCCATATTTCAGAGCTTTCACTGCAGCATCTGCTTCCGCCCTGGTATCTGACGGCTCAGAATGAACTATATTATGTTCCCTGTTTGATTTGTTCCATACCGGCGTTATGTCAACCCCGTACAGGGATTTTGCTTTTATAAGTGCTGCAAGCTGTGCCTCACCCTGATGAGAGAACCTGTCTCCCAGTCCCATTGAATACTTGCCAATTACTGTCATTACTTCAAAATTATATGAATGTCATCTTAACCGAAAAATAGCAATAAAAACTATATTAGTGTAATATTCCAGACCACAAATGATCCGGTTATGAAGAGGTTTTTGTATTCGCTTGTCCTGATTATAATACCTGCACTGGTTTACAGCCAGGAACGCCATATTGTAGTAGCAGCGGATGGATCCGGAGAATTCACCACCGTTCAGGAGGCTGTCAATTCGATCAGGGCATATATGTCTGACACAACTTACATGTTCATCAAGAACGGCATTTACAGGGAGAAGGTCATTATTCCTTCGTGGGTGACTAATCTTACAATGACAGGCGAGAGTGTTGAAAATACTGTCATTACCTGGAATGATCATGCGAAGATAAATAACATGGGCACTTTCAGGACCTACACTATATGGGTGCAGGGGGTCGGGTTCACTGCTGAGAATATTACTTTTGAGAATAATGCCGAGCAGCTCGGACAGGCCGTAGCCGTCCATGTTGACGGCGACAGGGCCATTTTCCGCAATTGCCGCTTGCTTGGCAATCAGGACACTCTTCTTACTGCGAACCAGGAGAGCAGACAGTATTATGAGGACTGCTACATAGAGGGTACCACCGACTTTATTTTCGGTCCTGCCACTGCCTGGTTTGAGAGATGTCATATTCACAGTAAAAAGAATTCCTATATCACCGCCGCATCAACCGTTGAGGGTCACGAGTACGGTTATGTTTTCAACAGGTGCAGGCTCACGGCCGCCGACACAATCACGAAGGTATATCTCGGCAGGCCCTGGCGGCCGTTCGCCGCAACACTCTTCATGCGGTGTGAGCTTGGCAGTCACATCCTGCCCGCAGGCTGGCATAACTGGGATAATCCGCAGAACGAGCAGACTGCCAGGTATGCCGAGTACCGAAACACAGGCCCTGGAGCCAGTCCCGTTACCCGTGTTGCATGGAGCCACCAGCTTAGCAGAAAGGAGGCCGGAGTATACACAATTGAGAAGGTGTTTGCCCGTCTTGACGGATGGAGCCCTGGCAGATAACAACTCAGATTCTGATCTTCTCTCCGTTTATAAATACCTTTTTCAGCTTCACCCCTTCAGCACCGGTGATGGATGTTCCCTTCTGAACGCCGTTGAAGCTGCAGTTCCTGAGTGTTATGTCTGAAACGTTCACCGATTCTTCAAGCCCGATTATATAAATTCCGTACTGGCTCTCCTGTGATGTGACATTCTCGAGGGTGACATTCCTTACAAAAGGAGGGAAGTCCCTTTTGCAGTCTTCGCCCGGCTCATACATCAGGTTGATCTGCAGTACTGCCTCAGAGCACTTGCCTACCTTCACATTTCGCACGTTCACATTTTCGATGACACCTCCCCGGCAGTCGGAGGTCTTGATCCTTATGACCCTCAGCAACTCAGGACTGTCCATCTCACAATCTTCTACGAAGAGATTTGAGAATCCTCCGGAGATCTCGCTGCCTATTACAACTCCACCGTGACCGTCTGCCATGCGGCAGTTGCGTACGATAATGTTCTGTGAGGGGACAGCCCATCGCCGCCCGTCATTGTTTCTTCCTGACTTTATTGCGATGCAATCATCACCTGTGTCGAAATAGCAGTTCTCTATCAGCACTCCGTTGCATGATTCCGGGTCACAACCGTCTGAGTTCGGGCCGGCGCTTACTATTGTCACTCCACGCAGGATAAAGTTATCGGTCATAACGGGGTGAATCACCCAGAAGGGCGAATTCTTCAGCGTAAGATCTTCGATGAGAACTGTATTACAGTTGTTGAAGTTGACCAACTGGGGTCTAAGAGCCCCCTCAAGTCCGAAGCGGCGTTCATCAACGGGTGTCTGGTTCTGTTCATGGCCAAGAAGCTGCTGCCTTCCGGCTATCTTCTGGTTATTCATTCCCTCACGCCATCCGTAATCAGGATTGCCGTTCATCCACCACCATACCTCGTTTGAGGCCTGTCCGTCAATGGTACCCTTACCCGTAAGGGCGATGTTTGAAGCATCAATTGCATAGACCAGTGGGTGGATATTATAGCAGTCCATTCCTTCCCACCGTGTTAGCACCGGTGGAAGGTAGAGTTCATAATCAGTTGCAAAGAGCAGTGTCGCTCCTTCGGATATGTGCAGGTTGACATTACTCAGCAGGGTGACCGGGCCGGTGTGCCAGATGCCGGAAGGAACAAATACAACACCTCCTCCGTCAGCATTGCATTTTTGTATCGCTGCTTCAATGGCCGCGGTGTTCAGAAATGAGGTGTCATCAGCAACTGCACCAAAATCGGTTATGTCAAAAGTATCGGTTGCGAATGAAGTCCTCCTGATAGACTGCTCAATCTCCGCGGCCATCTTCCACCTGTCACCGCCCGTGCAGGAAAGCAGGGCGGTGACGAGGAAGATAAAGAGGTAATGTAAATGACGCATCATGATCAGTAACCGATGTTTTGCCAGAAGCCTTCGGGATCAGGACCTGAGGTTTTATTTGTAATTGCATCCATCTGCGGCTGCGGTATTGGTCTCAGTGTATGAAATGACTGAATATTGGCAGAAGCAGCACCATTGTAGAGCCTTACCCTGTCAATGAGTGTTCCGGTACGCTTGAGATCAAACCAGCGCTGTTGTTCGCCACATAGCTCACGGGCACGCTCATCAAGAATGACATCAATATCCTTAGCGCTTACCTGTGCCAGTTCTGAAGCATTCAGGGTGTTATCCTGAGCCGGCAGAGCCCGCACATTACGCAGATCATTCAGTTTCTGGATTGCAGGGCCCGACTGGCCTGCCATCATATATCCTTCAGCTGCAATGAGGTACATCTCTGACAGTCTGAAGATAAAGGCATCTTTGGAACCAAGGTCCCTTATCACTGTGCCGGTATAATCGTCAAACTTTTTGAGTGCAATGTACATCCTGTTGCCCCTGTTGTTCTGTACCCCGCTGGTGGAGGTGGCGATGGTGGGCATGATGGCAGCCTGAGTCTCATACAGCGGCCACACAACCGGGTCACCGACATCGGTTCTCGAGAAGAGTACATATCTGTTGGCAGCCCTGGCCACCTGGGCAGGTGTCACAGTCTCAGGTGAGAGATAGATGCCTGTATCACGCATGAGAGCATAGCCGGTTGGTGGCTGTACCCCGCCTTCAAAAGCTGCCCCCAGCTGCGGTGCTACATAGTAAACATCGCGGAATGATGCCTGGTAACGCTGGTCTGTCTCTCTGTTGAACACATCCAGAAGATAGCCTGAAGGAACAAACCGGGTGAAGCCCTTGGAGTAGGGCTGGTAGCTCAGGCCTACATTATATACGACTCCCCTGAAGGTAATATTCTTGTTGGCTTCGGTATCTGTACGCCTCAGTATTGCCGAGGTGGCCGGTACGCTGTTCCAGACTCCCGTGAACAACAGGTGCGATGCGTTACCACCAAGGACATTGGCGGCATTTCTGAGTATCATCCCTGACCATGTCATCTGATCGTTGCTGTCATCAAGCTTGAGCCTGGCAGGCATTATATTGTAAGC
>Ga0209800_10004243_pt1 | contig 10694 bp, 8 predicted proteins | sample Higcelweek8metaG_FD_187174 | JGI IMG/M metagenome (GOLD analysis project Ga0209800, IMG submission 187174) | Freshwater pond sediment microbial communities from the University of Edinburgh, under environmental carbon perturbations - High... | ecosystem: Environmental > Aquatic > Freshwater >... | reverse complement strand
GCGATAGCACCCAACAGCCTGTCCGCCCGCTGGCGGAATTCCGTGTCCGTTCTTCTTCGCAAAAAAATGTCGGACGGACGACAAAATGTTGGGTGCGCCCCGAATTATATTATTCCGGCACCTCAAAAAAAGATATAGCCGATTTTTTAAAAACATGAAATACCAGAGTACAAAAAAAGCTGCCTTGGAAGGACAGCTCTTCATGTTTTTTGCAATGGCTTTTTACTGCGTTTTGACTACTGTTGCATGCGCAATAATATACACCGGAAATTTGCCGCAATACACCGAAAAGCGGTCAATGGTACGTCGCTGCAATTTGTGATGTTCGGTAAAAGTAGCCGGATCGCAGGAAAGCGGCTTCTGATACGATGCGTATACATTAGTTCCGACAAATGCAAAGCCGCGCCGGGTGTAATAATCGACTATCATTTTCTGATCAAGATAATACAGTCTTATTTCGCCAACATTGGTTCCATCGCCCGACTCATAGTGTTCATCACGAATATAAAGAGGAAAACACAAGGTGTCATCGGACTTCTGATATTTGGAAACCCAGCCCCATTGTGTATCAGATAAGGCCACATCGACGAACGACATTTCCCCAAATGCAAATGATGTGTATGCCTTGTTGGTTGGTGTCGCATGGCAACCCTGCTCTTTTGTCAGGACATTGCTGATGCCATCAGGGGAATCTTTTTCGCATGAATACGAAACCAATGCGATCAAAGCAATCCACAGAAAATACATAACTTTTATTGTTTTCATGGCTCCTATATTTTACGATTTTTGAATCAAACAATCATTCAATTACTGCGGAGCAGATGTATCTTCACAGACAACCGCATGTGCAATGACATACACAGGCAGCGATCCATCAAGCGGAATCACAAACTCATCGACATAAGCGTTTGGCAATTCATGCGTATTTCCGTACAGTCCCGGAGCGATGGTATTTGGCATATTGGCAGAAGCGTACACATGCGTTTCGCTGAGCATGTATCCGCTAAGCACCGTGTAACGGACAGTCAGACTGGTTCCACTGAAAATATAAGTTACATCGCCAACATGCGTAGCTTTTGAAATATCATTTAGTCCGGCGCCAGCATACAAAGGAGTGACATTTGTCCCACTGGCAAACAATGTATAAATCCAACCCCAGCGGTTATGCGTCAGATGCGCATCGATGAAAGTAGTTGAACCATAACCAAACGCCGTTTCGCATTTGCCGGGTTCTTCATTATTATCGTCGCCACAGTTCAGCATAATGACAAAATACATAGCCCAGCTGCCCTGTTCAAGAATCGGATATCCGTTGCCCCAACCTGTTTCGTAATCGACACTACCGTCAGTATTTGTCCGATACAAAGCGGCATGAGCTGCAACATACAGGTTTTTTTCACACAGAGCTTCGTATCCGCCAAATTCACTCAAAGGAATGGTGAATGTATAAGTAGTTGAGCCATCTAGGGCCACTGCCTTATAGGGAAATTTACCCACCACCGGGCTGCCCTGGTTGTTCATGGGCATGTCTTCCAGATTGGTACCAACCCACAAATGAACTTCGCTCAAATACCAGTCATCAACAGATTTGTAAGTAACAAAGAGATGCACTTTGTCAAATGAAACAGCAATATTACCAGCCAATATATGCTGACCGGCAATCAGATCAACCGTCGCAACAGAACCCTCTTCAACAATAATGGGGTTCACTTCTGCTGTTAGTGATTTTCCTACCGGCGTTTCAATCTCGTCTTTTTCACAGGCGTTGATAATGAACCCGCATAGAAAAATAAACAGCAAAAACCTGAATTTGGAAATTGTTTTCATGATCAGAAATTTATAAAGTAAGGTACGAATTTATGCAGGTCGGATGCAACGATTATAAAGATAAATTACTTGACAAAACACATGTTTTCAGGACATTAACATATGGGGGAAAGCATGATACACCTGTGTTAAAGGATCCAATTTTCGACTTATTTAAACAGATTTCGCTTGTCAGAAATTAAAAAAGGCTGCCTTTACAGACAGCCTTCAAATCCGGAAAAAATCAGTTGTCGCAAAGTAACTCAACCTGTTGCGCGGGCAATAAGGTAATCCGGTATGCCACTTATATGAACCAACTCAAAGCTGGTTGCAGCATTATCTAACGTATACGTACATTCATGCTTTCCATGAAAAAAAATATCGGATAAGCCAAATGTCGTATACAACCCGGATTGTTTCATTGCAAATCCCTTTTTAATCACATTGTACACCGTGAGTAAACTTGTGCAGAGACTGATGCAACAATAACCGGTATCAATATTCACCATCAGATTTCCTCTCGTCAGGACCGGCACCGTATTGATTCCCGGATTTTGTACATTCCCGATCCCTACATCAGCATGGGTTCTGACTTTCCTGGTATTTGCCGGAAATAAAAGATAATACATCTCTGTTGCACAACCAGAAGCTTGGAACAATAATCTATAGCTGATAATGGATTTCACGGGTGTGAAATTAAACTATTCAATTTACAAATACGCTACCGTGAAAGCAAATCTGAGACGTTAAATAACATGATGAAATCCTGATTGCAATGTGTTTTTTTATGCTGATACTTTTCACTTTACATATTTTGACTATTTCATTTTACATATTTAAACAAAACCACATATATCCGTAAAAAAGAAGAATAGGACGTTTTTTCAAGAAAAAATTCACAATGAAGGCATTAAGATGCAGAATTCACTTTTCAAAAGATGAAATAAAAATTGGATAAAGGGAAGAGTTAATTGGTTAAACAAATTATTTCCCTAACGACGCCAACGAAATCACATTTATTCCATCTTTACGGGTATAACTAATCCCTGTACCAGTTATAATATTTAGCGATTTTGGCTGGTTGATTTTTTTTGAATCAAGAATTGAGACAAGCTTGTTTAGACTCGCTGCAGCCTCATCAATCTTAGCGGTGCCAAGTTTAATTTCAAAAGCGCACCAATCGCCATTTAATTTCTGCACAATACAGTCGACTTCCAAGCCGCCAGAATCGCGGTAATGAAAAACTTTAGCATCATTAGCTTGGGCGTAAACACGCAGTTCGTGCGTAGCAAGCGATTCAAACAAAAAGCCAGTGAAATTCAGGTCGTTTAAAAGCGCTTTTTTATCTGCGCCCAATGCGGCGACGGCTAATGAAACATCGGTAAAATGACGTTTTGCCGATTTACGTAATGCATACGATGAACGAATATGAGTATTCCATGCAGGTTGGTCCTCCACAATCATCAGACGGGTAAGAGCATCAAGATAATCGTAAATGGTCGGACGAGTAATTCCGACATTCTCTCGCTCACGAATATCTTTTTCCAATGCGGAATTTTCTACCAAAGTAGCAGTGTTGCGGGCAAGGGAGCGTAGCAAACTACGCACTTTTACAGGGTCGCGTTTTATATTGGAGACCCTGTTCATATCCACTTCGGCAAGCAATTCCACATATGCACGGTTTAAATCGGTTGCCTGCGTTATTTTCTTATTTAACAATGAAGGAAAACCACCTATGACAATCTTTTCAACAATGAATTCAAGATCAGTTGGATTATCATATGTATTAATTTTCGCACTCTTAAAAAGTTTGGCCAGACTTATTTTTCCTGTAGAAAAACCCAATTCCTGCCACGACATAGTCCGCATATCCACAATGGTAAACCGACCTGCACCTGAATGCATTTTTGCGGATTCTTCCGGATTTGCAGAACCCGTAAGAATAAACTGACCGTTCTTGTTTCTGTCATCAACTTCATGGCGGACATAATTCCACAATTTCGGTTGAACCTGCCATTCGTCAATCAGACGCGGCGTTTCGCCAAGCAATAATCTGCCCGGAGTTGTGTCAATCAAAGCCGGAACCTGTTCATCTCTGTCAACATTCAACACACTTTTCGCCAATTGCTTGGCTGATTCTGTTTTTCCACAAGCTTTTGCACCACGTATCAATACCGCGCCCGAAGCTCGAAGTTTACGTTTTAACTCATGATCCGAAATTCGTTCTTTATACTTCATGCCCAATTATCATACACAAAGATAATACTATTTTACAAATTTCGACCATTTCACTTTACATATTTTGACTATTTCACTTTACATATTTTGACCATTTCATTTTACATATTTTAAAACTACTCAATAACCCAATTAAAAAAAACTCCGGAAAAATTACTTCCGGAGCTTATGGGAAACGTACTACACCATGCATTTAAACAGGGGGGTTCAGTCTTGTCCGGGTAATTTCGAACAAACGACAGCATGTGCAATAACATAAACAGGAGGTCCATCTTTAAGAGCAATATAGTACGCATCGAACTTTGAACCGGCAACCGGGTGCGTGTAATCAAACATCACCGGATTCACACTCTGCGGCATGGCAGCCGATGCATACACGTGCGTTTCGCTGAGCGAATAGCCGCCCATCATCTCATATTCAACCTTCAGTCCGGTGCCATTATAACCGTAGTTTACATTGCCGACATGAATGAAAAACGGGGCTTCGCTGAGCGGATTTTGTACATACAGCGGTGTTGTAAAAGTTCCGGAATTGGTCAACGAGTAAATCCATCCGCCCTGACTGCCGTCGAAGCCGGCATCGCCGAATGCAAGCGGGCCATAGGCCCAGGCATTGCAACATGGGCTGATATTCGCTGCTGCACATTCGGGCCGGAAAGCAAAATACGTGGCCCAGCTGCCATGGTCGTTTATTGCAGCACCACTGGCCCAGGCGCCTTCAAATCCGGACTGTCCGGTGGCAGACTGTACATCGGCATGCAGTGCCACATACATTGTTGCCCCACAATTTGCATTGTAGCCACCTAAAGCGGCCCAAGGAATGGTGAAACTATAATCCGAAGCATCGGCCAGGTTCTCAACTTTATTCGGGAAAAGCCCGATCTGCGGATTACCCGGTTTACTCAGCGGCAAATTCTGTACATCATTCCCAATCCACAAATGAATATTTTTCAGATACCAATTGCTGCCGGCATGCACTGCAATATATACATTGGTTTCATCAAACGAAACGGCAACCTGACCTACGGTGAATTGTTGTCCGCCAATCAGATCGACAAACATCACCGAGTCTTCGGGAAGAATAACTGGAACAGCTGTTTCCATACTCTTCAATTGTATTTCTCCGGCTGGATCTTGCTCACATGAATTCAGCAAAAACAGCGAAATACATATCAGAAACAGCATTCGGATAATAAAGGATGCTTTCATGGCTCAGGGATTAATTACTAAATGTACAAATCCCTTGTCGTTAAATGCAACATGATAAATGATAAATTAATTAATAAAACGTATAAGATATTTTATTTAACAGTTGATAAAACTAAAAAGTAAGCTTCCGGCCAAAGGCCGGAAGCTGTTAGTTGGAAACCTGAGTTTTAATCTACGTTATTTGCTAATTTGATACAGGTTGCTTTGAGCAAACTACGGCATGAGCAATCACATACACAGGCATTCCTCCATCTATTTCAATGTAATAGGCATCTGATTTTGGAGACGGGTTTTGATGCGAATGTCCGTACAGGCCCGGAGCTATGGTAGTCGGAAATGCCGATGAAGCATACACATGTGTTTCGCTGAGGGAATAACCACCGAAAGTTTCAAATTCGACTTTCAGCCCGGTGCCATTGTAGCTGTAGGTCACCGTACCCACATGTAGTCCGTTGTTGATGTTGTTCTGGCCGGCGCCTGCATACAACGGTGTTGAAAAAGTACCGGTTGCATTGAGGGTGTAAATCCAGCCCCAGCGGCTGTTGGTTAATCCGGCATCGATAAAGGTCAGCGGGCCGTAACCGAAAGCTGTATCACAGGGACCGTCGGAATAGGTGCCATCATCACATAAAAGCTGAATGGCAAAATACATGGCCCAGCTTCCCTGCGGGGTCATTGGACTGCCATTGCCCCAGGCGGTTTCCGTAACCATGGTTCCGCCACTGCCGCTTGTGTATACAACTGCATGGGCTGCCACATACAGCGTGCCTGAGCACAACTGATCATAGCCACCAAAGTCCGAGAGTGGAATAGTAAAAGTGTACGATGTCGTTCCGTTCAGACCACTTGCTTTATACGGGAATTGGCCAATTTTCGGATTCCCGGTGGGGGTGGCCGGCATCAACGCCAAATCGGAGCCAACCCACAAATGTACTTCGCTCAGAAACCAGCCGTTGATGGTGTTGTAGGTAACATAGAGATTCGTTTGATCGAACGAGACCGACACATTTCCGGCAATGGTATGCTGGCCGGCAATCAGATCAACGGTGCTCACAGCTCCTTCTGTCACTGTGATCGGCGCAATTGCTGATTTTGTATCAGGGGGCGATATTTCAACGGGATCTTTCTCGCAGGAATTGAAGAACAGACCCAGGGTCAAAATGAATAAAAAAATCGGAAAGTTTATTATTGTTTTCATGACGTTTTGATTAGAGCGATAAAATTACGGCCACACCCATACGAATATCATTGAAACATGATATAAATCACGCCGATTTTCAAACAAAAGGACTATGTTAACAGCTGAAACAAATTATTAAGGTTCAGTGATGCCGGAACACTGAAAACGAATTATGTAGTCTACCTGAAAAAGCTGTAAAAACTAATATCCACATTTATCGGTGCTCCAGCACTTCTCAAAACGGGTAATCACAATGCCGATTTCCCAGGCATTTTTGTACTTGCTTTCAAAATCCATGAATTTCATGGGCATATCATAGCTGATGTTGCCATCGAGCGTAAATGTTTTTTGACCACGACCATAAAAGCGGAGTCCCGCCGACAAAGTCAGGTGGTTGCTCGACCGGTAATGAATGCCCAGGCGGGCCCTGTCCCAGTAAGCATAATGCACAATCGGGAAAAATATGGCATAGGTGCCAAATGCGAAATCGCTGGTGCCGTTGTAGCGGTATAAAGCATTCACTACAAAGTTGAATTCTTCGATTTTTTTTATCAGAAAACCGGCATGAGCCTGCACTTCGCGCCCGGGCATCACCGATGAATCGGACCAGTCGGACAAAATATTATATGCCGCAATACCCACCTGATTTTTAAAAATCTGATCTTCCTGCCAGCACACAATAGAACCCTTTCCCCACAACAAACCAGCATTCAGATCGAATTTATGTTCGTCTTCGTTTCGCATAAAACCGGGTTGAATCCCAAATCCAATAGTGTTTTTGCTTTTTTTCATGACATGCCGGAACGAAAACGAAAAATAGTCGGCAATATAATCGGCGCCAATGCTATCGCTGTTACGACGGTCATCCATAACACCGAAACCAACGGTATTTCCGGTCGATTCCTGCACTTTTAGTCCGTAATCGCCTGCGGTTTTGGCAATTTCTTTCCTGAAATCGGCTGAAAAAGTATTGGAATTTAAGTGAACGCCATCATTAAAAGTCTGGTTTCGGTGGTGTTCAATAATGCGCCATTTCCCGGTCATGGCTCCTGTTAAGGCCGGATTCAGTCTCAATTCGGGCGACCAGTATAATCCGTTCGGACGTTGAGCAACAGCCTGATTTCCGGCAAAAATCAAGGTCAGTAAAAGCAATATCAAAATCCGTTTTTTATTCATCTTCGCTGGATCCAAAAACATGTTCAAAACATAAAACGTTGGAATATGGACAATATTGGCAAACCTCGTTCGAAGGAGTCGGAGAAAATGTCTGACCGGGACTGAAAATGTCTTCAATAATAACTCGCACGGCGGCTCCGAATTCGTCCAGATTGGTTTGATGAAGCACCATGGGTTGTTTGTCTTCGTCTTTAATCAGATCGGGTAAATGGCCTGTAAGGCTCAACACCGGATATACACCGCCGGTAACCGATTGTAATTTTCCCTGCAGTGCAAACAGCCATGAATAATACAACACCTGAATCAGATTTTTGTTTTTATGGATAAACAAAGCAGCGAGTCCATCCTCCTCCGATTTTTTATAGGAAAATTCGGTTCTTTTATGTGTGGTTTTAAAGTCCATTACGCGGGTAACGCCATTCCAGGTTTCGACCCGGTCGGCTTTGCCGTATAATTTCACTTTGCGGCCGTCATTCAGTTCTATCTCCGGGGTCAGCTCAAATTCAAGTGCCTGAATGGTATAATCGGCCGGAACGGTGTCGCGCATTCGCTGAAGCCAGTTGACCAGCAATTCGCGCAACAGATCGACCACCAGAAAATTATATCCGCTGCCGGTTTGCGTAACATCATATTCCTTCAACGCTTCAGCCAGATGGATATCGACCTGGGTCGCCATATCGTCGAAATCGCTTTTTATCAGCACTTTGCCAATATATGGCTTTGATACATTTTCAACAGTCCGGTGAAACACATTTCCCATGGTATTGGCGGCCATATCGCCACCGATTTCTTCAAATTCCTTTATCCGGCTGATATTGGCCAGTAAAAAACGATACGGACAATCCACAAAATTGAAAAAGCCGGTAAACGACAATCCATGTTCAGCAATATGATTCAATGCGTCCTGAATGGCATCGGAGTTAACGGCGGCAAAAGGCTGAATGCGGGTATTCGCATAGCCAATACCGAGTATTTTTTTATTGAGGGTAATCTGTGGAAAAGCCGGAATCAGCTCATGCTCAATCTGCGCCAGAAAGCGGCTGGGCTCTTTGCCATACACCGGATCACTCTCGGTATTGTAAATCAATGTAATTTCGGATGCACGCTGCAACAGGCGCCAGAAATGGTAGGCATACACCGAATCGCGCTCATACACCAGCGGCAATTTCAACGTATGGCGCACATCGGCGGGCAAAAAGGAATCGCCATGACCTGACGCCGGCAAAAATCCTTCGTTGGCACCCAGAATCACTACATTTTTAAAATCCAGCGAACGGGTTTCGAGCATACCCAAAATCTGAATTCCCTGCAAAGGCTCTCCTTTCAACGGAATACGTGCTACCTGCAGCTGACGTTTTATAAAAAATACGGCCGAACTAAAAGTGATATCAGCTGCATTTCCATAGCTTGTGAGCGTATTCCGCAGACTTTTCAGCATGGAATTGATGAGCCAGGCTGCTTCGTGTTCCAGATCGGCCTCGCGGCAACGCTCAAACAATTGCTCGGTCAGATTTTCGAGACGGATCAGCGCTTCCTGCCAGTCGCTACAAGGCGCCAGTGTTCCGGGAAGCAAGGATTCGAATTCTTTCAACAGCTGCGCATCGCGCGGGCCATCCCCTTCGGCTTTCCAGTGAAAATAACGCAGACGACCGGTGCATATTTCTTCGGTAACCGCTGCAAACTGTGATGAAAGCTTATCCGGAATAATCAGATGCAGCAAAGGATTGGCAACAAAACCCACCAGCGCATCAAAACGATATGTCTTCTGACTTCCGGACGCTGTCAATGTTTCCGACATCAACTCAAGCCACGAATGAACCAGCTGTCCCACCAAGGTACTTTTCAATGGATAACCGCCCGAAATATTGATGCGGTCTTTCCACTCCTGCGGTAAACTGCTAAGCAGCGGAATAAGTAGACTTTCGTCGGCCAGCACCAGCACCGTATCTGCAAAGGCATCGCTGTATTGTGTATTGATAAGTTTGAGTGCTGCCTGTACCTGCGAATAGCCCAAAGGCGCGCCTATAAAATCAATGGTTTTGTGGCTGTTTTTGAAATATCCGGGTGCCTGACCAAAAGCTGCAGGCCAGGCTGCGCGGTTCATGCGCATGAAATGACCGGCTTCGTGCTGATCGTTGTCAAGATACATGGCGTCGGTATCCCATAACAACGTGGCTTTTCCGTTCAGCACCAATTTGTTGATATGCGCTTCGAGCGAAGGAGTTACGGCATTCAGTCCTGCAAAAACAACATGCTGAAATCCATCCGGTACATCATCGCGTGCAGCCAGTTTCCGCGAGGCATAACCCTGATAGCCCATGCCTTTTTCGTTCAGCTTTTCGGTAAACATTTTATACATGGGATTCAGCAGCAGATAAAAGCTCATGTACTTTGTCTGCAGTGGTGTCACGGCTTCGCCGGGCACCCAGCCTTCGATTTCCTTGATCCGGGTCAGATAGGTAAACACTTCTTCGGCGTCCAGCAGGTAATCGTCCACATCGTTAAAGTCCGACAGCAGCGTTTTGCCGGTGGGCAGAAACTCATCAAGCGGAAACGCGCTGGTTCCTGCATAATCTTTATACACAGCATACAACAAAGTCAGCAACGAGGTTTCATCCATTTTGTGAAAGCCACTTTGTTGAAAAATATACTCTTCGATGCTGAAAATCTGAGGCAGCAAAATGGTTTTACCGGCTTTGGCCGCCAGAGCCTTTTTCAGATACAAACCACTGCGCCGGCCGGGCAGAACCACGGCGGTGTAGCGCAAATCGCTCTTTGCCAGAATCACATCGGCCAATTCTTCAATAAATGTCATAGTAATGGTGTATAATATTGTTCAATCATTCGTCCGGCTGGTTCAATTGCCTCGGATTTGCCGACATCGAGCCAGTCGTATTCACTGGTGTATTCAATAATTTTTTTTGTAGCGGTAAGCTGCAGACAGGCCGGAATCAGACCGAAAGCACCATCCATGGGCAGCGAGGCGGGAAATCCGGCGCCGACCACCGCTATGCCCGAATAAGCCATCCGATGCCCTGTTCCAAAAGATGCATCAGCGGCAATGCTTTCGCCGGTACTTTCATTG
>Ga0209800_10004240_pt1 | contig 10697 bp, 6 predicted proteins | sample Higcelweek8metaG_FD_187174 | JGI IMG/M metagenome (GOLD analysis project Ga0209800, IMG submission 187174) | Freshwater pond sediment microbial communities from the University of Edinburgh, under environmental carbon perturbations - High... | ecosystem: Environmental > Aquatic > Freshwater >... | reverse complement strand
TAACCTCAAATCACTTAGCCATAAGTACAACATTACTCATCCTCTTACTATCTTTAGTAGCTGATGAATAACTATTAAATGATAGAAATGCAATAGTTGCTAATATTGCGAGTATTACTATTACTACTATTAGTTCTACTAATGTAAATCAGAATAGATAGTTTTTAGATTTTAGAGAGTGGTTTTTAGTAGAAGATGCCAAGTTATCATTGCGAGGAGTGATAGCGACATGGCAATCTATAATTTGAGTTTTTCTGGATTCCTTTCCATTCGACTGCGCTCAGGACAGGCTCAAATCTAGCAATGACAAAGACTTTAGTTTTAAATGTTGAGGATTTGGAGTTGGATGTTGAGTTATGGTTGTAGGTTGTTTGATAGGGGGCATAATATTTAAAATAAAAAATAGAGTTTGGATTATATAATATTTTTATATTTTTCAAAAAAATAATTTGCATTGTAAGAAAAAATATATATACTACCTTGTAATACAAAGAACTATATAAAATAAAATTATGGAAGATTTGTCTAAAATAGCTACACAAATGAGAAAGGGGACTCTAGAATATGTGATTCTCGCAATAATTAAGAAGTGAGATGCCTACGCCTCTGATATTCTTGAGTGTCTTAAGAAAAATAAGTTGATTGTGGTTGAAGGCACTCTTTATCCACTTCTTAGTAGGCTCAAGACAGAATGACTTATTTCATATTTCTGGATAGAATCGAAGAGTTGACCACCAAGAAAATATTATAAATTAACTCAGAATTGACAAGAAACTTTACAGATAATGGATTCAGCTTGGAAAGAATTGTCAAGCGCAGTCAATAATATTATTAATTAATTTTTTACTATTCTTTTATGAAACAAATAATTATTTATTCCAATGAATTCTCTGTACCAGATAATTCTTACTCTTTTCTTTCAAAATATCTTGATAGAATAAGAAAATTCATTAATTCTAATTCTCTAGATATTGATTTATTAAATGATATTGAAGAGAGAATTTCTGAGAAATTCTTTTCAATCATTGATGTTTGAATTGAAATCTCCGAAAAAGATGTTATTGATATAGTTAATGAGATATGAGAGCCAGAAGATATTTTTAAGGATTTTATTCAAAAGAAAGAGAATACTAATATAGGTGGCTCAGATTTTTCTCAAAAAGTTAAAAGTACACTTAAAGCAAAGCTCTATAAGAATAGCAAAAAATGAATTATTTTCTGAGTTTGTCAGTGATTCTGAGAGTATTTTGAGATTAACCCAGTATGGATAAGAATATTATTTTTATTTCTATTTTTCTTTTATTGAACATGAATCTTAATTTATATTATACTATGAATTATTCTTCCAGAAAAAGATGAAGAAGTCGGATTGGATATTGAAAAAAATGTTCAAAAAGCAGCCGAAAGAGTTAAAGAAGTTGCTAATCAATGATTTATAATTAATTTTTTCCATGCAATTTGAAGATTTATAGAGAATATTTTTAGACTAATTGGAAGACTAATTTGATTTTGATTTTTATGGTTTGTTGGTTTTGTACTACTTTTTTTATGAATAGGATGAATAATTTTTAGTGCTTTTCTTAATAACTCTTATACGATTAATAATGAAATACTTTTTTATTATGTACCGCCATATTTAATGTATTCTGGATTAATTTTTTCTATTGTATGTTTTCTATTTGGTATAATTGCTTTTTTTGCCTCATTCAAAAGACAACTTGCTAATTGATATGTTTTCTTGACTTTATTTATAATTCTTGCGGGTTCAGGATTTGGTATTACTTCATGATTATTCAAGACATTTGCTTCATACATGAATGAATATTCAAATATTGAAAAACATGAACTATGAGTAGTTAATTCTTGAACGACTATTAAGATCTCTTCTTTTGGTTGATTAATTAATAGAGATGAGCCAGTTCATATTTTTGATTTTGATTTTCCAGTGAAAATTATAGAAACTGATTCTAATACATTAAGCATAGAAGTTACTTCAAGAGTAAGAGCAAACAATAAAGTTGATTGAGATATGATTTTTGCTAATTTGATACCAGTTTCTGCAATAATTAAAGATAATGAAATTATTTTCCCAGATTCTATTAATAGATTCAAAACTCCACAGCCTTTTTCATTCCTAAGAAGAGAACTGATTGTCAGGTTACCCAAAAATATTTCATTAGATATTAGATGAGCTTGATATAATTGATTTTATCTAAATTCTGATAATATCTGATATTCGGATGATATGGTCAAATATGGAGTTGATTGATGTTATAATTCAATAATTAGCTATGATTATATTAAGCAAAAACTTACTTGTAATGATATTGATTGAGTGAATAATGCTAAGAATGGTTATAATCAATAAATTTATTTTATAAAAATATTCCCTTGTCTAAGGGGATATTTTTATATTGTTTGTTAATAGAAATGTTTATTTAAAAATATCAACAAAATAATTTTGCTTCATTTTGATATTCTGATATTATGTGCCGGTATAATTTAATTAAGAAACAATATGAATTATTATAAAATGAAAAAATTTATTTCATTTATTCTAGTCTTATCTGTCATGTGACAGAATTTTTTGTTTTTCCAAAATAGTGCTTTTGCTGATAATAACAAAGTAAGTAATAATTATATTTCTTCAAGTATTGAAGAAAAAGCCGATATAATTAGTAAACAAATTAAATCTCAAAAAGGCTTATTAAATGCTAAAATTGATTTTGATAAAAATGCTAATATTAAATCAATTAAAAATATTAATTATATTTCTAGTTGAGATTATAAAAATGATTTACAGAATATCTTGTGAAATATAAATAATGGTTTTACAGCAAAAAATAATGTTACAGATTTTAATATTATAAGTGAATTAAAAGACAAAAAAACACAAAATAAGCATATCAGATTATGACAGGTTTATAATTGAATTCCTGTTTTTTGAAAGCAAACAGTAATTCATACAGACAATAATAATTCAATTAAATCTCTATCAATAGAATTGTCTCAAGATATGGATATTAATACCACTCCAACACTAACTAAGAACGAGGCAATAGAGATTTGAAAACAATATTTAACTAAATCTACAGAGATTGAAATACAAAATATTCCGTCTTTAATGATTTATCCAATTGATGATTATAGTAACTTACTAGTTTATCATTTTGAACTTATCTCAAAAAATATTGCAACTGAAAAGAAAGAAAGATGGGAGTTTTTTATTGATGCTCATAAATGAAGAATTATAAAGAGTTTTAATAAAATTCTAGATATTATTCCTTCTGTTGATTGATATTTGACAACAATTTCTTGAAGTTTAATGAGTTGAGAGTGATGAAATACTGTTAGTTTTACATGATGGAAGGATAATACTAATTCTGGCTATTTTTTACGGGATAATACTCAAAAATATATTATATTCAATAAATCAACCAATACTTGAACATATAATGATGCCAATTCATTTGCTTATAAAAATACATCTGCCTGGGATACTCTTGATTCTATAGCTATATCTGCAGCAAATAATATAAGTACTACTCTCCGTTATTTTAAAGAAAACTATAATTTTACTCCAGATAATCTATTGAGTTTGAGTTGAGGAATGTTATATACATTTATTCATGAAGATATGGATAATGCTTATTGGGATTGAAGAGATATCGTAATATGAGATTGAGATTGAATAACCGATTGAAGTCTCGCGACACTTGATATTATTTGACATGAATTTGCACATGCTTGGACAGAATATACTTCGAATCTTGTTTATTATTGAGAACAATGAGCTCTTAATGAATCATTTTCTGATATTATGTGAACAAATATCGAATTTTATTGACAACAAGATTGAACTGCTGTATATCCGAATAAATTATCTTGAAAATCTGATTGGCTAATGTGAGAAGATTGTGCTTATTCTTGAGCTTTCAGGGACATGAAAAATCCTCATAATTTTGATCAGCCTTCCCGTTATATGTGAACAGATTGGTATTTTTGAGCCTCTGATAATTGATGAGTGCATTATAATAATTCAGTTCAGAATTATTTTTATTACTTATTAGTTAATTGATGAAGTGGCAATAATGATTGAATTAATTATTCTGTTAATTGAGTATGATTATCACAGGCGTCTAATTTGGCATACAATGCTAATACATATTATATGATGCAAAATTATAATTATGCTCAGGCTAGATTGGCATGGATTGATGCTGCTGATGATTTAGATGTTACAGGTAATTTATCTAATTCTGTTAGACAAGCTTGGGATGCAGTTTGAGTTGAATCTGATAATATAAATGAATACCCAAATATAATTGATTATAAATTCACGAATTGAGATAAATTAGCAACTGATTTTACACTTAGCTGATCATCTGTATGGTCATTTGATGGTTCAACTTGAGCACTAGATTCTTGATCAATCGTATCATGAATAATTTGAAATAATCAAGCTACTCAGTTATCTTGGTCTTGATTAACTAACTCTTGATTTATAGGTTTTCGGTATAAGACATCATCAGAAACTTATTATGATGAACTTAATTTTTATGTAGATTGAGCATTACTTGCAGCAAGATCATGAAATAGTCCATGGTTATTTCATAGTCAAATGGTATCATCAGGTTATCATCAATTTACTTGGGAATATAAAAAAGATGTACTTGGTTCTGGATTATTAGATAAAGTTTGGATAGATGATATTACACTTCCTGTCTGAGCAAGTTGATCATTTATAATCAACACATCACCATCAGTAATCTCAAATAATTCTAATTATTATACTTCTTGATCCTCTATTTCATTATTATTGAATTCAAATAAAATAGGCTCTACAATGATTTTTAGTTGAATAGATTTCTCTGCTGGTTCACACACATTCACATCTTTAACATGAACAACAAATCTTAATATTATATCAAGCTGAACTTGAGTGAAAAATATTTCTGCAAATCTAGCTGATAAGCTCTGAAATACTCAATTACTATCTTGATCAGTGATATTTGATAATGAATGACCAACCGCACCAATATTTTCTTGATGAATATTGTATAATTCATGAAATATTAATTTAATTTGGTGAGATTCAATAGATAATCTAGTATGAAATGCCAATAGATATTATTATGAATTATCAAATACTTATAATTCTTATACTAATTCTTGAATTGTTACTTGAACTTGATTAACGAAGACTTGATTATGAGATTGAGATTATAGTTTTTTGATTCAATGATATGATTTATTATGAAATACTTGAGTAATTGCGACTTGAAGTTTCGTAGTTGATTGATGAACTCCGACTGCTTCTTGAATTTTTTTATCTTGATCATATACTAATTCTGCCACTAATAATCTCAAATTAATATCATCAGAGCAAATAAACTACAATATTACTTCAACTGGAATTACTAATGCCATATCTTGAATTACTAGTTCTTGAATTACCTATTTACCAATAACACTATCTTGATCAGATGGTGTGAAAGTACTTAATATTGATTTCTCTGATTCTGCAGGGAATACATGAGCTATATCATCTTCTATTACTCTTGATACAACGGCCCCAAATTATATGTTGAATATACATAATTCTCAACTAACACAATGACCAAGCTTTACACTTTCTGGAACTGTAAGCGATAATTATTCTTGAGTTTGAAGCGTATCAATTAATTGAGTTAACTTATCTTGAAGTCTCGCAAATTGGACTAAGGATGTTAATTTAAATGCCGGAACCAATTTATTTAATTTTGTTTTCATAGATAATTTATGAAATAGTTCTGGTACGGGCATGAATGTAATAAGAACCTCCATCCCAAGTAATATCTGATCAATTGTTAATTCTACGTGATCAGTTAGTATCAATTTTGATACAGATATTTCTGCAACGGGCAGAATTATATATTGAACAACTTCGAATAATCTTAGTAATTATGTAGATTGAAATTCATTTACCACTAGTCATTCAATTAATTTAAGTGGACTCGATAGTAATAGTACTTATTATTTTAAAGCTTTTTGAAAAAATCTTTGATTCACATGACAATTATCAAACATTTATAGTTTTAATACTCCACAAATTTTGGTTGATGCAACCTGATCACAAGTTGCAACCTGATCAGTAATTATTTCTTGAGCATCTTCAACATGAATTGTATTCGGCTCTTCAACATGATCTGCAATAATATTTAGTAACAATTGAAATGACTCAATAATTTTAAATCTTAGTTGATTATCTATTACTGCTAGTTGAACAAGTTGGAATTGAATACTACAATGACCAGAAATATATGCCACATGATTAATTCTAAATTCTACTTGATATACTAGAGTTGGTAACTATTATGAGATAGGAAATTATAATTCTAGTTTAGTCTTATCTTGAAATGTTGCGAATATCTCTATTGATATTGGCTCTGATTATAATTGAAAGATACTAAGGGTTTATAGATCAGAAGATAGACAAAATTTTTCTTCGTTTACTACGTGTTTGGTTACTGCTGGAATTTGTCAATTTTCAACTGATCATTTCTCATTATTTGCGTTCTGAGAGCCATCTGATTCTACTCCAGATCCATTTAATTTCATTCCAATTACACTTGCAGAATTATGACAAGAATATACTTCTAATACTATAACATTAACTTGAACCAATACTTCTGTGCCAATTACAATTTCTTGATGAGCTTATAAAATTAATAATTGAACTTATACATCAGCATCTTGAACCGTTAACTCCTGAGATCAAATAGTGATAAAACTTACATCTTCCTCAAATTATTCAACAGTCATGACCTCAACTTTAACTATATGATGAGTAAGTGCAAATTATACAATTACAACAAAAACCACTTCTTCTTGAGGTTGAGGTTGATGAGGTTGAGGTGGATATTCTTCTACAAAAGTTACAATTGTAGGTTCTTGAATTACTAATTCCTGAACATTAAGTACTACTACAGCAGCTACTTCAATAAAAAAGAAAAATATTAAAACAGTAAAAATTACCTTTTCAGATATAAGTTATTCTTTTGCAAAAGATGATATTAACAACCTAGTTAGTAAATGAATAATCAAATGATTCTCAGATGGTACATTTAAACCAGATAATAATTCAACAAGAGCGGAATTCCTTGCGATTGCGATGAAAGCTTTTAATATCGATCTGACATCAGAATCAGTTAATCCATTTATGGATATTGATAACTCTGTATCATGGATTAGTCCATACGTAATTAAAGCAAAAGAGCTATGAATTGTATCATGACAAATGAAACAAAGAAAATGGATATTTCGTCCAAATGATCCAATTACAAGAGCAGAAGCTCTGGTTATTCTTTTCAAAATAGCAAAAATTGATACAAAATCTACTAAGAAATTAGAATTCAAAGATGAATTTGCTTCTTGGATGCTTCCATACGTAATCAAAGCAAAAGAGCTATGAATTGTATCATGACAAACCAAAGATTGAAAACTAATTTTTCGCCCAAATGATCCAATCACAAGAGCAGAATCAGTTAGAATAATTACAAAAACCTTATGACTAAGTAATTAATTATTTATTAATATATTATAAAAAATTTCTTCCCAATATTTTATTTATGATAAAACAATTATTAATCAGATTAATAGAATTATATCAAAAATTTCTTAGTCCAGATCATAGTATCTGGGCTAAGAAAAGTAATAGGCCTCCATATTGTAAATATAGTCCAAGTTGTAGTGACTATATGAAAGAATCAATCATTAAAAAATGAGTTATCATTTGACTTATAAAATGAACTTGGCGCATAATTAGGTGTAATCCGTGGTCAAAATGATGATATGATCCAGTAGATAAAGAATTAAAAAAATAATCCCGCTTTGAATTAACTGATTCTACAAAAATGGAATGGATTTTTTATTTCCATTCCATTTTTGTAGATAAAATTATTGATATTTTCAAACAATAAATACTTTCAACTCAACTCCACGAAATAAACAAGTTCAGGGGGTTGCACAAGATCATTGGTATCATAGATTAATTAATCAATCTCAATTAGCCCTTATTAGAGATGATACACTAAAAGGAAAATTTGATGCCGAACCTTGTGTATAAATTACTGGATTAGAGTCAGATAAAAATACTCAAGGTCAATTAATGATAATTGGCTTAATCTGAGGTATTGCTGTGGTATTATTTGGTAACATTTTTCAATCAAGAATAAGAAAAATTAAGTCATTATTTTTAACATTAATACTTGTATTTCAAGCTGGATCAGTAGTCCATGTTGCTGTAGAAAGTGAAAAAGTCACCTGTGTTTTTTTTCGCTGTTGCAGTATGATATGATGCATCAATTAGACTATTGAACTTTGCTGCCGTGAGAATATCTCAGCTTGTAACTTGATTAATTGCCGCATAAGTAATTCATACTAATCATACTGTAATCATGAATCAAACTCACAGATAAATTCAGTTTTGAATTTTAGATAAAAATTTTGATAGAATATTCATATAAATGAAATTAATTGTTAAATTATAATTAATTCTTAACGCAATAAATTACTCAAACATTTTTTGATCTCGTCTCAAGTCATCAAGTATTCTCCATATTAGAACCATAAGGTCTATGTGATCATCCAGTCATATTTCAATATTGGTTACTTCATCAAGTGGTAACTAACCATCCTCAAGAATGTTTATGACTCTTGAACTCGTCAGTTTGATAACTTCATATTGTTCTTAATCCGTCTGGATCTTGTTTACCATCTGCCCTTGTTCAGCCACCACCTCAGAAATTATTTATTCATCTTAAGAATTGTCACCTTAAGTCTATAGGAGAATCGGTTCAATCAGCTGCTGACCATCAAACTGGGCATGAGATTAGATTATATGCTACTACTGCTCAAGACGGAATAGAGGAACTACTAGTATTAACGGTATCAATCAGCTCATTCCATTTTGTAGAAGTTAAATTATCTCAATTATTTACATGAGATATGGCTGCAAATACTGTTCAGAATATTTATACAGTAATAATAAATATTAGCGAAATTATTAATCAAGATTTGATATCTTTTATGAATTGTTTTTCCATATTGTATGAATTATATTATATTAGTTTGTTGGACATCTATATTGCAATCAACTTAATGTAAATCAGTTTCAATGTGAAAAAGCCCCCTTATTAGTATTTAAAACATCCCGAAAAGTTCAAGAGGTATTTGCATAGGTTACTATTTGTCCTGGTGATACATAATCAGCATAAAAAGTGATTATACTTGGAGAAATGCTCGTCATTCTCCGTTCACAATTAATATTAAAAGGGGTGGTATCAGATGTGGATATTGTTCTCCATTTGATAGTATTAACTAGCTCATTCCATTTAGTAGCGGTTAATGTATTGTCACTATTACTATATAGAGCCGCATCTCAAGTTATTGTGGTTGGAGAAATAGTAGACCGACTTCAGGCTGCGTAAGCTATTGCCGAGAATATAATTATAGTTATACTTGCTGATAGTCAGAACAGAACTCAACCTTTAATTTGTTCAAAATATTTTTTCATACTTAAAATACTTAATCTTTAATTAAAATTAGAAATTTATTTTGGTTAAATCAAATTTTTTTAACTACAAACCAAATGAACATTTATCAAATTTTCAAGAATCATCAGTAGCATCAAACTTACAAGTTGGAAGTGTAGATGGAATTTCTGGGGCAGTTACTCATCATGTTGATATAACTAATGTGTCAGTTCATGCAATAATTCTTACTCATCCAGTACTCACAGTAGTTGCCTCCCAAACTGTTTGAATTGGAATTAATCATTCAACTCATCAAGTTCAGATATAGTTTCATTTCAAAAATACATATCATCATGTGCTAGAATCAGCGAAAGTTGAATTATATAAATCTGAGAAGTCTAAATTAATGTTATTGATATTATCATAGAAACTAACGCTATATGGATTTTCTAACATTCAACTAACTTGATATTTTTGGACTAAAGGTACGTATGAATATCTATAATTCTGAAATTCATCAGCCTTCAGATTAATATCTCATCACCAAATTCAAATAGATTTTAACAATTTTTGTCAAATTGGAGAGTCATAATATCCTGGATATTTTATAAGTCATCAACTAAATGGTCAGCCATGCATTATTTCAGTACCACTTAATACTAAATTTGGGATTGAAGACGTTTCAGAGGTAACAATAGCTTTTCATTGGGCAATATTCATTTCAAATCATTTTGCGATTAGTGCAATGTTACTCATTCTTTTGCTATCTCTAGCTCAGGCAGAATAGCTGTTGAAACTTAAAAATGCAATAGTTGCTAGAATAGCAAGAATTACTATTACAACTATAAGCTCAACTAAGGTAAAAGCTGGAAAATAAGATTTTAAACCTTTCCTTATTATTTTGTTTGATTTCATATTTTTTGTTAAAATAATAAATTACGCGAATATTATATTTTATTTATTACACTATGTCAATATTTTCTTTTGGTATTATTTTGAATAATAGATATATTGTTGGATAAATAATTAAGTTTAAATTTGATGCAACAAAATATTTTTGAAACACTAGAAAATACATTCTGACTATTTGATTTTAGAGAATGACAACAAGAAATTATTGAACATATTTTATCATGAAATAATTCTCTAGTTTTTATGCCTACTTGAGGATGAAAGAGTTTA
>Ga0209800_10004239_pt1 | contig 10699 bp, 10 predicted proteins | sample Higcelweek8metaG_FD_187174 | JGI IMG/M metagenome (GOLD analysis project Ga0209800, IMG submission 187174) | Freshwater pond sediment microbial communities from the University of Edinburgh, under environmental carbon perturbations - High... | ecosystem: Environmental > Aquatic > Freshwater >... | reverse complement strand
GCCTGTGAATAAATACAACCATATCGGCATCCTGTTCAATAGCACCTGATTCACGAAGGTCTGAAAGCAGAGGTCTTTTAGTGCCGCCTCTCATCTCTACTGATCTGTTCAGCTGAGAAAGGGCAATGATAGGAACGTTCAGTTCTTTTGCTATGCTCTTGAGCGACCGGGAAATATTACTTACCTCCTGTTCGCGGCTTCCGGCTTTGTCGGGACCTGACATAAGCTGGAGGTAGTCAACAATAACTATATCGAGTTTATGCTGAGCCATCAGACGCCTGCATTTTGCTCTCAGTTCAAATATTGAAATAGCAGGTGTATCATCAATGAAGATCGGGGCCTGTACAAGCTTTTTGATTCTTGTATCAAGTTGTTTCCACTCCTCTTCCGAAAGTCTGCCGTTCCTGATCTTATCGCTGGGAATATCGGTTTCTGCAACAATAAGCCTGTTAACAAGTTGTATTGATGACATTTCACATGAGAAAATTGCAACTTTTTTTCCATGATCGATTGACATGTTCCTGGCCATCGAGAGAGCAAAAGCTGTTTTTCCCATCGAAGGCCGGGCAGCCACGATAATAAGTTCTGATTTCTGCCATCCCGATGTAAGACGATCGAGCCTGGTGAATCCTGACGGTGTACCTACAAGTGCATCTTCTCTCTTCCCTGCCTCTTCGATCTCCCTGATAGCATCTTTGATAACCATGTTTATCGGCGATACTTCCCTTTTAATATTTCCTTCTGCTATCTGAAAGAGTTCATTTTCAGAATAATCCAGCAGTTCGGTGACATCCCAGGTATCGTCAAACGACCTTGTCTGAATCTCTGTTGAAACCCTTATAAGTTCCCGCTGAATATATTTCTGCGCTACTATCCTGGCATGATAATCGACGTTTGCCGCACTTACGACTTTTGAAGTAAGTTGTGTCAGATATACCGGACCACCTACACTTTCAAGCTCCTGGTGAGCCTTCAGCTCTTCGGTAACAGTATACAGATCGACAGGGAATTCTCTTGATGAAAGGTCTGAAATTGCTTTGAATATTTTCCTGTGAGCATCCTTATAGAAGCTCTCAGGTTTCAAAATATCAAGAATAGTGATAACTGCTTCTTTTTCCAGCATTATGGCTCCCAGAACAGCCTCTTCCATATCAATTGCCTGAGGTGGCACCTTCCCTAAATCCGGCATTGCGGTAATTCCCTGCCTGACTGGTTTTATTTGTTTTGCCATTTATTATACTTTGTTGATATACAATCTTTTAAATAATATTTCCTGTTAATTTTCAGGAAGAACCAAATTTATGAATAACCATTTTCAAAATCCGGGAAAGCACTTATTTATTACCAACATATTTTGTTTAAAACTTGTTGAAAAGCATTCAGGCAGATCAGTGATAAGAAATTCAAAACCTAATGGTACTTTTACATTAAATACCGGAAGATGATCACATTCCCGAAAGCAAAGATAAACCTTGGATTGAGGGTAACAGGAAAGCGGGTTGATGGCTATCATGACATTGAGACTGTTTTTTATCCTGTAGGGCTTTCCGATGCTCTCGAGTTTGTGATTTTAACAGGTTCTGAAACTGAAGATGTACTGATTACATCAGGAATAAATATAGGGGTACGACAGGAAGATAATCTGGTAATTAAGGCTGTTAAAAAATTGCGTGAAACATATCCTCTTCCCTTTCTGAAGATTCATCTGCATAAAGCAATCCCATCAGGCGCCGGACTTGGAGGTGGATCATCTGATGCTGCATATCTGATCAGAGGGATAAATAAATGCCTGAATCTGTCGGTAAGTGAAACAAAACTTAAAAGCATTGCTCTAGAGCTTGGGAGCGACTGTCCGTTCTTCATAAATCCGGTACCCTCGGTTGCAACAGGGCGTGGTGAAATACTAAAACAGGCAGGAGCTTTTCTTGAAGGCTACCATATCGTACTGGTGAATCCGGGTATCAGCATCAGTACACGTGATGCATACCTTAACACCCCGGTTTCCGAACCCGGAACAAAGCTGCTGGAAATGGTCAGCCACCCGGTGGTTGAATGGAAAAAACTGGTTATAAATGATTTTGAGAGCTATGCTTTTAAGCTTTATCCTCAGATAAGTGAACTGAAAAAGGCATTGTACAGGATCGGAGCAGTTTACAGTTCTATGTCAGGAAGCGGATCAACAGTTTACGGGATTTTTCCCGGGAAACCGGAAATTCCGGCTGTAATCAGGAAGTATAAGATATTTGAAGGAGTCCTCTGACCTTATTCCAGCTCCAGGAGCAGTGTACCTTTGGATACTTTATCACCCTTTTTAACAGAGATACACTTTACCTTTCCATCCATGCAGCATTTAAGCTGATTCTGCATTTTCATTGCATCAAGTATCATCAGTTCTTCGCCCTGTTTGACAACCTGGCCGGGTTTAACCATGATATCGAGAACAGTTCCTGGTATAAAACTGAGGATCATTCGTGGATCAGCAGCCTTATAAGGTTTTCTGTTTTCAAATTTGCTGCTTATCCTGGTTTTGTACAGGCTTGTATCAATATTCAGAAATCCCAGTTTAACATCTTTCTTCATAGTTCCATGAATTAATTCTTTGACCTTCAGAATCAAAAAGGAGGTAGTCCGTGTTTCTTATACGGCATCTGAATTGACTTATTCTCCGATACTGAAAGAGAGTGTAACAGAAATTTTCTTGTCTCACCCGGCTCAATTACTGCGTCAACGTATCCCCGTGACGCAGCTACATAAGGATTCGCAAATTTAGCTTTGTACTCTTCAACTTTTTGCTTCCTCATTCCATCGGGATCATCAGATGACATTATCTCTTTTCTGAATATAATGTTTGCGGCACCTTCAGGGCCCATTACCGCTATTTCGGCTGAAGGCCATGCAAAAACGAAATCGGCTCTCAGGTGTCTGGAACTCATTGCAATATAACCACCCCCATAAGCTTTGCGAAGGATCACAGTTAATTTCGGAACAGTAGCTTCGCTATAAGCATAAAGTACTTTGGCACCATGGCGAATCACACCTGCATGCTCCTGATCGACACCCGGAAGGTATCCGGGAAGATCTACAAGTGTTATAATGGGAACATTAAATGCATCACAATAACGGATGAAACGTGCTGCCTTGTCTGAAGAATCTACATCAAGTACACCTGCCATTTCGAGAGGCTGATTTGCGACAAAACCTACAGTACGTCCACCCATTCTTCCGAACCCAATAACAATATTCTTTGCATAGAGTTCCATGATCTCAAAGAAATCTGAATTATCTATAATTGAGCGGATTACATCCCTGACATCGTAAGGAAGTGTAGGATCGTCAGGTACTATTTTGTCAATATTGTAACCGGGGATTGGTTCTCCTGTTTCAAAAGGTCTGGCTTTCTGGCTATTATTCCAGGGAATGAATGTAATGAGCTTTTTAATCTGATCGAAGCATTCATCTTCACTCTCGGCAAAAAAATGAGCATTGCCTGTTATTTCACTGTGAACCCTGGCACCGCCAAGATCTTCCATTGAGATCTCCTCACCGAGGACAGTTTTGATTACTTCGGGACCGGTAATGAACATTTTGGAAATATTATCGACAACAAACACGAAGTCGGTAAGAGCAGGAGAATATACCGCTCCTCCTGCACATGGTCCAAGTATGACTGATATCTGAGGAATCACACCGCTTGAAATAGTGTTTCGGAAAAATATTTCACCGTATCCGGCGAGTGAGTTGACTCCTTCCTGAATTCTCGCGCCGCCTGAATCGTTAATTCCGATAAGCGGCATTCGCATTTTTAGGGCATGATCCATGATCTTAGTGATCTTCCTTGAATGCATTAGTCCGAGAGATCCGCCTGCTACCGTAAAATCCTGGGCAAAAATCGCTACAGGAGCGCCATAGATAGTTCCTGATCCGATAATAACACCATCGGTTGGCAGGGATTTTTTGTCCATATCAAAATCGCGTGCATCATGCTCTACAAAAAGGTCGTATTCGTTGAAAGAGTTCTCATCCAGGAGAGCCATAACTCTTTCACGGGCTGTACGTTTACCAAGGGCTTTCTGCTTTTCAATAGCCTGCTCACCGCCTCCCCGGAAAAGCTTTTCACGCTTTTCCTGTAATTCTTTAATCTTCTTATTAATTGCCATTGATTTATTTTTAAAATTCTTTAATCTTTTTGAGTTCAGGGGTACAATTTTAAGGAAATTGCCTGACTTTAAGAATTATTTCGGCGCCATTTTATAAAGGACAAGGGCAAATACCATATAAAGCAGGTTAGGTATCCACATTGCCAGCATCGGGCTAAGGTCGCCTTTAAGAGAGAATTGTGAAGCGAGCTGCAGGAACAAAATATAAGAGAAACTTAACGCCAGTCCTATTCCCACATTCATTCCAATGCCACCTCTTACTTTTCTTGATGAAAGAGATACACCTATAAGTGTAAGAATAAATACCGCGAACGGACTCGCGAAACGTCTGTGTTTTTCAATAAGAAATACTTTTAATTCTTCAGATCCCTGCAGTCTCAGAAGATCAATATAATCAGTCAGTTCCCTGTATGTCATTGTCTCAACAAATCCGGGATCTCTTGAAAAATCATCGGGGTTTATTGTCAGAGTTGTATCTATACTGTTGCCCCGGGTGAAAATTTCTTCTCTTCCCTTTATTTCCCTGATAACATAATTCAATGCATTCCATTTATGGGTAGTTGAATCCCATGTAACTGAAGGTGCAGATAATTTGGAAACTAGGTTCCCCTTACCATCGAATTTTTCAATCGTAAAATTTCGACCGCGCATATAGACAGGGCTGAATGATTCCATATAGGCGTAAACATTTTTATATACCTGCAGGTGAATATTTTCAACGTTGACTTTCCGACCCTGCGACCGGTAATATTTATCCTCAAAATCCATTCTTACAAGGTTTGAATGAGGAATAACAAAATTCGTCAAATAGAAAATGATTGTGGCAATAACCAATGCTGAAAGGAAATATGGCCACATCAGACGGCGAAAACTCATACCGCTGTTAAGGATTGCAATAATTTCAGTATTAACTGCCAGACGGGAAGTGAAGAAGATTACCGAGATAAATACGAACAATGGGGCAAAAAGCGTGGCAAAATACGGGATGAAATTGAGGTAGTAATCAAAAATCACTGCTCTCCATGGAGCTGCTTTCTCCATAAAGTTATCTATCTTCTCGGCAAAATCAAAGACAACTGCAATAGTCATTATCATGATAATGCTGAAGAAGAACGCCCCCAGAAATTTCCGGATAATGTAAGCATCGATAATTTTAATCTTCAGAGAATTTAAAGTCTCTCTGAGAGTTTTTTTATCATTGATTCTTTCCATGGTTTGAAATTACCTTCCTCAATTTTTTTCCTTGCTTCACCAACAAGCCTCATATAAAACGCCAGGTTATGGATACTTGATATCTGTGAACCGAGTATTTCGCCTGAAATAATAAGGTGCCGAAGATATGCTTTTGAAAATCTGATACTTACATCAGAGGGTGCTTCAGGATCAATCGGACTGAAATCGTCCATCCATTTTCTGTTCTTAATATTTATTATCCCCTGAGAGGTAAAGAGCATTCCATTTCTTCCGTTACGTGTAGGCATGACACAATCAAACATATCGATTCCTCTTTCTATTGCTTCCAGTATGTTTACAGGTGTTCCAACTCCCATAAGATACCTCGGCTTATCCTCCGGAAGTATCTCATTTACGATTTCAATAGTACGGTACATTTCTTCAGCGGGTTCTCCTACTGATAATCCACCGATAGCATTCCCGGCCATGCCGGCCTTTGCAATCTTCTCAGCCGATATTTTTCTAAGATCGTCAAATACCCCACCCTGTACTATCGGAAAGAGAAACTGTTCTTTTCCCCACAGAGGATCCGTTGTCCGGAATCTCTCAATAGCCCTGTCGAGCCAGTGATGTGTCAGAGCAACTGATTTTTTTGCATACTGGTAATCGCAGGGGAATGGTGCGCATTCATCAAATACCATCATAATATCGGAACCGAATATCCTCTGTATATCAATAGTGTTTTCAGGAGTGAATATATGTTTTGATCCGTCGATGTGCGATTTAAAAATTGCTCCCTCGTCATTGAGTTTACGGTTCCCGGAAAGAGAGAATACCTGGTAGCCTCCACTGTCGGTAAGAATAGGGCGTTCCCACGAAATAAACTTATGAAGTCCTCCTGCTTCTTTAAGAATTCCAGTACCGGGACGAAGGTAGAGGTGGTATGTATTTCCAAGGATGATCTTAGCATCAATATCATCAGTAAGGTCCCTTGGAAGAATTCCCTTAACAGTACCTGCTGTCCCCACAGGCATAAATATCGGAGTCGGAATATCTCCGTGAGGAGTCTTCAGGATACCTGTCCTTGCTTTTGTTTCCTTATCTTTCTTTTGTAGTTCAAACATAACTAACACCTGCTTAAGGCAGGACAAATGTAATTCATAAGAATGGGCTCTGAAAATTATAATATATTTTTTATACCAGATAATTCAGCTGAATTCCTCTCACTCTCACCGGGTCACTTCTCCGGGGTCATCCTTTCAGAAATTATCAGCAATCACCTTATACTCTGCCTGGGTCAAATTTACTCACTGCATTTTTTATTTAATACTCTGTCTTGTCATTCCGATTATCTTATTAATATTGTTGTCTATTTTGAAAGTCAGATGATGTTCCGGGAAAATATATTCTTAACGATCGTTTTTTTAGTATTTGTGCTGTCAGCTGCTATCCAGTTATTCTATTATTTCTATTATTATCTTGCTACATGGACACACAAAGTTCCGGAGGTCAATATTTCAAAAAAACCTGTCTCTGTAATTATCTGTGCAAGGAATGAAGCAGAAAACCTGGCCAGGTTTTTACCCTCGGTGCTGGAGCAGGATTATCCCGATTATGAGGTTATTGTTGTTAACGACTGCTCTGAAGATAATTCTTACAAAATACTCGGTGATTTTTTGACCAGGTACCCTCACCTGAGGATCTCAAATGTCAATAAAGATCCCAAATTCACTCATAATAAAAAGTTTGCCCAGTTCATAGGGATTAAAGCTGCCAGAAATGAAATCCTTCTCTTTACAGATGCTGATTGCAAACCGGAATCAGATAAGTGGCTTGAAGGAATGGCATCTCATTTTAATAGTACTACTCATTTCGTCCTTGGCTATGGAGGATACCTCAAAGAAAAAGGAGTGTTAAATAAATATATAAGGTACGATAGCATGACAATTGCTATGCAGTACCTGGGAATGGCAATCCGTGGTTTTCCATATATGGGAGTGGGCCGTAATCTTGCTTATCTGCGGACCATTTTCTTTGATAATAAGGGATTCGGAACACATAACCATATTATATCGGGCGATGACGATCTGTTTGTGAATAACAATGCTACCGGAATTAACACCTCGGTGGAAATCAGAAAAACAAGTCATACCAGGTCGGTACCATTTTCATCTCTACATAAATGGATAACACAGAAAAAAAGACATTTGACAACAGCTCCTTATTATAAATTCAGAGATAAGTTTTTATTATCGCTGGAGCCAATATCCAGAGTGTTATTCTACACCTCTTTCATAATATTGATATCATTGCTTTTTTTATGGCAGTACGTATTGATTATCTTTGGATTAAGGCTTATAAGTCAAATCATTGTTCTTACCCTGGGAGAAAAAAAACTAAATGAACCAGGGCTTACCGGATTTTCGCTAATTTTTGATATCTTTTCACCTGTTATTAATGGTACTTTATTATTAAGTAACTACATTAGAAAAAGACCTGGTAAGAACCAATGGAAATAAATCAGGGGCTCTCGGATAAGGCAAAAAATGACCTTATACTGGTTGAGGAGGCTAAAAAGGGAAATGAGAAAGCTTTTGCCAGCCTGATGAACCGGTACAGGGATTCCATCTATTTCATGCTGTTGAAAATGGTAAATCATCCAGTCGATGCTGAGGATCTTACTATTGAGGCATTTGGCAAAGCTTTCAGAAATATTGACACATATACTCCCAAGTTTGCATTCAGCACCTGGCTATTTATGATTGCTACAAATAACTGCATCGATTTTATCCGTAAGAAACAATCAACACCAATTCCTATCGACCAGGGGCAGGATGGTACTTATTACATGACTGTCAATATTCCATCAGACCTTCCTGATCCTGAGGAGGCGCTCATAAACGATCAGAAAATTGCCATCCTGAGGAAAATTGTGAATCAGCTCAAATCACCTTACAGGGAGATTATTGAACTCAGATATTATAAGGAGTACTCCTACGAAGAGATAGCCTCTGAACTAAAAATCCCCATCGGGACTGTAAAGGCACAGCTAAACCGTGCCAAAACATTGTTATACAATATCTTTATAAAAACCAGTAACAGGTAATGCCCGATTCTGTTTACAGATATTTTCCTGCACTTTCAAAAGATCAGAAGGAAAAGATTTCGAGATTAAAAGATATCTATAACTACTGGAATAGCATGATAAATGTTATTTCCAGAAAGGATATGGATAATTTTTATATTCATCATGTGCTTCATTCACTGTCGATCGCGAAGATCGTAGATTTTGCCCCCGGGACAAAGATCCTGGATATTGGTACAGGAGGAGGCTTCCCGGGGATACCTCTGGCACTGATTTTTCCTGACTCTGAATTTACTCTTCTTGATTCTATTGAAAAGAAAATTAAGGTTGTTTCTGCTGTCACACAAGAGCTTGATCTCAAAAATGTAAGGGTAGTGAGAAAAAGAGCTGAAGAAGAAAAGGGCAGGTATGATTTTGTAATAAGCCGGGCAGTTATGGAATTCACCTCGTTTGTAAAACTGATATCAAAAAATATCTCAGGCAAAAGCAGCCATCCTCTGAAAAATGGAATCCTGTACCTGAAGGGAGGCGACCTTGAAAATGAAATTGAAATGTTCAGAGATATTGTTACAATATGGGATATTAAAGATTTTTTTAATGAACCATTTTTTGAAACCAAGAAGATTGTTTACCTGCCACATTGATATAAATATTTCGCTGCGATGCAGTTTCTCAACTACTGCGTCGAACAATATTTGAAATAAGAATAATGGCAAATTCAAATAAGAGCCCTGTCGGGCGAAATATATGTTAATGTATCGAAAATAGCCTGGTTCAAACGATTGAAAAAAAAATTACTGTACACCAATGAAAAAAAATATCATACCAGTTTCATTATTTGAAAAATTAACTATCTTTGCGATCTCAAATTAACAGAGTACTGATAATTAAAATATTACATAATGAAAAGGACATATCAGCCATCGAGAAGGAAAAGAGCAAACAAACATGGATTCAGGGAAAGGATGTCCACTCCCAATGGCAGAAGAGTTCTTGCATCACGCAGAGCAAAAGGAAGAAAGAAGCTTTCTGTATCTACTGAGCTTAAATTAAAAGCATAATTTACAACGAAATACTACAATCAGGGTGCCTTGTGAAAGGCACCTTTTTTATTAATTTTAAACCGTGAAACTTTAAAGATGATCAACATCCCCAGCCACATAGACGATAATGGTCTGAAGCAGATCGCGGAAAAGATTATTAATAATATCAGAATCTCCACTGCTGAAGGTCTGCAGCTGTTCAGCAAGGCTGATCTGCCACTTCTTGGAATTCTGTCGGGTATAACAAGGCGAAGAATAAATGGGAATTTAGCATTTTTCAACAAGAACTTTCATATTGAGCCTACAAATAAATGTGTTTATAACTGCCGCTTCTGTTCCTACCATAAACCTTCAGGAGATCCTGAAAGCTGGGAGTACAGCCACGACCAGATGATGGAAATTGTAAAACGTTTTGACAATAAAGAGGTTACTGAGGTTCATATTGTAGGTGGCGTTCATCCTGCGCATGATCTATACTATTATGGCGAATTGATAAGGAAAATCAAACAACACAGGCCCTCTCTTCATATAAAGGCATTTTCAGCCATCGAACTCGATTACATGATCAGTAAAGCAGGTCTGACAATTGAAGAGGGATTGAGCAAGCTTAAGGATTATGGACTTGGCTCGATTCCTGGTGGTGGTGCCGAGATCTTCAACGAATTGCTGCGCAAGAATATTTGTGATGAAAAATCATCCTCAGAAATGTGGCTCAAAATACATGAGACATCACACATGCTGGGGATCCCTTCAAATGCGACTATGCTTTATGGACATATTGAAACCTATACTGACAGGATAGACCATCTGGAAAGGCTGAGAACTCTCCAGGACAGGACAAAGGGATTCAATGCATTTATTCCCCTAAAATATAAGAAGGCAAACAACAGCATGTCGTATCTCGGTGAGGTTAGTATTATTGAAGATCTCCGAAATTATGCAGTTTCCAGGATCTTCCTCGATAATATTCCTCATATTAAAGCCTACTGGCCAATGATAGGTAAAGAAACAGCACAGATAAGCCTTTCGTTTGTTGCTGATGATCTCGACGGAACGATTGACGACACTACAAGAATCTACTCAATGGCCGGCGCTGAAGACAAGAATCCTGCAATGAATACTGAAGAAATCTGCAGGCTTATCAGGGAAGCCGGATTCGAACCTGTTGAAAGAGACTCGCTCTATAACAGGATTTAATTAATAATTTTATCAATACATTTGCGTTATTACTTACGTACAAT
>Ga0209800_10004235_pt1 | contig 10709 bp, 11 predicted proteins | sample Higcelweek8metaG_FD_187174 | JGI IMG/M metagenome (GOLD analysis project Ga0209800, IMG submission 187174) | Freshwater pond sediment microbial communities from the University of Edinburgh, under environmental carbon perturbations - High... | ecosystem: Environmental > Aquatic > Freshwater >... | reverse complement strand
TTAGGTTAATACGTAAAAAGAAAAGGTCGAACAATCGCTTCAACCTAGACAAAGCAGATTGATACTAAATATTGTTATACCGCTACTACACAAAGTTGCACGTGGCTTTGCAGGTTAAGCGTATGTTAGATGCACGCTGCGCGGGCGGAGAAAGAAAGTCTATGAATAACAAGAACGTTTTTGTTTTAGAAGCAGAAGCTAAACAAATTGCTAATAGACTAATTCCGGATATAAAAAAGCATTATAATAATTGTAATGCAGTTTATCTTCCAAATAATTATCCTACAAATAGGGCTAAATATGTTTTTATAACAATGGAACCATCATTGGGAAGATGGGGAAAGGATGAGATAAAGGCAAAAAAAAGAATAGCTGATGGATTTAAAAACTTTCTATGGTCTTCAGAGGATTTTATATTCCAATATGCTATTTCAAAATACTTAAGCGTAGATTATTTAATTACTGATATTTCGAAAATTGCAATCAATTCAAAGGTTGCAAATATAAATAGACAGGATATTTATAAGGAATGGATTGTATATTTGGAAAAAGAAATTAAAAAAATGTCAATAATTAAGCCTGTTATATTTTCTGTTGGAAATGTTGTTGATGTTTTTATAAAGAAAAATATCCCCCGCATAAGTCCAACAAAAATAATACACTATTCTCCACAAGCAGGAAATGCAAGAAAAAAGGCAAGATTTGAAAATGAAACTAAGTATCAAGAATTTAAGACAAAAATATTACCGAGTGAAGAAGAAATAAGGAGTTTTATTCAAAAATTATTGAATAAATCGATAGTTAATTGTGAATTATGTAAGGAAATATTCGATAGATTTAATAATAAAACAATTTTAACTGAATCAAGAACTGAACTAATGTATACTTATTATAGTGTATTTATCAATAATAAAAACATCTAACAACTGCTTCAACCTAGACAAAGCAGGTTATTGCTAATTATTGTTATACCGCTACTACACAAAGGTGCACGTGGCTTTGCAGGTTAAGCAAATGTTAGATCGGCGCTACGCGCGGGAAGACTGAACTGGCCACGTAGTCTGAAGCAGAAAATATGGGTGTCGGAACTCTACTAAATATCAGATCGTGGCTTAACGCTGCGGCGGACTTTGATCGTATCGGCTTTTTGTTTGTGTAAGTGTTTTAAAGAGCTTTTACCAACTATTGATTATTCAGTAATAATAAGCTCAATCACGGTCATTTTCTGTGGTTGGATAGTTCTGCTAGCTGGACAAGTAGTTATTGATTGAGAATGTTCACAACTCTCCCAGGAATCTCTGTCCAGGTAGAAATTCAACAAATCTAACAATCGCTTCAACGTCGACAACGCTATGTCACGATTTATGCAGTGAAAATTCGCTAAGAGAAAAGAGCTTAGTTCGCTCAGGCATAAATCGTGCCATGACGCGTTGCGAGTTAAGCGTATGTTGGGCGGACGCGCTTTGCGCGCAAAGAGTTTATAGTTATAGATGTTTCATTACTCAAAGTTTTAAATATTTCAGTTTCTCTCAAGTATAGATTGATTTCAAATAATACTTAAAGGATTGGTTATATTGACAATCAATAACGTTAAGGTTGTTGTTTTATGTTTTTCTATACTGTTCATTATTTTATTGTTCAATGTATATAACGCAGTGGTGTTTTCAAAAAAAATAAACGTGATAATACAGTCGCCTGAGATGATTGAATACATCACTTATACAACTAAAGATAACACACTAAACAAATTTGATACTCAACAATTGTTTTATGGAATTAGAGAAATATTGAATTGGCAATTTGCTTATAATCAGGATAAATACAAAGGAGAAAATGTACAAAGTATTGTTTATTCATTACATTTAAAATCAAAGGAAGTAATCACTCTTGAAATAATTGATATTCGAAGTAGAAGTATTGTTCTATTGAACTTTCGTAATAAAAAAAACCAGATTTATCCAGTAAAAAGGAAAATTGAAAATGTTGATATTATTGAAATTATTGATCAATTATTTCCAAGTAAATAAGTTTCGCCCAACAACTACTTCAACCTGACATTGCTATTGTCACGATTTATGCAGTGAAGATACGGAAATAGAAGAAGGCTTAGTTCGCTAGGGCATAAATCGCGCCAATCTACGCAATGCAGGTTAAGTAAATGTTAGCCCGACGCCTACGGCGCCGAAGATAAGAAAAACGCTCAGCTAATTGTTGATTCACAAGAAATAAGTAAATCAAATACGGGAATTAATAACACTTGCGTTACAGATTGATTATTACAGAACTCAATGTGAGATTCCTGTTTTAATGATTTCACAGTGTTTATCAAAATTAGTAAGGCTTCTTGTAAGTGAATTACATCTTTTCATTGATTACACGCGTGGTTTATGTGTTATTTATGGTAGTTATTCATTAATCCATAATCATTGCATCAATACAATGTCCATTAGATTTGAACTAAACGTAGATTTCATTGGTTATTCAGTTTGTACAAAACCAAAAGAATCAATCAAAGAAAAGAATAATAAATTGTTTTATCAATTATAGATGAGGATTTCTTATTGGATTGATTAATTCGCATAATACGTAATAAAGATTACAAACATTGTAAATGATTCAATCGTAAAAAATAAAGGGCTAACAACTGCTTCAACCTGGACAAAGCAGATTGTGGCTAATTATTGTTATGCCGCTACGACACAAAGTTGCACGCGGCTTTGCAGGTTAAGCAAATGTTAGATGCACGCCTTCGGCGGGCAATAATAATATTTCAATAATAGATATTTAGAGGTTAAATTATGGGACAATCAGTTTTAGTATTTGTAAGCCATTCATCAGAGGATAAAGAGTCACTTATAGATCCATTAGTACAAGATATGGAAGATTGTTTTATTAATGTATGGATTGATAAAAGAAAAATAATGCCCGGAGATAATTTAAGAAAATCTATTTTTAAGGATGGTTTGGATAAAGCTGACGTTGTTTTAATATTTTTCACAGAGAACTCAATTAAATCTTCTTGGGTTGATAGAGAAATAAAACATGTATTAAGAGAAGAATCTAAAAAAGGTAATGATTTTGATCTAAATAAAATAATCTCAATATTTGATTCAGAATCTACATATAATGAAATAAGTTCTAGATATCCAGAACTGACAGATGATTTGTTATATTTGATGCCACTTGATTATAATAAAGTTCATCTTGGAAAATTAATTTCTGCTATTTGGTCAAAGTATTTTTCTCTTCAAGGTGGAAACATCGAAACTCAAAAGCAGTTACTTGCAAAAGATAAAGAAATATTTCAAAAGGACAAAGAAATTGTAGAATTAAAAAATCAATTTTCTAAAGAGAAAAATAAAAACAGTAAAGCCTCTCTTTATGATGAATTCCAGTTGTTACTTGATTCCATGAAACTAAATGAATTTATTAAAAATAAAGAATTACTATTAACACAGCGAAGAATTGAGATTACTAATATTAAAAATGCATCAAATGCAATGGCTTCCGGCCTAATAGAATATAATACTGGTAATTCAGAATATGCTGTTTTATCTGAAAAAGGAAAAGAATTTTTTAATTGGTATATTCTTAATCATGAAGAGAAAATCATCTAACAACTGCTTCAACCTGGACAAAGCAGATTGTAACTAATTATTGTTATGCCGCTACTACACGAAGTTGCACGTGGCTTTGCAGGTTAAGCAAATGTTAGGCGCACGCCTACGGCGGCGAAGAAATGTATAAAATAATCTCATGAATTATCTTTCTAAAAGTATACAAAGTATAACAGGTATAAAATGATTTCATCTGAAAAACAACTAAATGAAAGATTTGTTTTAAATGCAATCAAATGTAGTTTTGGTGATTATTATGAAGCCTTTTGGGAAGCCGAGTTGTATTTTATTAATAAGCCGTATGAATTAGTCAAAAATCAGGTAAAAAATCAACAAGGTCTCGATGATGTTACAAATGAAGAGATTGAAGAAGTGGCTTCAACTTTAGATTATAGAAGTACAAATATTTTACCAGCTACCTTACGAAGTAGTTATTTAATTGGTTTCTATTCATTGTACGAATATTATTTAAATAAACTATGTATATTTGCACAAAAAATACTTAACAAGGATATTGGAATAGAAATTATTAAAGGTAAAGGAATTTGGCGAGCAAGGACGTATTTAGAGGATGTTTGTAAAATAAAAATTACTAATCAAAAAGAATGGAATGATATAAAGCATTTGAATATTATTAGGAATGCTTTTGTTCATAATTACGGTATTATTTCAAATGAAAAAGATATTAACAAATATATTCAAGAAAATAATAAAATTATCATATTACTCGATGATAAAACATTAATACTACAAAAAGGTTTTATAGATCATTGTAAATCTGTAATGGAAAAACATTTGGAAATCATTATCAAAGAAATATACGCCTAACAACTGCTTCAACCTGTCAATTCCTTTTGTCATGAAAATTGCAGTCGCTACGCTCGGCAATTTTCACGCCAATCCCTTCGGGCTGGAATTGCAGGTTAAGCAAATGTTAGTCGGACGCCTTCGGCGCGGAGGAAAAATATGAGTCAGACAAAACTCATTGTCTTTTTTACTGCAGTTGTAATTATGGTTCCACTAATCAGCTTTATTATTCTTGATAATAGACATCCAGTTACTGTAATGAAAATTGAATTAACAAATCAACCTGATAATCATCTGAAAAATCAAGAGTTGTATAACAAGCTTACTGAAATTGAAAATAAGATGAATGATCGTTCATTGATAGAAATATTCGATTCCGAAAGAGAAAAATACAACCAAATACTTACTTTAATAGCTGTAATTATTTCTATTTTTGGCTTATACACAATTGTTTTACGATTAGTCGAAAAGAATGACTTTGATAAATTAAAAGAAGAATTCACTGACATAAATAATAAAAATATCAATCTCAACAAGCTATTAACAATTGGCTATTTACGATCTGAATTAACTCAATTAACAGATGCTTTTATACACTCATCAACTCTTGTATTCAGAAACAATGGATTAAAGGTTTCAAATAAAGATGAATTTCTTTTATATCTAGAAGTACAATATACAAATTATTTCACTCTACTAAAGAATGGAAATGCAGTTGATGAAATATCATTTGATGAAATAGCAATACCTTTTTCAAGATCGCTAATGCATGCCGCATATTATGCTTGTGATAGAAGTTATTCAGATGAAAAATCATTATATAGATCAAAAAATATGATCATTGAAAAAATACTAACACTTTGCAAAGCGATATTAGGAAATGAAACATACAGTGTTTTCGAAACAAGTATTAAAAAACATTACTCATCTTTTTTTGTTGACGAGTTAATTGGGGAAGACGCCTAACAACTGCTTCAACCTGGACAAAGCAGATTGTAGCAAATGTATTATTATGCCGCTACTACACAAAGTTGCACGCGGCTTTGCAGGTTAAGCAAATGTTAGTCGGACCCTTCGGGCCGAGGATAAAAATGGAATGCAAACATAATGATCTAGTATGTATAAATCAATATGAGTTTATCAGAAAATACTACTGCAAAAAATGTAGTAATGTAATAATGTGTGAGTGCGATCGATTTATTGGAGAGACTTTCCTTTCGCATCAACTTAAATATGGAGTAGATCTTAAAACACAAAAAAGATTAGAAGTAACTTTAGGATTTCAACAATGTATATGTGATGAATGCAGAGGGAATCCAATTATTGCAACTCCTGTTGCTGAAATATATGGAAGGACTTCAAAAATATATCGTTATTATTGGCGAGAGATATATTTTGAAACATGTAAACGTTATTTTCTAGCAACAGGAGATAATTCACTTCCAAGTAAACATCCCGAAGTACATAATCAAATTGAACATGAAGTTGTTGAATGGTTAAAAGAAATCCACAAAACTAAGCCCAAGTATCAATATACAGATTTATCCGATAATGAAGTAATCACTCGCTTTTCAATCAGTGTAATACGACAAAAAGCAATACATGTACACGATGATGGCAAAAAGGTAAAGATTCTTGATAAGGGAATAAAGAAAACGGTAGAGCAATATGCTATAGATTATTTTCTCGATCAAGGAAATAAAGTAATTGTATGTGAGAGCAGGCCCTTTCATGTTTTATTTGGTGACTTAATGTGGTTGCTTATTCAAGATTTTCACGATCCCTTAAATAGAGTTGCCGGTTTCGGAAAACGACCTGTAAATAATGATTTTAGTAATAATGATAAATCTATTGTTTGGTTAACACTTCCAGAGGATTTCGGTTCTGAAGGTTACTATAAACGAAGAAAAACTGCGATTGAAGAACATTTTGATAGCTTAATTGATCTTAATTGGTTGTTTGATTATTGGCTTGAACCAAGTAAAGATCTCCGAGAGTATTTATGGGCTCATGATCCAAAAGATATTGAGACTGCTAAAAAACTTATCAATGTTTTTACTTTAGATGAAGTTAAATTAATACTGAATTACCTTATTAATGACTATTGGAGTAATTATTGCGGATGGCCTGATTTATTAGTCATCAATGAAAATGAAAAGCTTTTTGTTGAAGTTAAATCAGCAAATGATAAACTGTCGAATGATCAGAAACACTGGATAGAAAACAACTATGATAAATTGCATTTCCAATTTAAAATATTCAAGGTTTTAAAAGAGTAAAAAGCGACTAACAACTGCTTCAACCTGATATTTTCTTTGGCACATTTTGTGCGTCGCTACGCTCCTGGTGCACAAAATGCGCCAAGCCCTACGGGCACGAAAATACAGGTTAAGCAAATGTTAGATCGGCGCTTCGCGCGGGAAGACTGAACTGGCCACGTTGTCTGAATAGAAATATCAGGGTGTCATAACTTTTCTAAGTGTCAGAAACAAGATCAACGCTCCGGCGGACGCAAATCGTATCGGCTGCTACCAGTACAGATTATTCAGTCTGCGGATTGTTGCAAACAATACCGAAAAAAGTTTCACTGTGCTATTCTTTTTCATACATGGTTTTGCCCACAACTCTCCAAGGAATCTCTGTCCGGGTAGAAAGTCAATAAATCTAACAATCGCTTCAACATCGACAACGCTATGTCACGATTTATGCAGTGAAGATTCGCTAAGAGAAGAAGGGTTTAGTTCGCTCAGGCATAAATCGCGCCATGACGCGTTGCGAGTTAAGCGTATGTTAGTGCGACGCCTTCGGCGCGGCAAAGAATAATGAAGATTAAGAATTATTTAAGATCGCTCTGCGAGTTTGTTTAAGATCGCTCTGCGAATTTGTTTAAGATCGCTCTGCGAATTTGTTTAAGATCGCTCTGCGAATTTGTTTAAGATCGCTCTGCGAATTTGTTTAAGATCGCTCTGCGAATTTGTTTAAGATCGCTCTGCGAATTTGTTTAAGATCGCTCTGCGAATTTGTTTAAGATCGCTCTGCGAATTTGTTTAAGATCGCTCTGCGAAGAAAATCACTAACAATCGCTTCAACATCGACAACGCTATGTCACGATTTATGCAGTGAAGATTCGGTAAGATAAGAAAGATTTAGTTCGCTAAGGCATAAATCGCGCCATGACGCGTTGCGAGTTAAGCGTATGTTAGAAGGACCCTTCGGGCCGAGGTAAAAAGAATTATATGAAGAATGAATTCATTACCAATAAGGTATTTCCACCTTTAGATGATTTATACAATCTATTACAGAACATGCAGAGTTATTTTGATACAGAAATAACTGAAGAAGATTACATTATTGGAAGAAAGCAGCTTTATTACATTTTTCTACATGAAACCATGCATGCATTTATCACTAGGAGAGCAAAAAGGATTTATGACTTATGTGAAGATGAAACAGACTTTATTGATGAAGTTGCCGCGAGAATAATAATAGATGTAATAACAAAAGAGATGTGTATATATAATAAAATGGATCTGTTTTATGAGAACAACGTTAATCATAGAAAAGAGCTTCAATTATATGGGTATAATTTGACAGAAGAACAATATGATAAATTTGAAGAAGAATATAAGTTAAAATACAAAGAACAAAAAGATATAGATTCATTTTGTAAATACATCCATAAGCAATACAAAGAATTGGGTATAAAAAGACGAACTGATTTTACATATAAGTTGAATAAGTAGAAAAACAAACTTCTAACAACTGCTTCAACCTGGACAAAGCAGTTGCACTAATTTGAAAAGCTGGTAACGCAACTACACTAAGTTGCACGTGGCTTTGCAGGTTAAGCAAATGTTAGAAAGACCCTTCGGGCCGAGGATAAAAATGCAAAAGAAATACTCTTATTCATCTGTATTATTGCTTCTTATTTTATTATTCAGTTGTTCAAGAAACAATGATGGTTACATAAGCTTTAAAAATATCAATTCAAAAAAAATACCATCACAAATAATTCATGATGTTGTATTAATAAATCAAAATGATACTTATTCTTGTGCTACTACTTCACTTGCAATGATTCTGTCTGAATATAAAGGACTACACAACAATCCACTCAATAAAGATGATATTTGGAAAGCTTCAGAATCAAGCGTAAGTACAATACAAACACTAGGTAATGATTTAGAGGGTCTTTATAAAGTATGTAATATATATGGATCGAGATATGAGTTTATTCAAGATCTAAAAAACGAGGAAGTTGAGTATTTACTATCAAAAAATATATTTATGATTGTATTTGTTAGTATTAATGAGAATAGAACTCATGCATTTATACTAACAGGTTATGATCGAAACATCAAAGTATTTTATGCAAATGACACAAATGGTCAAAAGATGGTTATACCATACAATGAATTTGATAAACACTGGAATGCAATGTTAAGTCATCCAAGAATATTATCAGAAAGAGGTGCATTAGTCGTATATCCAGATAATGTACAAATTAAAAATGGAAAACTGAGAAAGTAGATTATAAAATAAAGAGAAAGTTTCTAACAACTGCTTCAACCTGGACAAAGCAGTTATAGTTATATGTAAAGCTGATAACGCTACTACACGAAGTTGCACGCGGCTTTGCAGGTTAAGCAAATGTTAGAAGGACGCTCCGCGCTGCGAAAAAGAATAAATAGGTCCATGTTTGTTTGTTTCGAATATTCTATGAATTAAGTGAATAATTTCATATAGTAGAGGCTCTTTCAAAAATCAGGTATTTTTGAAAGAGCCTCCATAGATGTATGTGGCGATTTTTGAAAAGTCATTGTAGCATAAAGACTTTTCAAAAATCGCCAAGAGCCACTTTCAAAAGTAATCGACTTTTGAAAGTGGCTCAGTATATTAAACATAAAGGATTTCAAATGAACGTTGTATCAACAGAAATAATTGCTGTTTTACAGTACTTAATACCAGGTTTAATTGCTTCCAAAATACTTGAATCGTTATTGCCAACTGAAGAAAAAAAAGAGTTCACTCAATTAATTGAGTCATTAATTTATACAGTAATAATTAATGTAATTGTCAAATTAGTTAAATATACTGCAATTTTAATTGGTTCATTGTACTCATTTGGTACATGGAATGATAATTTCGAAATTATTCTTTCGATCATTATTGCAATAATGTTTTCAGCATTTTTTTCTTATGTGCTAAACAATGATGTGATTCATTCATTCCTACGAAATAGAAGCATAACAAGAGAAACATCATATATAAAAGGTTGGTACGGTGCATTTTCAGAACACAACTCGCATTATATTGTTCTTCACTTGAAGGATGAGAGAAGAATTATGGGTCTTCCTAGTGAATGGCCAACAAAACCAGAAGAAGGGATTTTTCAACTAAAAAACGCAGATTGGTTACTAGAAAAAAATAAAGTTATTTCCCTGACTAGTGTAGATACAATTTTAATAAAGGCACAAGATGTGTTATTTGTTGAATTTGTAAAAAATATAAAGGAGGAAGGAAAATGACACAAGACAGTAAAGGGGTTCCTGTAAATAAATCAAGGAATTCAGTTAAGGATAGTAAACAGCTTATTACGGATGTTAAAAAACCAACACCACCGCCTGCACCGCCACCACCAAAAAAATAAGACTTCTAACAACTGCTTCAACCTGGACAAAGCAGATTCATTTGTAATTATCTAACTGATAACGTAACTACACTAAGTTGCACGTGGCTTTGCAGGTTAAGCAAATGTTAGATCGGCGCTTCGCGCGGGAAGACTGAACTGACCACGTTGTCTGAATAGAAATCCAAGGGTGTCATAAATATTCTAAGTGTCAGAAACAAGATCAACGCTCCGGCGGACTCGAATCGTATCGGCTGCTACCATTTTAGATTGTTACGTCTGCTGATTGCTCGATTCAGTGATAAACAAAGCGCCAACAGTGCTATTCTTTTTCATGTAGGGTTGTGTCAACAACTCTCCAAGGAATCTCTGTCCGGGTAGAAAGTCAATACATCTAACAATCGCTTCAACATCGACAACGCTATGTCACGATTTATGCAGTGAAGATTCTGTAAGAGAAGAAAGCTTTGTTCGCTAGGGCATAAATCGCGCCATGACGCGTTGCGAGTTAAGCGTATGTTAGCCGGACTAAACTGCGCCCTTTTGTCAACACACTTTTTTACACGGTTTAAGGTGTATCATGCCGCCTGAATCGCCAAGTCAACGACCTGGAAAGATTGATACATTTCATCGGGAGTTCGGTAATCGAGACTCTG